>Ga0255347_1007569_pt1 | contig 11267 bp, 9 predicted proteins | sample wastewater_treat_2_FD_192479 | JGI IMG/M metagenome (GOLD analysis project Ga0255347, IMG submission 192479) | Wastewater microbial communities from Lulu Island WWTP, Vancouver, Canada - plant24 | ecosystem: Engineered > WWTP > Wastewater > Unclassified | place: Canada: Vancouver, British...
CTCGGGGCTGAACTTCATATGCATCTCCCTGCCGACAGCGGTGACCATGAGAATGGGTATTTTCGCAAAGGGGCCGTATTCGGAGCCGGGCGCGGCATTTTTCAGGGTATAGCTGACCTGGAAGCCCTCGGTGAGCTGGTCCATCATGACATCGAGGATGATGAGATCTGGCCGCACCTGCTTGACCTTGCTCAAGCCCTCGGTTCCGTTGAGCGCACTGTGCACTTCAAAATCCTGTGCTTCAAGCACCATTTTCATTGCCTCCACAATGTCCGGGTCGTCATCGATGATAAGTATTTTTTTCATGGCCCTTCCTCGCTTAACCGATAGGTTTACCCGTGGTTTGAGATTCGTTCCGCACCAGAAAACCTTCCCTAATCAATAAAGCTTACATCCAGATAATGGGTTGAGCAGGAAATGCAGGGATCATAGGCACGAACCAGCATTTCAAGATTGAGCCGGATGGCATCCTGCGGTTGATCAAGTATGGTGGGCAGAAACGCCTCCATATCCTTCTGAATGTTTGCGTGATTCTGATTGGTGGGAATAATGCAATTGGCGCTTAACACCTCTCCGCGGTCATCGTAGGTGTAATCGTGAAAAAGTATTCCGCGGGGCACCTCGACAATGCCCACCCCCCGCCCCGCGCGGGGCTTTATCTGAAGGGCCTCCTCATGGAGCCCTTGTGCCAGGATGGTATCAATAAGCGAAATGGCCTGTTCCAGCGATTCAACGATTTCCACCACCTGAGCAATGGAAATCATGAACGGATTATGGCAGGGCGCCTTCAAGTTGAGGGCGGACGCGGCCTTCTTGGCCGCGGGATGCAGACGGTCATGATTAATGTTAAAGCGGGCCAGCGCGCCAACCATAAATGATTCCCGCTTATGCCGGGTGTACTTTGCCGTTGACTGGGGAACGCAATATTCATTGGTTATCCTGAGATACTCCGCATCGGCAAACGGACCGGCATCAGAAGTGGTAAGTTCTCCTTCATAGAGGGGATATTCAGTTTTAGAGGAAAGGGCGACGTATTCCGTTTCCCGCGCAAAGCCGGGTATCTTTAAGGACGCAAACAGATTAACCGTCTTGTCAATCTCCGGTCGCGCATCCTCAAGCCGCCCGCGGAACTGCTCAAGCTCCGACCGTTTGGGCAGGCAACTGAATCCCCCCACTTTGCAGCGGATGGGATGCACGGTACGCCCGCCGACCAGGTCACAGAGGTCATTGGCCAGCTTCTTCAGGGCCAGCGCCCGGAGCACCACATCCCGGTGGGTATTCACCAGCGGGAAAACGCTGCCGACTCCGAAAAAGTCCGGGGCAACCAGGAAATAGGTATGGAGCAAATGGCTCTGCATATTTTCCCCGTGCAGGAGGAGCTTGCGCAGCAGGCGTGTCTGCTCGGATATGCGAACTCCCATCGCAGCCTCGGTCGCCTTGAGAGAGGCCATCTGGTGGCCGATGGAGCAAATGCCGCAGATGCGGGAGGTAATGTGATTCACTTCCTGATAGGGTCGTCCCTGCAGGAACGCTTCAAAAAAGCGCGGGGCCTCCACCACATTCCAGGAGCACTTTTCAATGGTCCCCTTTTTCACATTAACCTCGATATTTCCGTGGCCCTCTACCCGGGTCAGATGGTGCACACTGATGGAAATATTCTCACTGCTCATTGCTGTCCTCCGTGTAGGCATTAAATAACCGGAATTCCTTTTTGATCATCTCCGCGCTGAGCCCGTACCTGGCCATGACATCCGCCTGTCCGTTTTTATTGGGATCGCTGATATATCCCCGGCAGCCTTGGCAGGCATCAAGATTGCTCGGGCACCAGGCACCGCAACCGGCACGGGTTATGGGACCGAGGCACTTCTGTCCCAGCTCATACACGCAGAGGTTGTCCTTGAGCTTGCATTCCACGCACACCGGGTAGTCGGGGATCTCCGGCTTTTTCCCGAGCAGCAGCGCCTGTACCACCCTCACAAATTCATCCTTATGGATGGGACAGCCGGGAATTTGGTAATCCACCGGTACCACTGCATGGATGGGTCGGGCGGGAAAGGTTTCATAGCTGGTGGCCTTGTCCCCGTAAACAATGATCTTGACCCGGGTCGTGCCCATGGCGTTACTGAGGGCGTTCAAACCCCCGGTACAAGCGCAGGCGCCCATCGCCACCAGGATTTTTGCGTGCTCCCTGATCTTCTTCAGGCGGGGTATGTCAGTTTCTCTGGTGATGGACCCTTCCACAAAGGCAATGGCATAGTCATCGGAGGCCTCGGTCATTGCCTCGCGAAAGGCGACTATATCCACCAGATCGATCAACGTGGGTAGTTCCGTTTCCAGGTTTACCACCTGAAGCTGGCAGCCCTCACAGCCGGCAAAATCGAAAAAAGCAATCTTCGGTTTCATCTCAGAGAGCCTCCTCTTTGTCTTCTATTTGGGACAGCGCGAATACCGGGCCGTCCTGGCAAACATAATAGTTGTTGATCTGGCAATGACCGCACTTGCCCAGCCCGCATTTCATGCGGCGTTCAAGCGAGAGCCAGATGTTCTGTTTCGGAACTTCCTTGGCCCGGGCCTCAAGCAGGGCATATTTGTACATTACCGGCGGTCCCACGATCAGTGTCGCGGTTCTGCGCGCGTCAATGCTGATCTTCTTAAAAAGGGTGGTAATAACACCCACATTGCCGGTCCAGCTCTCATCGCCCCGGTCAACCGTCTCCAGAAACTCAACGTCCACGCGGGAAGACCAATGGGTCAGCTCATCGGTAAACAGCCGTTCTTTGGGCGATCGGGCGCCGAAGAGGATGATAATGCGCCCGAAGGCGTCCCGGTGGGTCAGGCTGTACTTGATGAGGGAGCGAAGTGGGACCAGCCCGATGCCGCCGGCTACAAACAGTAGGTCTTTACCCATGAGGGCCTGCAACGGAAATCCGTTCCCGAAGGGACCCCGTATTCCCAGGGAGTCCCCGACGGCAAGTCCATGCATCGCCCGGGTAAGATTGCCGGCAGCGCGCACGCCCAGCTCAAACGAATTGTCCTCAGCCGGGGGGGATGAAATGGATATGGGACCTTCACCAATGCCAAAGAGTGACACCTCAACAAACTGACCCGGAATATGGCCGAGGCTGCGTCCGTTATCCAGGGTAATGGTAAAAAGCCGCTCGGTGGCCGTTAGCGGCACAACGTTTTTAACGGTTGCCTTTTCAGGCAGATAGGGAGATTTCATTTGTTCTGCAGGCTGCATCACTATACCTCCTTCTGCGCCATGGCGTTAAACACCTCAACCGGATTAATACCCGCAAGGCAGTGCGTGGTGCAGCGTCCACACCCTACACACCCCGGCTTGTCATATCTCTCCAGCATATATTTTCCCTTGCGGAAGAACCGGTGTTTGTTCCGGTGGGCACGCGACTCGCGGAATACCTCGCCGGAGGCAACCCTGGTAAAGTCCTTGAGCAGGCATCCGTCCCATGTCCGATAGCGGACACCACCTGAGAGGTCCAATGCCATCTCATCTTTGACGTCAAAGCAGTAACAGGTAGGGCATACCAGATTGCACGATCCGCAGCCCAGACAGCGCTTATCCAATTCCTCCCATACCGGATGATGCTGATTCTTTTCCAGCAGCATGGGCAGATCCTTGACGGAGGGCACAACCTTATTCAGCGCAAATAGGGACCATGCCCGGTCCTGTTCCTTATGAAACTGCGCCCGCTGCAGATCGCTCGGCTTCCTTACCGCCTGCGTGGGCAGAATCCGGCTTCCTTTCTCGGAGCCTACCCGCACGAAATATGACCCGTCAATCTCGGTCAGCATGAGGTCAAATCCCGTCTCCGCCGTAGCCGTACCCATGCTCGAGCAAAATGCGTTGATTGAAGGCCTGGTTACATCCACCCCGACAATGGTGGTTCGTTCCCGCAGGTCCAGGTAATAGGGATCCTGCGGCCCGTCCCGGAACACCTCATCGAGCAGGCTGATCGCATGAATGTCGTAGGGATGAACGCCGAAGATGATCTGCTCCTTGCTCTCCCGGGCGGGAATCCTTCCCTCCGTGCCGGTAAAGGCAACCAGTTCTTCACGTGGCGGAAAAATAAACTTCTTGGGAGACTGAAGGGTGACATCATAGTTTAATACCGCCTCGTTCACCTCTTCCAGTTTCTCGTAGCGGTATTTCCCATGATATGTTTTTACACCGATCACTTCGGATCCGCCGTCAAGCAGATCGGCTATCCAGGGCGTCACTGCATTCTTGCTTAGTACCAGCTCGTTCATATCATTACCCTCATTGTGCTTGCTATGCTTGGTTTAACCCGGATTTTTTGTGTTGGCGAAAGCTTCCCCCCCCATTATATTACCTCACTAGCACAAGGTGTGAAAAAATAAAAGCAAAAAAATATGTGGAACTCTGTCTTTTATCAAGGTCCCATCTGAACACAATCCAGCCGGGTTTGTTTTTTGGGGCAGGTGATAGTATGGAGAGTCCGGTGCGGCTTCCTGCCAAAACCCCCTCGGCACTCGGTGCAGAAGGGGGTTTTTTTGCACGGTATTCCGGGCTGTTGAAAAAGGTGATCCTGCGCTTACAGCCCGAATTGGCTGAACAGATCCCGGCTGAAGTATTCATCGGAGTTCAGCCGCTCGTCTGCCTTTTCATCGGTCAGCCAGACAATCTCGGCGCCGTGTTTATCGTTTTTCAAGATATGTTCCACCAGGAAGGGCGTAACCGTCTCAACCGTATCGGCCAGGCAGTTGAGGATCGGTTTTATGGATTCAAGCTCCTCCGCCGGCCTTTTGCGCATGCCGTTTATCAGGAAGTCGGTGAGCACTATGCCGGGACTTAAAAAACCGACCTGCACCGGGGTGTTTTCGGTCTCGTCGATTATCGCCTCGGTAAAATATCGGAGCGCCCGTTTGGAGGTGCCGTACACGCTCAAGCCGGCCAGTTTGTTGTCATTGCTGCCATGGCCCTCCATGTTATAAATCTGCCCGAACCCCTGCCGGAGCATGCCCTGCAAGGCTATCTTGCTGCCGTAGACCATGCCGGTGACATTGGTATCGATAACCGGCTTTATTTCCTCAATGTTCATTTCCGCGAGAATCTTTGTGATATGGGTAACCCCGGCATTGTTAATCCAGATATCAACCCTGCCAAATCGGCTTAGCGCGGCATCCCAGAGGGATTGGACCTGCTTATAATCCGTAACCTCGCAGGGCTTACCGCTCACCGTGTCTGCGCCATACTGTTTTGCCAGCCGTTGCACTGCTGCGTCAACGGTGGCCTGACTGCGGCCGCTGAGCATTACCCGGCATCCTCTTTTTAAAAACTCAATTGCCATGCCGTGCCCGAGCCCCCTGGTGCTTCCTGTTATGACCACTGCTTTCATGCCGACCTCCTTGGGCCTTGCCTGCTATTTAGCCGCGGAAAGTAATCGGATACTGAAACCAACCATGCCATCAGGCCTGTGGTCCTCCGACCCGCTTTCGCGCTCCTCCGGCATGGCCTCCCTCTTTTTGAAAAAGGATCAATTTCCGAAACAGGGTTTGTCCTCATGTTTCTTTCACCATCGAAGCCATATCACAGCACGCACCCATATTCAAGTAAAGAGAGAAAAGCATTTCTTCCCATAAGGGTTCCTGCCCTTGTGGTCGGACCAAGCCAACCCATTAATCTTACATTGCATTTAAATGAAAACAAGTGTTTCCAGTTTCCCTAATACCTCTATAGTTACCGACTCCGGCACGATACATATGAACTCGGCGTTACAAGCCCGCCGATCAAGCTTCTTTACCTGGTCGGATAATATTGCGCCGCTAACTGGAAGTCCATCCGGCAGCGCCACCTCAAACGGATATTCTTTAACCTTGGTTGTAATTGGACATGACAAAGATACTGCAGCTGTCCCAAGGGCATGTCTGCTCATGGAAGATTAGCTTTAAGATTGGGAATCCCTGAAATTATCATCTCCCTGTTACAACCATGTAAAAAGGAGACTTGCTTTTCAACATGGAAGAAGAATGACCTAATCTCTCGAATCGTATTGTCATTATTAATAGGGGTCAGATGCCTACCTATCTTTTTCATATCTGAATAAATTTCATGCCCGTAATCTGCATAACAATAGTCACAGAAGAAAGCCGGGACAATTCTCTTGTCCGGTCAGATACCGGGGAAATAATGCTTGCTCCTGCAGGGCAGTTTTGCTAATATCAGCCCCTGCGGAGTTCACTGCGGGGTTTGCGCTATCAGACTATCTCCGAAAGGCGGGCATGGCAAAAAAACAAAAAAGACAAGAACCATTGACCATTGATACCCTGTGGGGCGATCGTCTCAAAGAGGAAGCGGCGGACGGTCTGCTTGCCTTTACCTCCGGCCGCGACGTGCGGCCCTCTCCACCCTATGATGAGCGGCTGATTACGTACGATATCTGGGGAAGCAAGGCTCATGCGATCATGCTGTGGAAGCAGAACCTCATATCCCGGGAAGAGACGCAGACCCTGGTGCGGGGTCTCGAGGAGGTGGAAAACCTGTATGCCAAAGGGTCCTTTATCGTAGACCCGGCCAAGGAAGATGTACACAGCACCATTGAAACTTACCTGATTGAGCACTACGGCATGGAATCCGCCGGACGGCTTCACACCGGCCGGAGCAGGAATGACCAGATCGCCCTGGACCTGCGGCTCTACATGCGGGCGGAGGCGCTGGACTTTGTCATGTTGCTGATCGGCCTGATTGATACCATGACCCTTGTAGCCAAGAATCATCGTGATGCGATCATGCCGGGCTATACCCACCATCAGCCGGGAATGATCGGCTCCTGGGGACACCTGCTGTTTTCCTTCGCGCTTCCCCTGGAGCGGGACGTAAAAAGATTCGTCAACTGGTATGACCTCTTTAATTACAATCCCCTGGGCGGAGCGGCCGGCTACGGGACGCGCCTTCCCCTGGACCGGAAGCTCACCGCCCGGCTCATGGGCTTTGACGGTGTGCACCGGAGCTCCATCGACCCCACGCACAACCGCTGGGAGCCGGAGTCGGAGCTGGGGTATGCCGTTTCCATCTTGATGAATCATCTGAGCAATCTGGCACAGACGCTCATACTGCTGAGCACCTCCGAGTTCGGCATGCTATCCCTGAATGATGCCTACTGCACCGGCAGTTCGCTCATGCCCCAGAAGCGAAACCCGGATCCGCTCGAGGCGGTCAAGGGAAAATCCGCGTACGCGCAGGGCATGCTGGTGGCGATGCTGGCGCTGGGTCGCTCATTGTTCGCCGGGTATAACCGTGATTCCCAGTGGAGCAAGTATCCGCTCATGGACGTGGTTGAGGAGTGCAAGCCGTCGCTGCCGATCATGAAGGAAATCATTGCCTCACTCACCTTCAATCGCAAGGCAGCGCTGGAGTCGTGCAAGCGAGGCTTTGTCGCCGCGACGGACGTGGTGGAGTGGATGGTTCGCAAACACTCCCTTCCCTTCAGGAAGGCAAAGATGGTAGTGGAAAAGGCGGTGGCCTATGCAGAGCAGCAGAACAGTGAAATCGTCACTACCGGCGCGCTGAAGCGTGCCCTGGCCGACATGGACATCAACCTGACTTTCAAGGATCGCGATCTGGCGTTGTGCCAGAAGCCGGAGCGGGCGCTGCAGGCGCGCAAGATCAAGGGGGGACCGTCTCCGGCGGCGCTGATGCATGAGATAGACCTGCTGCAGAAGACCATGCGGGACCATGCGCTGTGGCTGAAGCGTAAGCGCGTCCACATCGAAAAGGCACGGAAGGAAATGGAGGAGATCATTTCTTCATTGTGATTACGGGGCTGAAGCATTCGCGGCGCAAAGCTGTTCCTGCCGGGGTCGTATGTGAATTCGATGCACGAACACGCATGTCCCCCGGGGCCGCCATTAATCGTCAAATTTAAACATTATGATAGACGAGTCATTCTGCGGCTCGACCGCAGAATCCAGTTGTTATTTGTTATTGGATCCTGCGATCAAGTCGCAGGACAATTGACGTGATTTTCTGTTATTATTTCGAATTTTTAGTAATTTATAATCCACCTTCATTAATCTCTCAGCGGGAGGTTGATCATGGCAACGGCAAAATCAGGCGTGACTCCTGATTTCGAAAAGGCCCTGCGGACGGGCAGGCCGCCGAACATTGTAAGGCTTTTCCCCAACTCGAAGGCGCTGCTGGTGAGCGGGAAGGTAATTGACCGGGCCATGATCGCCAAGGGCAAGGCGATGACCATGGCGGCAAACGGCCGCAATACCTTTGTCATCCGCGGCGCCCTGAGGGCGGCGCAGCGGGCCAGTGCCGCGCTGATCATTGAGATCGCCAAGTCGGAGGGCGGTTCCGGCGCTTACTGCGCGGTCAACTACTGGAACATGGCCACCTATGTGGACAGCTTCTGCAACGAGATGGGCATTGCAGTCCCGGTAGCCCTTCATGCGGACCATTATGGGATCAAAGGCGACAGGGACATGGCCCTGGCGAAGATGGAGATTCCCAGCATGATTGAGTCAGGCATAACCTCGGTGGCCATCGACGCCTCGCATCTGCCCGATGACAAAAATCTCCTGGCCTCCATAGCGCTCAATGCGCTGGTTCCCAAGTGGGCGGGCCTGGAAACGGAAGTGGGTGAAATCAAGGGGAAGGAAGGCCTGTCGACGGTTGACGAGGCGCTCTTTCTCATCCGGGGCCTCAATGCTCATTCCATCTTCCCCGATTGGATCGCGCTCAATAACGGCACCACCCACGGCATCGAGGAAAGTGACGCGGGCATCCAGGTGGAGCTGACCGCACAGATACACGGGGCGCTGAAGGACTACGGCGTGTCCGGCGCGCAGCACGGCACCTCGGGAAACAGCTCCGAGCGACTGCGGGCGATTGCCGCCAGGACCCGCACCACCAAGGCGAATGTGGCCACGGCGCTGCAAATGGTCTCCTGGGGGCTCAAGGTGAACGATTACGGCAATGCCATCCTGGACCAGGACAAGAATTTTATCAAGGTTGCTGGTGAAGGGGTGACCGAGGAACTGTGGGCGGAGATGGTGGAGTATGCCAAATCAAAAAACCTCAAGGCCGGAGACTACAAGAAGCTTAACCTGCCGTTCGAGAACCGGCTCAGCGGACTGCCGCGGGAGATTAGGGAGCGGATGGTAAAGGCGGTGGAAGAATTTGTCTATAACATGCTGGTGAATGTGATGAACGCGCAGGATACCGCGCCCCTTGCCCTTGAGGCCATTTTGAAGGCCGGATCATACGATCTCGGCGCGAAGGCGAAGCGCATCGAGGACCCCGCGGAGTGGACCGCAAGCAAGCTGGCGGAGAAGGCAAAACTGCTTAACGCCGACAAAGGGGCGAAGGGGAATTTTGACGATTAATTGGTTGGTTCAGTAATTTATCAGGGCGGTGCGGCAAGGCAGGGGATACCCTGCCTTGTGTTTAGCAATCGGGTTATTATCCATGCTGCGCGGCAGTTGAAAAAGGGTTCACCACAGGCCGTTCAAGGGATCAAGGGGAGGGGCTTTTCAGCCAGAACGCAATGCGTTGGAACCTGAAGAAGGGCGGCGCCTTTCCCACTTGGTTCGGACAGACCCGCATGGCGACCGCCGCAGCGACTCCTCTGCAAAGCCGCCTGCCCGGAGGCCGGGGACGGGACCTCTCTTCCGTTCGAGTGGAAGGCACCGGGTCGTACCGTAAGCATGAATGCCCAAGGTTGCGGTGTCGAAAGCCCCTTCCCTTGATCCACGAATAAGACGGATATTTTTTTACAAACCACCAATGAGGAAACCGATTGAATGGACACGCTGGCCCATGGATTATGGGCAACCGCCGCAGCCAAAGCGATTAATATCAGAACGCCGCGCACGCTGAAGACCGGGTGGATGGCATTTTGGGGAATTATGCCTGACTTATTCGCCTTTACCCCGGTGGTGTTGTGGATGATCTGGCAGATGTGCGTCCATGGCATCGCCTTCAGTGACATCCCCCGTCCCGAGCTCATGACCGCCACTGCACGGGATCAATTCTTCATTTTCCGCTTATCCCGGTTACTCTATCACATCAGCCACAGCATGGTGATCTTTTTGGGCATGTTTATGCTGGTCTGGCTTTTTCGCCGGTATCGGTCCGGACGGGCATCCGGATTCTCATGGGGAGGGGACAGGCCCTATTTTGAGATGACCGGCTGGCTTCTTCACATCCTGCTTGACATTCCCACGCATTCCGCGAAATTTTACCCGACGCTTTTTCTCTGGCCCCTTTCCGGATACCACTTTGACGGCCGTTCATGGGGCACCATGAAATTCATGATAGGCAATTATCTCTGCCTTATGGCGGCCTTCATCGCCGTGCGGCTTGCCGGCGGAAGACAGGTGCGCAACGGCGGCTGATGAAGCAAGTTGAGTTCGAGCTGGAGCGCTGGGAAGACAATCTGCCGCGAACTTAGAGGACGCCGGCAAACACCCCGTGCTCGTAAAGCACCTTCAGGCCGATGGCGATCAGCCCCATGCCGCCGATGAATTCGGCGGAGCTTCCCAGATGGGCGACGGACCCCGCCTTTCTTCCCAAGTGCAAGCCGGCAGCCGTCGCAATGGTGGCTACCACGCCGATAACCAGCGCCGGCAGCCAGATGGATATTTTGAGCAATGCCAGGCTTAAGCCTATCGCCAGGGCATCAATGCTGGTGGCCACGGAAAGCATTACCAGCCGTAAGCCTTTGGTCGGGTCATTGCGTGGCTGCGTTTTCTTCTCGTCTTCCAGCGCTCCCCATATCATGTGACCTCCCACCAGCGCAAGCAGCACAAACGCGACCCAGTGGTCATAGTGTTCGATACGTGACCGAACGGTCAGGCCTCCGCCCCAGCCTACGATGGGCATGAAGGCCTGGAAGAGACCGAAATGCCATGCCAGCCGGAATGTCTGACGGGGGCTGACAATTTTTAGGCAGACCCCGCTCGCGGTCGCCACGGCAAAGGCATCCATTGCCAGAGCAAGCGCGGTCCCCAACATGGTTATCACATCCATTTCTATCGCCTCCGGGCCATTTCCCTAGCATGCATCATTAAAAAAGTCATTCTTTTTCATTTGCTCTCTCGCATCGGCCCGGTGAGGCGGAGCAGGACTTCGTTCCTTGAGCCACCCGTTTTCCCGGCCGCTGAAGTGGGTGTTCCTGCCGATGATGATGTGGTCATGGACGACGATGTCGATGGTCAGCGCGGCCTTTTCCAGGGCCTCGGTCAGCCGCCTGTCCGCCTGGGAGGGACTGGGGTCTCCGCTG
>Ga0255347_1007571_pt1 | contig 11260 bp, 9 predicted proteins | sample wastewater_treat_2_FD_192479 | JGI IMG/M metagenome (GOLD analysis project Ga0255347, IMG submission 192479) | Wastewater microbial communities from Lulu Island WWTP, Vancouver, Canada - plant24 | ecosystem: Engineered > WWTP > Wastewater > Unclassified | place: Canada: Vancouver, British...
CCAGGTTTAACAGCCAGATCAGCCCATTCAATACCGGCAATAAAAGTAAACGCTCCCCGGGCGCGGTGGTGCCAGGATCGATCCAATCAATCTCCCCCAACCAGGGGACGGTCAGGGCGACACCAACTAAGAGGAACAAACCAATTCCAAACCCGCTGATAACCAACCAGCGGCCGAGAGGGTCTTCCCAGAGCCTGCCGATGAAAACACTGGGATAAACCGATTGGGCATCTAAAGGCATCAGACTTCCCAACTCGTTTACCTGCTGGAAGGTTGCCATAAACCCTTTGAGATTCTCAGGTGAAAGTGCAAATGTCTTGTCCGGCGTTGCCACCAGGATCATGTGCTGTACATCTGCGCTGAGATATTCCACTATTCCCAGCTCGGGTACGCTACGCCTGCCGATGATTGCGCCTGGCCAGCGTAACCATGGCAGCGGCAAACGAAACCCAATTTCGCTGGCTGGGCGAATCCACTCAATTGCACCCAAGGGGATATCTTCACGGCGCAATCCCCAACGCACCATCAAACCCTCCCTGGAAAGAGTATAAACAGCATTCATCAGAGAATACAAACGGTAACCCAAAAGCGGCAGAGGCGCAAATAGCACCAGCGCAATCATCATGTCCAGTAAAAAGTTGACCCCTGAAGGGTCTTGTGTGGCCTGGTAAAAGAAAAAAGCGCCTGCACCGGCGAAAATTAATAAGAGCCCGCCTTGCAAAAAACCCCCAATCGTCCGCGGTGGCGAGAAATCCTTTTCCATGCTGACTAATGCTCCCCCGCCAATAAGGCAGAAGCGGGCAGGGCATCCGCTAATGCCCGGCAAACCTCAATTACCATAGCTTCGGTCATGGTGCCGGAAAAGGGTAATGCCAGGCTGCGATTCCCCAAATCTTCGGTTACAGGAAAATCGCCCGGGCGAAAACCAAAAGTTTTTACCATGTAGGGCTGCAGGTGAATCGGTGAAAAATAGGGCCGCACCGGTATGCCCTGCGCATCAAGAATTTTCGCCAGCCGGTCGCGGTTGATGGATGGATCTACCCGGATTACGTATACAAACCAGCTCACCCGGGTTGTGCTGGCAGCCAGGTTTGGCGGCGAGACCAGATCGATCTTTGCCAGGTGTTTTTCATACCACGTGGCCACCCGCGCCCGGTTTTCAAGCAGGGTCTCCAGCCGTGCAAGTTGTGCCAGCCCGAGGGCGGCGCTCATCTCATCCAGCCGGTAGTTATAACCCAGATAAGTGTGTTGCAACCAGGTATCACCGGGCGCCCGTCCCTGATTCCGCAGAGCACGCATAAAATCTGCTGTCTCTCCGTCGTCGGTGATGATCATCCCACCCTCGCCTGTGGTAATTTGTTTATTGGGATAGAAGGCAAACACACCGCAATCCCCCAGGGTACCCGCCGGACGTCCTTTATAAGTTGCTCCTAAAGCTTCACAGGAATCTTCGATCACTTTCAGGTTGTATTCCTGGGCGATGGCGTGAATCCGGTCATAATCGGCGGGCTGCCCAAATACATCGACGGGCAGAATGGCTTTTAATGTTCCTGAACGTTCTTCAATGTCTACAGGGATTCCTCTGGGCAGCCATTTACGGGCTGAATTACCCCCTGCAGTAAGTGCTTCAACGGCTTGCGCCAGCTGGCTGGTGTCGATGTTGCCGGTCAGCGGGTCTACATCTACAAAAACGGGGACCCCTTTCTCAAACAGGATTACGTTGGCTGAAGCCACAAAGGAGAAGGGTGTTGTCAATACAAGATCGCCTGTGCTGATCCCGGCTGCCCGAACACACAAATGCAGCCCCGCTGTGCCGGAATTGACGCCGATGGCATGAGGTGCGCCGGTCAGTTTGCAAAAAGCACGCTCAAAAGCCTCGATTTTAGGGCCCATGGAAAGGTGGGGCGTGTTGAGAACACCCAGCACGGCCTGACGGTCGGCATCGTTAAGTTCTGGAGAGGACATGGGAATTTTCATCAGGTATTTCCATTTCTAAAGCATTGTTGCGTGAATTGCTTTCCTTATTATAACGTTGAATAGGGGGGATGAGCTTTAGTTGGTCACTGCGAGCTTGCGAAGCAGTCTCACGTTCCCAATAGGGATTGCTTCGTTCCTCGCAATGACAGTTTGGGTGGCTAGGGATTGTTTCGTTGCTTGCAATGATGGAATTTGTCACTGCGAGCTTGCGAAGCAGTCTCACGTTCACAATGGAGATTGCTTGCCTTTGTTCGCAATGACATCGCGTGTAAATTGAGCGACTGCGTTGAGTGTCCTTTGCTTTGTCACTGCGAGCTTGCGAAGCAGTCTCATATTCACAATGGAGATTGCTTCGTTCCTCGCAATGACATCGCGTGCAAGTTGAGCGACTGCGTTGAGTGTCCTTTGCTTTGTCACTGCGAGCTTGCGAAGCAGTCTCATATTCACAATGGAGATTGCTTCGTTCCTCGCAATGACATCGCGTGCGAGCTTGCGAAGCAGTCTCACGTTCACAATGGGGATTGCTTCACTTTGTTCGCAATGACATCGCGTGTAAATTGAGCGACTGCGAAGTGTGCCTTTTGCCTTGTCACTGCGAGCTTGCGAAGCAGTCTCACGTTCACAATGGGGATTGCTTGCCTTTCGCTGCGCTCAGGCACGCTGTGCAGTCGTTCCTCGCAATGACATCGGGTGCGAGCTTGCGAAGCAGTCTCATATTCACAATGGAGATTGCTTCGTTCCTCGCAATGACAGGACGTTTGCAAGGAAAACATTTACATTAAAGCCTTAGCCCGAACAGAAAACCCATCCGGGCTGAAACAAGATCACTGATTCAAAAAGGGCTAACCGGCTCACTTTTGGATAGCCCTTTTTAACTTCAAACAAAAGTATTTTATCTGTTTACGCTGGTTTTACCCTGTATTCTGCGCCCTGTCGTAATGCAGCTTTATTCGCCGCCAAAAGCTTCTGATGCCGTTCGGGCAAATGTTCTTCTAAGGCAGCTTCAATTGCTTCCAGCGACAGAATATCCAAATTGCCCAGCAGGGCACCCAGCATCACCATATTTACCGCTCGTTTGCTGCCTGCAATGTCGGCAATTTCATTGGCTGGCAAACTGACCACGGTAATATCGTCGCGTTCCACTTCACGATTTACCATGGAGGTGTTCACCACCAGGACCCCGCCTGGTTTGACCAAATTCTCGTATTTATCCAACGAAGGCAGGTTCATGGCCAGCACCGCCGTCGGGTTTTTTACAAAAGGTGAACCAATTTCCTCATCAGAAACGACAACCGTGCAATTGGCGGTCCCGCCGCGCATTTCTGGCCCATAAGAAGGAATCCAGGTTACTTCTTTACCGGCATCCATCCCGGCATAAGCCATCAATAAACCGGTAAACAGCACGCCCTGACCACCAAAACCGGCAATAATTACTTCTTGTTGCATACCTGAAACCTCCTTATATCTGCAGTTCTGCAACCGCTGGTGAGACCTTATAGTCGCCCAGTGGGTAGTAGGGAATCATCCGTTCTTCAACCCAATCGCGCGATTCAGCGGCTGTAAGGTGCCAGTTGGTGGGGCAGGTTGAGAGCAGTTCCACCAGCGCAAAACCCAATTTGTGTTTTTGCGTCTCAAAGGCGGTGCGAATCGCTTTTTTGGCTTTGCGGACTTCGCGCACATTGTGCAGACTGCGGCGTACTACGTAAGCAGCGCCTTCCAATGTAGCCAATAGTTCAGCCGTTTGGATGGGGTGGCCCTGCCGGCTGACATCTCTTCCGGTTGGTGATGACGTTGTTACCTGTCCGGGCAGGGTGGTAGGTGCCATCTGACCGCCGGTCATGCCGTAGTTGGTATTGTTGATGAAGATCACGGTTAGTAATTCGCCGCGCGAGGCTGCGCCCACAATCTCGCCCATGCCAATTGACGCCAGGTCGCCATCGCCCTGATAGGTAAAAACAATCCGCTCAGGCAGCAGTCGTTTGATGCCGGTAGCCATGGCTGGGGCACGTCCATGGGCTGCTTCCACAAAATCCACGTTGAAATAATTGTAGGCAAACACCGAACAACCAACTGAAGCAACGCCGATGGTGTTTCCTACCTCGCCCATTTCTTCCAGCACTTCTGCAACCAGACGATGTGCCACGCCGTGGGTACAGCCAGGGCAGTAATGGGTAACGCGCGGATCGAGCACTTCGGGACGCTTATAAACAATTTTGGTTGGAATATCCGTCATAACCATCTTCATAATCTCCTTATCCAATCACCTCGGCCATACGTTCCAGCCAACGGTCGCGGGGATGACCTTCTGTTGTTAATGGGCCGGCTACCAGGCGTTCAATCTCGGTCAACACTTCATCGGGGAAGGGTACAACCCCGCCCATGCGACCAAAAAATTCCACGGGCTTTCGTCCGCGCACAACCAGGCGAACGTCTTCCAGCATTTGACCGGCGTTCATTTCAACGACCAGAAACCCTGCCACCTTTTCCGCTAAATCATCCAAAACAGCCTTGGGAAAGGGTGCCAGTGTAATCGGGCGCAAAAGGCCAACCTTGACGCCTTTTTCGCGAGCAGCCCGTACAGCGGAAAGCGAAACCCTCCCAGCAGTGCCGAAACCGACCACAACAAACTCGGCATCTTCCAAATAGTAGCCTTTGTAACGGACTTCGTTAGCCTCAATTTCTTGCCAGCGGGTCATTAGCCGGTAGTTTAATTGCTCCTGGTCCGGCGGGTCGAGATTAATTGAGGTCAGGATGCGTTTTTCGCCCCCATCGGTGCCGCGCACAGCCCAATCCGGGATCTCGGTTTTAAGCGGCTGCATGGGTGGGATTTCAGCAGGTTCCATCATCTGTCCCAGGCTGCCATCCAGCATGATGCACACCAAGGAACGGTATTTCTCTGCCAGGTCAAAAGCCAGACCGGTCAGATCCACCGCTTCCTGTACACTGGCAGGGGCGAGAACGATTACATGGTAGTCCCCATGCCCGCCGCCATGGACAATCTGATTGTAGTCACTTTGTGATGGCGCAATATTGCCCAAACCCGGGCCACCGCGCACAACATCGATAAATACGGCAGGAACTTCAGTGCCGGCAATATAGGAAAGACCTTCCATCATCAAGCTGACACCGGGACTGGAAGAAGAGGTCATCACGCGTTTACCGGTACAAGCCGCCCCGTAGACCATGTTGATAGCGCCCAGTTCACTTTCTGCCTGGACAAAGACGCGTCCCAATTCGGGCATTCGCAAAGAAAGATGTTCCAGCAACTCCGTCTGCGGAGTGATGGGATATCCAAAATACGCTTCAAGGCCCGCCCGCAGCGCTGCTTCTGCAACCGCAGTATTTCCCTTAATCAGTTCTTTTGCCATCTTAAGCCTCCGCCTTTTGTCGCTCATAACGATAAACAGTGATTGCAGCATCTGGGCACACCACTGCGCAAATGCCGCAGGCTGTACAGGCATCCGGGTTAACCATGTAAGCCGGATGATATCCCTTTGATGTCAGGCGGGTCATATCTAACGCCAGCACATCAAACGGGCAATCCGTAACGCACAACTCGCACGCTTTACAATACAATTCATTAACTTCAATATATCCCTTTGCGGGCATTAACAAGCCTCCTTTATTGGTAGTGAGATTTTAATCCTGGATAATGGGGTGAGATTGATCCCAGGATTTGCAACTTAAGTATACACCAAATCGACAGTCGCTCCCTTAACCAGGCATCATAACAAATCATAAATTAAGGGTGATATTAATCATTAATTTAAAATCATGGGCATGCTCATACGGTGAAAAAGTTGCTCCAAATTATTGACCACGGATGAATCCTGAACATGGAGAAAATTTACCAGCTGGGCTCCACCAGCATAAAAAGTTACCCGGCTGAAAGGTGGCAGAAGGCCGCGCAGATTAAGGTCTAACCCCAGTAATTCTTGTACGCGGTTCTCGATCCAGCGGGCAAAACCTTCCTTCCATTCCTGCCAGAGCATATATTCAAAATCGTGTCTGCCCAGGTAAGACCGTAATTCCTTACGCACGGCAAGAACATCAGCCATCGACCCTTTATTTAGGGCTATCAGGAACATCTGATAGACCCGGGTGAAATTCCCTGCTTGATAGGGAAAGGGATGCTGAATTTCCCACATAAAATCACCTTTTTCCTGTGCCTGTCGAGCAATATCCAGCTTAATTTTTAGCGCTTGCTCGCAGGTTTCAAACTGATAGCAGTGTACAAATTCATGCAGGATGGTCACATAGCCCTTCAATGTATCAAAAATCTCGGGGGTGACCACGCAGGCAATCCGACCACCATACGCCTCCAATGGGAATGCTGCCCGCACGCCTTCAGGAACCGGCATTGGCAAGGGGGCTTTTTTCTGGAACTGGTAACCGACAAAGCTGTCAACGTAATCATAAATGAGGAATTCTTCCCCTTCAATAATGGCAATAGGGTAAAGGCGGCTTAAGGCTGGGTTGAATCCTGCCACCCGCTGGTGAAGGGGAAGCAATTGATTGATATGTTCCAGATGAATATCCATAGGCAATCCCCATCGCAACCTGCAAAGCCCTGTGAATTAGGAGCCTCTTTGTTAATTGTAATCGTTCTTTCTTGAATCGGGGTTTAGCAGCACTTAATAAACCCGCTAGGCTAAGCCTGATCAAAAAATAGCCTGATGGTAAAATTGAAGCAATACCATAATTAAAACGGAGAGAATCATGCCCGAAGCTGTAATTGTCGATGCCCTGCGCACCCCAATTGGAAATCTGGGAGGAACTCTGGCTTCTATTCGTCCGGATGACCTGGCCGCGCTGGTGATTCAGGCGATTGTTGAACGTAACAACCTCGACCCCGATCTGATCGAAGAGGTGTATTTCGGCTGTACCAATCAGGCCGGTGAAGACAGTCGTAATGTTGCCCGCATGGCAACCCTGTTGGCTGGATTGCCCGTTCACGTGCCAGCGGTGACAATCAATCGATTGTGTGCCTCGGGATTGACGGCACTCAACATGGCTACCCGCGCCATTCGTGCCGGGGATGGCGAGGTTTATGTCGTCGGGGGTGTGGAGAGCATGAGCCGGGCGCCTTACGCTTTACCCAAGCCGACAGCCCTTACTGGGAACCTGACAGCTTTTGATACAGCTCTGGGCTGGCGTTTCATCAATCCCCGCATGGAAGCAACTTATGGCGCGGAAGCAATGGGTGTTACCGCTGAAAATATTGCTGAGATGACCGGCATCACCCGAATTGCACAGGACGAATTTGCTTTAGCCAGCCATCAGCGCGCCATTGCCGCTATTGATACGGGAAAATTTGCCGAAGAGATCTTGCCAGTTACCATACCGCAACGCAAGGGTGACCCCATTTTTTTTAGCACGGATGAGCGTCCCCGTCGCGACACCACCTTAGAAGCCCTTGGCAGATTGAAACCCGCCTTCAAACCCGGGGGAACCGTGACGGCTGGGAATAGCTCTGGGCTGAATGATGGGGCGGCAGCCCTGGTGGCGATGCGGGAGGAGACCGCGGTTAAATTGGGTTACACGCCCCTGGCGCGGGTGGTCAGTATGGCGTCTGCAGGTGTGGCTCCGCGAATTATGGGAACCGGGCCAATCCCAGCCACACAAAAAGCCCTTCAGCGGGCGGGATTATCCATCGATGCTATTCAACTGGCAGAAGTCAATGAAGCCTTTGCGGTACAGGTTTTGGCAGTGCTGCAGGGGTTGAAATTGTCGCACCAGATCACCAATGTCAACGGGGGAGCAGTTGCTCTGGGGCACCCGCTGGGATGTTCGGGTGCTCGCATCATGGTCACGCTGTTGCATGAGATGCGCCGAAGAGCCGCCTCTGCCACCAGGCCCTTTTATGGGTTGGCGACGTTATGCGTGGGAGTCGGGCAGGGGGAAGCTACGATTATTGAATGGCTTGGTTAAACCCAATTGAAGGAATCAACTTTCCTCAAGATTGCCTAATGCGCTGGCAATCAACTTCTGGATGCGGCTGACCATGCTGACCGGGTCAGGATGCAACCCCTCAACCAATAGAGCATTTTCAAAAATTTGTTCAGCTGCCAGATCGAATTTTGGGTCAGCAGGCCGCAGGGCAGCCAACCGGGCAATAATAGGGTTCTTTGGGTTCAGTTCCAGCACCTTTTTGGGCAACTCAAAGTCTTTATCCACTATTTGATATACCCGTTGAACGGATTGTTCCGGTGCACCCTCGGGGTCTACCAGCCGGGCTGGTGAGGATGACAGCCGCGTGGAAGCACGCACGGCGCTTACTCTCTCACCAAGCAAAGATTTAAAGCGCAGAATCAGATCTGCCATGGTTGCCTGATCAAGGGCAAGCGCGTCATCATCCTCTGGGGTTTCCTTTTCAATATCGGGAAGCTCTGCCGCCGCCACGTTGACCAACGTATGCTCCTGAAAAGTTTTTAATTGCATGAGCATAAACGGGTCCACGGGATCCGTCAGTACCAGAACTTCAATCTCCGCGGACCGAAAAGCATCCATATGCGGGCTAAAGCGTACGGCACTGGGGTCTTCGCCCAAGAAATAATAAATTTCTTTTTGCTCGGGTTTAGCCCTTTTAATGTAATCCTCCAGCGAAGTCCAACCCTTCTGGTCCTGATCGGTATGGAAACGCAGCAGAGGGAAAAGTTTCTCCGGTTCATCCTGTTCAATCGCCACGCCCTCTTTAATTAAGCTGCCGTAGGTCTCCCAAAATTGGTGATATTTTTCCGGGTCTTTTTTCCCCAGATCGATGAGGGTTTCCAGCACTTTGCCGGTCACCAACCGTTTGAGGCGTGCCATCACTCCGCTGGACTGTACCATCTCTCGCGAGACGTTCAGGGGGAGGTCCTCTGAATCAACCACGCCCTGCACAAAACCAAGATAGAGAGGCAAAAGGTCGGTGCTGAAATCCTGGATGAGCACTTTGCGGGCATATAACTTCAGTCCGGGCTCTTTGCGGGGCGAAAACACCAAGTTGCGGGGGTCGGCGGGGATATAAAGCAGGGCATACATCTGCACGGGCGCATCGACGATCATATGCGCATGGGTCAGGGGGTCGCTAAAATCAAGGGTGAGTTGTTTATAAAATTCGCTGTAAGCATCAGCCTCTGTTTCACGCGGCGATTGCCGCCAAAGCGCGGTTTGCCGGTTTACTGCTGTTTCTTCATCGTTAATATAAATCGGGTACTGGATAAAATCCGAGTGGCGTTTGATCACCTGACGTAGACGGGTTTCATCCAGGAATTCTTTAGCATCCTCTTTGAGGGTGATGCGCACTTCCGTGCCGCGTACTTCTCGGTCACCGGGTGTGAGGGTATAGGTATCTTCGCCGGCAGCCTGCCAGGCAGCGGAGTGGGCATCCTGCTGGTAAGAGCGTGAGACCACCTGAATAGAATCAGCCACCATGAAAGCCGCGTAAAAACCCACACCGAACTGGCCGATAATTTCGGTCAGGTTAGTCTGGCTGGTACGGGCAGCATCCACAAATGCTTTTGCGCCAGAATGGGCGATCGTGCCCAGGTTTTCGATCAACTCATCGTGGGTCATCCCAATGCCGGTGTCTTCCACAATCAGAATTCCAGCGTCTTTATCGGTGCGAATGCGGATCTCGGGTTGGAGATCGGGATTGTGAACGTCTCGATTGGTGAGCATGACGAAATCGAGGCGCGCCAGGGCGTCAGAGGCGTTGGAGATTAATTCGCGCAGGAAAATCTCTCGCTCGGTATACAGGGAATGGATGAGGATATTCAATAATTGCTGGGTTTCGGCTTTAAACGGGATCGGCTGGCTTTCAGCAGGTTTTGTTGCTTTGGACATCGTAAAAATCGCCCTTTCAGGTTAATTAACTTATTTTATAGTTACTATAATCGAAGCTAATAAGAAATTTATAAGAGGAGAAGGGGAATTTTCCTTCAAGGAATTAGGATAATTAAAGCGGGTTTTAAAATTGGAGGCTGGACGCCGTGAAATCAGCCCTGATTCAAACTTAAGGGCTGTCTAAACCCACCACAGTCTGAAATGGTTTTCGTTAAACCCTGTTTGCGCTATGCGAACAAATCTTCGCGCTCGTATTTTTCATCCAGTTTGGACATGCCATACGAAGCCAGTGCGCCGAGCACAAATAAGAGTGCGCAAAGTGCGATTGTCCAACCGGAGACTCCCTTTGGGATGATGGCAATGGTCGAGCCCACCACCACACCGAGGATGAGGTGATACATGAAAGCATAAAAATTTTTAAACAACCATGCGATCAATTTGGCTAAACCAAACACAATAATTACCCCTCCGAGCACCAGTGGGATGATGACGCCAAAATCGAGCGCTTTCAACCCGGCTGCCATGGGCTGGTATAAACCAAAATAAATCAGGAAATTGGAGGGGCTGAGGCCGGGTACCACCACGCCGAGGGCGATCAATGCGCCGCTTAACATCCAATTAACGAAGGATGGAGAAAGCTGCACCCAATCCTCATTTTCCATCCACGCCATTAAAAACACTGTGCCGATGGTGATAACGATCAACAATACCCAATGGTACCAGGCTCGACCTTCCTTCCCCGAGGCTTTGTAAAGTGAAGGAAAGGTGCCGGCAATGAAACCAATAAACAACCAGGTAAACAACGCAGGCTGATGTGTAAAAGCCAGATCGACAACGGCAGAGAAGGCTACCGTGCCAATTATTCCCCCGATGCCAACGGGCAGAAAAAAAAGAAAGTTCTGAATAAATTTATGGCGTAAATTGCCTAAAAAACGGATTAGGGGCTCGTAAATACCGAATACAACTGCCAGCACCCCGCCCGAAAGTCCTGGTGTGATGAAGCCAATCCCGACCATGATGCCTTTTAATAGGCGGATAAACCAGTCAATAAGGGGATTGTTCTTTTTGGTTAATTCAGTACCAGTCATTAATTTAATACTCCTCATCGTTGATCTTGAAGGCGTCAAACAATCTTACCCATTTCCAGATTTAAGGCAAATATATTGTTTCAATTCCCGCATTGTTTGGTTCAGGTTGCAAAAGTCATGCGATTAACAAACCTGGCTGTTAGGAAGCCTGATAATCGCGCATGAGCATCAGTATACGAGCAAAATGTTTGGCAGCTTTGGTATATAGGTCCAGGCTGATTGATTCATTGGGCGCATGTACCCGGGAATCAGCATCATTGGCGCCATTTGAGATGATGGGCACCCCCAGATATTCCTGGAAGATAAAATTCGGACCTGATCCACCAATCATTGGATTAATACGGGTAAATTGATCGTAAACATCAAGT
>Ga0255347_1007572_pt1 | contig 11260 bp, 10 predicted proteins | sample wastewater_treat_2_FD_192479 | JGI IMG/M metagenome (GOLD analysis project Ga0255347, IMG submission 192479) | Wastewater microbial communities from Lulu Island WWTP, Vancouver, Canada - plant24 | ecosystem: Engineered > WWTP > Wastewater > Unclassified | place: Canada: Vancouver, British...
TCTGCTGGTGGGGAAATCGTACGACACCTTCTGCCCGCTGGGGCCCGCCATCGTGACCGGCCTCGACCCCGCCTCTCTCGATCTCACGACACGGCTCAACGGCCAGGTCCGCCAGCGGATCAACACGTCCGACCTGCTGTTCTCGGTCGCCGGGCTCGTCGCGTACCTCAGTCAGGCCATGACCCTGTGGCCCGGCGATACCATCCTCACCGGAACGCCGAGCGGCGTCGGTCCCCTCCAACCCGGCGATGTCGTGGAGGTCGAGATCTCGGGGATCGGCGTCCTCCGCAATCCCGTGGCGGCCGAGGCGTGACTCGTTCGCCGCGAACGGACCCGACGGCGGCTCGACCTATGGTGCCTTCAATTTGGACCGGACGCTCCGGACCTTGTCGTCCATCGTCTGGTCGCGATCCATCCGTGTCCCCACTTTGATGACCGTGGAGATGCGGGGCGCGCCCATGGCGTGAACGGTCTCGTGGCACTTCTTGATCGCGGCGAAGACCGCATCCCACTCGCCCTCGATGTTGGTGCCGTAGGCATGCAGCTGGCTCCTGAGCCCCGCCTCCGTCACCACGCGCTCGCACGCCACGACGTACTCGGAAACCGACACGCCGACACCCAGCGGCACCACGCACAGATCTACGATGGCCTTCATCGCTCCTCTACCTTTCTGCTCAGCGCAAAGCGCAGGGCGCATGCCGACCAGCGCAAGGACTATCATCCCGGGCGCTCACCGCTATGCGCTTGGCGCTTGGCGTTTCACCCGTGACGCTCTCCGCTCTGCGCGCCGCCCGCGGCCAGCTCAGCCTTTCGTCAGCAACTCCACCGCCACGCCCGCCAGCAGCGCGATCCCCGGTACAAGCGCCTCCTCATCGATGTCGAAAAATCCATCATGGTGACCCGCCGCCAGTTCGGTCCCGATCATCACAAAAGCGGCCTGCCCGCCCTTCTGCTGCACCCGCTCCATGAAGTAGGTGCAATCCTCGCTCCCGCCGATGTCGCCCGCCGGAAGGATCTCGGTGAAGAGGTGCTGACGCTTGGCCACCTGCTCAATCCGGGCCACCAGGGCGGCGTCGTTTTCGCACCCCGCGGCACCCCCCATGAGCTGCATCCCCACGGTGCACCCGTGCATGGCAGCGGAAGCCTCGATGATTCGGACAGCCTCCCCGTACACGTAGTCGTTGATGGCCGTCGTCGCACCGCGGGTCTCCACCTTGATGAGGGCCTGGGCCGGGATGACGTTGCGACCGGTGCCGCCCTGGATGACGCCGACGTTGATCCGGGACACGCCCCGGCTGTGCCGAGAAATGGCGTGCAGGTTGAGCGTTGCGGTTGCCGCCGCCAGGATGGCGTTGCGTCCCTGCTCCGGCGCGCCGCCCGCATGCGCGGGCTTTCCGGCGAACACCGCGTCCAGCTTGGTGGTGGCGAGAAATCCCTCCGTCCGGCAGGCGACCTGGCCCGTCGTCTTCAAACCGATTCCGAGGTGGGCGCCCACGATGTATTTGACGTCGTCCACCACGCCACGCGCCACCATGGCCTTGGCGCCGCGGACGCCTTCCTCGGCCGGCTGGAAGATCAGCTTGACGGTTCCGGCGAGCCGGTCCCTCAATCCCGCCAGCACCTCCGCGACGCCCAGCCCCGTCGCCGTGTGGCCGTCGTGACCGCAGGCGTGCATGGCGCCCTGGTTCACCGACGCGAACCCTTCGCGGGACGGCCGGTGTTTCTCACCGGTTGCCTCGACCAGATCGTTCGCGTCCATGTCCACCCGCAACGCGACCGTCGGCCCCGGTTTTCCGAATCGCATGACCCCGACCACGCCGGTCTTGCCGCCCCGCATCTTCTCCGCCCAGGCTGCGTGCGCCCCCTGCTCCAGGGCCCGTTGGAATTGGCGGTCAAGCTCCGCGCTGGACGGGACGCCCATCATGGACGCCGCCTCCACCACCTCGTCGCCCGCCAAGACCTGGTAGCCCAGGTCAGCCAGCGTCGCCGCCACGATCGATGCCGTGCGAAACTCCGTCCAGGCCGTCTCCGCGTACTTGTGGAAATCGCGCCGCCGGGCAACGGTCTTGTCCTTGAGTCCCTGTGCCGCCCTGATGATCTCGGCATCCATGGCCAACCCCCTTGGTTTTTGTTTGGTTCTCCATCGGCGGTTTTCGGTTTAGCTGGGCTTCTGCCCGTGCGTGTCCAGCTTCAGCCGGTACAGCGTCGCCGCGTTCTCGCGCAGGATGCGCTGCGCGAGCGTCGCGGCGTCCTCCTCCGTCAGGGATCCATCCGTCACCTTCTCCGCCAACACGCGGCTCACGATCCGACGCGCCATCAGGCTATGCCCGTATGCGCCCTCCGGGATGATGAAGTCCCCGCCGAAGGCAAAGATCTTGTTCGACGGAACTGTCTCGATGGCTTCGTGCAGCATGCGGGCGCCGGCCGAGGGCGAGATGATGTACAGCCAACAGAGGTCAAGATACACGTTGGGGAAATTCTTGGCCATCGCCAGCAACTCGCCCATGAACGGATACCCGCCGTGAAACAGGTCGAACTTCGCCCGCCCGTATTCCAGACAGAGATTGGTCAGATGCAAGGGATGCGAGTTTTCCAGAACATTCCCGTTCCCCTCCTGCAGGCCGGTGTGGATCTGGATGGGGACATCGCGCTCGACGGCGGCTTGAATGATCCGGTGGAACATGTAATCCTGTAACGGACGGGCCTCCGCCCAGGACGGTCCCTCGCCGAGGTGATCGAAGAGTCGTGCGAACGTCCGCTCGGCGTCGGCATGCGCCACCTTCTCGAACCGGAGGCTGCGCCGGTACGCGATCCCGATCTTGATCCCGACCGCCCCTTCGAACAGGTACCGGTCGAGGGCGGCGTGCATGGCCTCCACGAGGTCGACCAGTGAGTGGACGGACCGGTCCGTGTCGGCCTCGATGTTCCGCAGGTCGCCCCGCGTCGTGGCGCAGGCGAAATGTTCCAGGCGCACCATGGGGGCGAACAGCGCCCGGTCCACGGCGGTGCGGTAATCGTCCTGGAGGCTCACCGCGATGCCCGCCTTCTCCTGCAGGACGTGCCGATACCACCCCACGCGGCGGGAGGCGGCGATGGCCGCCGAGAGTCGCTGGTACGTCGTCTTGTCCATACCCTGAACGCCGAAAAGATCGCGGATGGCGAGGCGAAGACAGGTCCCGTACCCGGTGTGCCGAATCCGTTCCCAGTAAGGTTCGAGCGCGGCCCAGCGTTCCTCCAGCGAAAGGTCCGCGCCGCTCGGAGCGACCATGGGCGGCGGCTTCCTGATCCAGCCGATCCGCGCCATGCGCTCCACCAGCACCGGGCGGGCGGTGGCGCGTACGGCCTCCAGAAGACCGGGGGGCATTCCCGCGGAGATCAAGTCGCTCGAGGCGTAGTGCGGGAAAAGGTACCCGAAGTCGTGCGCCGCCCGGTTGCGCTCGTCTTCGGACAGCAGATGCTCGTGAGTGTCCACCAGACCGACGGCGTTGACGGCGTCGCTGATGCGCATCGCGAGGTCGGACACGTCTCCCTCCTTTGCCTCTCGGCGGCGCGCGAATTGACGGCTGGCCGCGCTTCCCGCCGCTTCGGTGGTGGGGCCGCCGGACGCGCACCCGTTCCACTGCGGCCGGCGCCCTTCCGCGGTTTCAAGAAGGCTATCATCCGGGCTGCAATGGGGTCAACGCGGATCTGCCGGGCAGAGTATCGGTAAAGCGCCTCGGATCCTCGAGCGGGGCGGTGACGCGGCGAAACGCATTGGCGCCACAGACCGTTGCCCGCCCTCCGCCAAGCGAGTATGCTGGGGCGAACGAAGGAGGGCCAAGTGAAGATCACGGCGATCGTGGGATCCTATCGGCGCGGCGGGATCGTGGAGTCCGCCGTGGACGACCTCCTTGCGGCGGCCGCGGCGTGCGGAGCGGCGGTCGAGAAGATACACCTGCTGGAGAGGCACGTGGAGTTCTGCGCCAACTGCCGGAACTGTACGCTCCAGCCCGGCCCCGACCGCGGGCGGTGTCTCATCGCCGACGACGTTCCCGTGATCCTGGACACGCTCGAGGGCAGCGACGCCTTCGTCCTCGCGGCCCCGGTGAACTTCTGGACGGTCACGGCCGTCATGAAGCGCTTCATCGAGCGGACGGTCTGCTGCGGCTACTGGCCCTGGGGCGGCGCGCCACGGCCTCGACGGGCGCCGTCCAGGCGGGCCGTTGTCATCACCGCGTCCGCGGCGCCGGCTCTCATGGCGCGCTGGGGAACCGATGCCGGCAGGCTCCTGCGCCGGGTGGCGCGACTCCTGGGCGCCAAACGGGTGGATACGCTTTGGATCGGCCTGGCCCGTCGGACGCCGGAGGCGGGACTCTCGGAGAAGTCCCGGGACCGGGCACGCGCGCTCGGCAAGCGCTTGGCGACACCCGCCGCGTGATGCGGCGCGCATGGCGCGGCGAGCCCCGCCGCGGTTGACAAGCTAAAGCCCGTTCGTTACGCTTCCCCCCGAATCCGAACCCCCGCGTCGAGCGGCCGCGAGGCGGGTCCGACGAAGCCGCCGCCGGCACGGGCCCGACGGCCCCGTGCCGGACGCGCGAGGTCGCGGCGAGGAGGAGCGCGCGTGAAGGGAACGGTGACCTGCCCAAGCTGCCGATTGGCCCAGCCGGCCCAGGCCGCCGAGGCAGAGGGGCTGTGCCGGCGCTGCGGCCACCCCCTTCCGCCGCGGGCCACGCCTCCCGCCGCCACGCGCCCCGTGACCATCCTCTGGATCGACGACGATCGCCTGCTCCTCACGTTCGGCCGGGACATCCTCGAACGGCACGGCTACCGGGTCCGCACCGCTATCGACGGTCCCAGCGGGATCGCCGCTGCCGGCGAGGATCGTCCAGATCTGATCATCCTGGACGTCGTCATGCCCGACATGACCGGCTACGAGGTCTGCCGGAGGCTGCGCGCCCAACCCGGGCTACAGCACACCCCGATCCTCCTGCTGACGAGCCTTCAGGATCCCCAGGTGGACGTGCTGGGACGCGGGATCGGCGAGACTTTCACCATGAGCAAGCCGCCCGACCCGGAGCTGATCGTCAACATCGTCGGCCAGGTTCTCGGCCAGGACAACCCCGCCGCGGCGCCCTGAGCGCCGCACGCACACCGCTCCGCCAGAACCCCGCCGCGGCGGCGTGCTCTCCCCATCGTCCCCGACCGGCGACACATCAGAGGATCCGGCCGAACCAGAGGAGCGAAAGGAGGGCGGCGGCGAGCGCGATGCACGCCGCAGCGGCGGCGAAAAGCGCGGTGATCTCCGTGTGCTGCTTCTCGAAGACCAGGCGCGCGCTCAGGCCCTCGTAGATCTTCTTCAGGTCCATCGCGGTGCCCGCGTGAAAATACTCCCCGCGGGTCCGGTCCGCGATGGCCTTGAGCGTCTCCTCGTCGAGGCGCGCGTGAAAGGACCATCCCTCGAAGCCGATCACCTCCCCCTTCGTCGTGCCGACTCCGACGGTGAAGACGCGCACGCCGCGGTCGGCGGCCATCCTGGCGGCCTCGAGGGAGTCGGGGCCGGTCGTGCGCTGGCCGTCCGTCAACAGGACGATGGCGGCGGAGGAGTAGGAGCCCGGGGGGACGGGGATGAACTCCTTCTTCTCGGGCTCGCGCCCCGGGTCCAGCGGGCGCGACCGCCGCGCGTCGCGGCCGTAGATCGAGTCGCCCACGTCGATGCCGGCATCGGGGAAGATGGTGGCCAGCGAGAGGATGATCCCGCTGCCGATGGCCGTGCCGCGCTGCAACTGGAACCGGTCGACCGCCGCCACGATGTCCTCGCGGTTGTGGGTGGGCGGCTGGACGACCGCGGCCGTCCCTGCGAAGGACACGACGCCGACCCGCACGCCCCGGGGCAGGTCCGCCACGAACGCCTTGCCCGCCTCCTGCGCCGCGACCAGCCGGTTCGGCTCCACGTCCCTGGCGCGCATGCTGCCCGAGACGTCCATGGCCAGGATGATGGTCAGCTGCTGGGTCGGGAGCCTGACGATCGCCGCCGGGCGGGCCACCGCGACCAACAGCGTGGCAAGGGCTAGCAGGAAGAGTAGCGGCGGAAGGTGGCGGCGGAAGCGCTGGCCTGCGGCCATCGCCTCCTTCACGATGTTGAGGCTCGCGTACCGGAGCGCCGCCTTCTTCTTTCGCCGCAGCAGGAGAAGGTAGAGAGCGACCAGCGCAGGCACCGCCGCCAGCAGCCAGAGCATGCCGGGCCACAGGAACGTCATGATCGGCTCCGCTCCACGCGGGTGGGCAGCGTCCCGCCGCCCGCCAGCTGGCTACGCCGCTTCCGGAGATCCGCAAACCTCAAAATCGTGTCGACCAGGTCGTCGTCCGTGGACAGCTCCAGCGCGTCCACACCCGCGTTGGCGAGCGCCGCGCGGAGCTCCTGTTCACGTCGCTCGGCGGCCGCGGCGAAGCGCTTCCTGAACCCGCCGTCGTGCGTGTCGAGGAACACCTGCTCGCCCGTCTCCGCGTCCTGAATGACCAGCAACCCCAGATCAGGCAGGTCCATCTCCAGCGGGTCGTAGAGGCGCACCGCCAGGACCTCGTGTCGCCGGGCAAGGTGCGCCAGCGGCTCCGGCCAGCCGGGTGCGCTGATGAAATCCGAGACGAGGAATACCAGCGACCGCCGCGGGATGAGCCGGAAGGCAGCCTGGAGGAAATCGCGCAGGTTGGTGGGGGCCGATTGCGACCGCACGGGCCGCGACACCATCCGGTGGAGCAGGTGCAGGACGTGACGCCGCCCGGCCCGCGCCGGGATCACGGTATCGAGGCTGTCGCCGTAGAACAGCGCCCCGACGCGGTTGCCGTGGCGGGTGAGGAGCCGTGCCAGCACGGTGACGAACTCGGTCGAGACGGATCGCTTCCTGGTCTCCCCAGAGCCGAAATCCACCGATGGGCTCAGGTCCAGCAGAAACCACGCCGTGACCTCGCGATCCTCGTTGAACACCCGCACGTAGGGCGCCTGGAGCCGCGCCGTGACGTTCCAGTCGATGTGGCGCACGTCGTCGTGATACTGGTACTCGCGCAGATCGGCGAGATCCAGGCCGAAGCCGCGGAACAGCGTCCGGTAATTGCCGTGCACGGCGCCGTCGAGCCGACGGATCACCGTCCACTCCAGCCGGCGGAGGATGCGCTCAGGATCCTGCGGCGACGCTGACATGGGCCTCCAGCGGCCTCTCCGGCGCCGGGATGCGCTGCATGGTTTGGAAAATCAACCTGTCGGGAGTCATGCCCTCGGCGAACGCCTCGTAGGTGAGGACGAGGCGGTGGCGAAACACGTCGGCCACGAGGTCCGTCACGTCGTCGGGCAGGGCGTAGGTCCGGCCGCGCAGGAACGCGAGCGCACGTGCGCCCTCGATGAGATGGATGGGCGCGCGCGGACTCGCGCCGAAGGACAGATACTTGGCATGCTCCGGGAGGCCGTACCGCTCTGGGTAGCGCGTCGCGGAGGCGAGGCGTACGGCGTACTGCATGAGCGACGGTTCGACGTACACGCACCGGCACTCGCGCTGCAGCTCGCCGATCTGTGCCGTCGTCATCACGGCGGCGACGTTGGGCTCGGCGATGCCTGTAACCCGGTCGACGATGACGAACTCCTCCTCCTCGCTCGGGTAGCCGACGAGCACCTTCATCATGAACCGGTCCACCTGCGCCTCGGGCAGCGGGTACGTGCCTTCCGTTTCGATGGGGTTCTGCGTCGCCATCACGAGAAACGGCTCCGGCACCTTGTGGGTCTGCCCGGCGATCGTGACCTGGTACTCCTGCATCACCTCCAGGAGCGCGCTCTGGACCTTGGCCGGCGCGCGGTTGATCTCGTCGGCGAGCAGAAGGTTGGTGAACACGGGGCCCAGCGAGGTGGCGAAGTCGCCGGACTTCTGGTTGTAGATGCGGGTCCCCACGAGGTCCGCGGGGACGAGGTCCGGCGTGAACTGTATGCGCCGGAACGAGCCGTGGATGGTCCGGGCAAGCGTCTTGACGGTCAGGGTCTTGGCGAGCCCCGGCACGCCCTCGACGAGCAGGTGCCCCTGCGCCAGTATGGCCACGAGAACGCGCTCGAGAAAGTGATCCTGCCCGACGACCGCCTTCTTGACCTCGTAGAGGATACGCTCCATGTGGGAGGGAACTTCGCTGCGCTTCGCGTCGCTGATGTCCATGCGTCCTTTCCGTTTCCGATGCCGCTGAGTGGCTCGTCTTGCTGTTTCGATGAACAGTGTCGGCACCGCTCGGGCTGCTCAAAAAGGTCCGGATGCAAGGCGGCATCACCCATCCTTCCGGATGGGTACCCGGCGCGGTGCGAGGCGTACTGGGTCCGTACGCCACAGCATCGCGCGAGTGCGTGGGCACACGCCGCAGGCGGGTCACCGCAGATGGGCCTTTTTCAGCAGCCCATCAGAAGGGGTGAATCCCCACGGCGGACGCCGCGTTCTCGATGGGCACCGCAAACCCGATGCCGACGAACACGCGCTGCTGCGTCGGGTTCAGGATCGCGGTGACGATGCCGACCACCGCGCCGTCCGTGGTCACCAGCGGGCCGCCGGAACTGCCGGGGTTGGCCGCCGCGTCGAACTGGATGAGATTCGTCAGCAGCCGCTTTCCTTCCGGGGACTGAAACTCGCGCCGCAAGCCGGACACCACGCCCGCCGACGCCGACGGCCCGATGCCGAACGGGAAGCCGACGGCGACCACCTCGTCGCCGGGCGCGAGGTCCGCCGTGGAGCGCAGCGTGGCCGGGACGAGATCGTCGGGAACCGTGGCCGCCTGGATGACCGCCAGGTCGTCCTCCGGCTGCAGCGCGACGACCGTGGCGTCGGATTCCAGTCCGTCCGCGAACACCACCGTCACGCGCTTGGCCCCGGCGACGACGTGCAGGTTGGTCAGGATGATTCCTTTGTCGACGATGACGACGCCGCTGCCGACACCCGTTTCCGTGTCCGCATCCTCGGCACCGCCGCGGTGCCCCAATCCACGGACCCGCACGACGGAAGGTCGAATGATCTCGTAGGCGCGCGCCGCGGCCGACGGAAGCCGCTTGGTTTCCAGCGTGTGCAGAACGGCGGCGTCGATGTCCCGCTGCGTGATCGTGCGCGGCGTCGGCCGCATGGCGACTTGCAAGAAAACGAGCAGCACGGCGAAGAGCGCGCCGGCGACCATCCACAGCGGTCGGTCGTAGCGCGTGAGGAGGCGTGACCACCACCGAGGCTGCTGCCGGTCCGCTGCCGGCGTCGGGGGACTCTCGCGCGGCTGACCGCCTGTCGTCGGCGTGGTGGTCGCGGGCGCGGGCGAGTGATCGGTCGGGATCAACCGCGATCGGCTGGAGCGACTGTAGAGCACCGTCCTTCGCATTGGGGTGTGCACCTCCCAAGCGGGAGGAGTATAGTCGCCTATGGCTTGAACGGGAAGAACAAGTGCAAACACGCGCCGGGGATCCTCACCCTCCGCCCATTGCGATGCGACACGGGTTCGGGTTGATCACAAAGGTCCGGATGCAAGGTGGAACCGAGGCGAGGCGCGAGACGTATCGGATCCGTACGTCGCAGCGCCGCGTGAGGGCGACAACGCAGCAGGGGGTGGTTTTCACCAGCCTGTCAGGCGCCCCGGAGGGTCGGGTCCAACACATCCCGCAGCCAGTCGCCCACCCGGCTGACCACCAGCGCGGTCAGCATGAGGACGAGACCGGGGAAGGCCGAGATCCACCAGGCGGAGTCCAGGTAGCCGCGGCCTTCGTTGAGCATCCCGCCCCAGCTCGGCGTCGGGGGCTGGATGCCGAGGCCGAGGAAGCTCAGCGTGGACTCGAGGAGAATGGTGCGGGCCAACTCCAGCGTCGTGACGACCAGGAAGGGGGCCAGCGTGTTGGGCACGATGTGGCCCGCCAGGATTCGCCACGTGGAGCCGCCCAGCCCGCGGATGGCCAGGACGTATTCCCGCTCCTTGATCGTGAGCACCTGGGCCCGGACCAGCCGGGCGTACGTCACCCAGCCGCTCAGCCCCACGATGACGATCAGGTTTCCGAAGCTCGGGCCGAGGACCGCGATGATGCCGATGGCCAGGAGAATGAAGGGAAACGCCAGCTGGCCGTCCACCAGGAGCATGACGATCTCGTCCACGATGCCGCCGGCGTATCCCGAGAGCAGCCCCAGCGACCCGCCGAGCGCCCCGCCGATGACGACCGCCGCGAACCCCACGATCAACGACACCCGCGACCCGTAGATGATCCGGCTCAGGATGTCCCGTCCGAGCTGGTCCGTGCCCAGCAGATGCCGTTGCCGCCCCTCCTCCGGAAACCACGTCGGCCCCTTCAGCCGCTCACGGAGCGACTGCTGGATGGGGTCGTATGGGCTCACCAGCGGCGCAGAGATCGCCGCCAGCACCACCACCAGCATGAAGGCGGTCGACGCCCAGACGAACAGCGGCACCTTCCGCCATCCCGTGCGACGGGACGTCGTAGGCCCGGTGTCACCCAGATCTTTACCGCCGGATACGCGGGTCGAGGATTCCATAGGCGACGTCCACCAGGAAGTTCAGCACGACGAACATTGCGGCCGTCATGAAGACGCAGGATTGCACGATGGGATAGTCGCGGCTGTAGATGGACTGGATCGCCAGCCGGCCGATCCCTGGCCAGGAAAAGATCGTCTCGGTCACCACCGCACCACCCAGCAGGTTGCCGAGCTGCAACCCCACGATGGTGATGATGGGGATGGCCGCGTTCCGCATGGTGTGCTTGGCGATGGTCCAGAATTCCGGCAGGCCCTTGGCCCGGGCCGTCCGGATGAAGTCGGCCCGCAGGATCTCGAGCACCGCGGAGCGCGTGATCCGGGCGATGCTGGCCATGGCGAAGGCGCCCAGGGTCACCGCCGGGAGGACCAGGTATCGCCAGTCACCGCGTCCGGATGTGGGAAACAGACCGAGCCAGAGCGAACAGGTCAGGATCAGCATGATCCCGATGTAAAAGGTGGGCGCCGCCTGTCCGACCAGCGCCACGCCCATCACGATGTTGTCGTAGGCGCTCCCGCGCCTGATCGCCGACAGGATGCCCGCCGGAATGGCCACCACGATGGCGCACAGGAAAGACGCAAAGGCCAGCTCCAGCGTGGCGGGCACCCGCTCCCAGACCACGCTCATGGCCGAGGTCCGGAAGTGGATGGAGCGGCCGAAATCGCCCCTGATGGCCTGCCCGATGAACACCCCGTACTGCACATAGATCGGCCGGTCCAGACCCATCTCGCTGCGCAGCCGCTCCATCTCG
>Ga0255347_1007578_pt1 | contig 11256 bp, 7 predicted proteins | sample wastewater_treat_2_FD_192479 | JGI IMG/M metagenome (GOLD analysis project Ga0255347, IMG submission 192479) | Wastewater microbial communities from Lulu Island WWTP, Vancouver, Canada - plant24 | ecosystem: Engineered > WWTP > Wastewater > Unclassified | place: Canada: Vancouver, British...
CGTTTTTATCCTTAGCTATTTCAATAAAATTCATTATTGCAACTCCATTTAATTCTCCAAAGATTTGCTTTCAAATCCCGTCCCATGGATGGGACGGCACGCCTCATCTTTCCGATAACGTTCCGCGGCTATATGAAGTTTTTGCGGAACGCAGTGGAGCAAAAATTTGGGTGAAGCGAAGCGGAACCATATAGCCGCTGTTATAGGCTGTACCGCGCCTTCTTCTGGTTCCAGTTTCTTAAAATCCCCGCGCCCCACCGCCGAAGCACAGGACGTGCGAAGGCGGTTTCTTAATAATTCCATTGTGCATGACTTACTGGTAACTTATTCAACTCATCTTTTAACTGTTTCCAATTTGGGAGGTGAGTTTCCATGTAGTACATGAAGCGATCATTGTGATGTCTTTCCAATAGGTGTATCATTTCATGAACAATAATATATTCCAAACACCTTTCCGGCTTTTTTGCAAGTTCAAGGTTTAACAAGATTCTTTTTTTCTCAATGTTGCATGACCCCCATAAAGTTTTCATTTGCTTTACTTGCCAATCATTAACTTCTACGCTTAATATTTTTTCCCATTTGGTTATCAAGGCAGGAATAATTTTTTTTATTTCGTTTCGGTACCATTCAGCCATGATTTCTTGGCATTTTTCAGGTGTTGTACTAGGGCGGACATGCAATTCAATGTATTTCTTTGATTTCAAAACAACTTGAGGGGGTGCATCATGCTCAATGATATTTAGGAGGTAACGCTTTCCTTGAAAATAATGACTTTCTCTTTCTTTATATTCTCTTACAGGGATACGCTCCTGTTCGTCAAATTTCCTCTGATTGCGTTTTATCCAGCTCAGTTTTGAAATTGCGTAAAGACGTATAGAATCATCTGTTACTTTCAGGGGGGCCGCAATACGCACTCTCCCAGTTGGTGGATAAACGGCCAGGTGAATATTTTTTATATCTTTTCGAATGACATCTATTGTGATGTCACTGATTGTCAGCTGCTCCATCAATATTCTCGCTGATTTTTTACAAGATCAAATATTCTATGCACTTCAGCCTCATCAGTTACTCCGTGTCTTTTTAATGTGTCGCTAATGCCATTTCTGACAGCCTTTGACTTCATTAAGTTATCACGCCAGCCATCCTTCTTTGTTGTTCTGATGTTGGTATCTAAGTCCACTGCTAAAGCTTCGTTGTTTCCCAAGTTATCATACAAAGCTCTTTTGGCAGGGGTATCCATTGAAGAAGGATATTCTGTAGCTGTATTTGGTTTTTTTAACTTGCCGGATAGAGCGATGATTTCCTGTAAGTATTTTTTATATTCAAGAGTCTGCTCTTTACGCAATTTGATAAGTTCATCCAACAAAATACTCATTTTTTCATAATACATTGGGTTAGTTGGACTTTCTTCAATGATTACTTTTCGCAGGTTATTTTCAATAGATTCAGCCATTGCATCCGGATTATTTCGAATACTTTCAGGTGTTGCATTATAAGCAGCTTCCGGTTCCTTTACCAATAATTCCACCAGACTGAAATCATCAAAATTGGCAAGCATTCGGCTTTCCTCTGCGCCAATATAACTATCAATCAAATGGCGCATAGCTGGTTCATACTGCTTTAAATCAATATAATCCCCACTGGCTAGCTGGATTTCTTTGCGGACATTTTCAAAGTATTTACAATCTGCTTTGATTTCTTCAATCTCATTTTCTGTGTATCCAGCATCTATCATTTCATCCGCAATATTAGCGTAAGCTCTTAGTAAAGCGACAGTTAATTTATATAGAGCAACTCGTCTTGGCTCCGTATCTTTTAATCCTTCAGGGTTTTCAGTATTACCACCGCAGAAATACCTAATATGCTCCATAGTCCCCTTAGGAGGGTCAACAGGCTCAACTAATGCCTTAATTGCTTCCAGTGCTTCTTCCAGGCGTTCTTTGCCTTTCTGCAAGCGGTTTTTAAGTAAGCCATCAATGTCAGATTGCTCGTACCCGCTAAACGCTTCGGTAGTATAATCGCTAAATGCCTGTTCAAGACTTTTAAAGAGATCCATATAGTCGATGATATATCCATAATCTTTGTCATCACCATCCAGTCTATTTACACGGCAAACAGCTTGGAAAAGACCATGGTCACGAAGTTTTTTATCTATATACAAGTATGTAGCTGCTGGCGCATCAAAACCGGTAAGAAGTTTGTTTACAACAATCAGTAATTTCATTTGTGCAGGTTCTTCAACAAATTTCTTTTTTACCTCTGTTTCAAATAGTTCGACTTTCTTAATGGCTTCATCAGGGTCTTCATTGAAATATTCACCGAGCATTTTTCGGTATATTTCAAAGCGTTGCAGCTTTTCTGTGTAGCCCTCACCGGTTTCTTCACCCTTTATGTCATTATGGTTTGGAACAAAGGAGGTAATGATTGCACAATTATTCAGTCCCGCTTTTTGGAACAGTTCGTAATAACGGCAAGCGTTGTAAATACTGTCTGAAACCAGAAGGGCATTACCTCTGCCGTTTTGCAATCGTTCTTTTCGCTCCATGTCCAGCATCATATCCATGACTATTTTTTCCAGCCGGGATTTACTGCTGTACACTTTTTTAATGGTTCCCCATCGTTGCTTTAATTCCGCTTTGGCGAATTCGGTAAGGCCTCTGGTTTTTAGGTCAAACCATTCGTCGATTTTATCTGAGGATGTGATTTTCTGTTCTATATCACGGGCTTCATAGCGAAGATCCAGCACAACCTTATCGGTTACCGCTTCATCAAATTTGTAGGTATGAATATAGCGGCCAAAAACTTCCATACTCGACTGCTTATCGGTTTTAAGCAATGGAGTTCCTGTAAAACCAATAAAGAGTGCATTAGGCACAAAGGTTTTCATGGCATCATGTAGTTTTCCCGACTGGGTACGGTGACATTCATCAACAAAGACATAAATATCACCTTTGGCTTTATAGTCACTTGGTATACTGCGTCTTAACTCCTGAAGATATTTTTCCACATCTTCATCGCTTGCGCTTTCATCGTCATATTTTTCTTTTTTACCAAACTTGTGTATAAGAGAACAGATAAGCCATGGAGATGTTTCATTTAGGTTGCTGAGTAAATCTCTTCCGCTTCTGGTACGGTAGATTTTTTCCTGCACGCCCATGTAAACTTTTTCAATCTGTTCATCTAACTCTTCACGGTCAGTAATAACCAGAACACGAGCATTTGGGTTGTATTCCCTGAGCCATTTGGTCAACCACACCATGGTCAGGCTCTTACCACTTCCCTGTGTGTGCCAGATTATCCCGCCTTCGTTACGCTTAATAAAATCCTGTGCTGATTTTATCCCAAAATACTGGTTATGACGGCAGTGCTTTTTAATACCACGATCAAATACAATAAAGTCGTGCATTAGTTCGAGAAATCGTTCCTTACCCAGCATTTCTATGATATTACGATCAAGTGGACAGTTATACTTTGCTGTTTTTTCCCGGGTAGGCTTTGTGAGCCTTAGTAAATGCGGATATGCAGCATCTTTTTCTTCGTTAACTTCTTTCCATTTGAGAAAGTATTTTTCTTTTGTCTGTATTGCACCATAAGTCAAACCCTCCACATCATTTCCAGCCATTACATACTGAATTGTGCTAAAAAAGGACTTGATGAATATATGCTTTTGGTTATCTAAGTTTTGTCGGATACCTTCAGAAATGGAAACAGTACTTCGCTTAAGCTCCAGCACACCCAAGGCAATACCATTTACATAAAGAACAATATCCGGTCTTTTTTTATAAACGCCTTTGATAGTAACTTCTTCGGCAATTGAAAAATCATTTTCGTTTGGGTTCTTCCAGTCAATGAGATAGACATCTTCATTGTTTTGACCGATTTCTGGCTGGACATTCACGCCATAGCGAAGCATGCTGTACACTTCTTTGTTGACATCATAGAGATTTTTGCTCTGGTCATACACCGCATTAGTGAACTTACGGATTGCATTATCAACCAGATTCTTACTGTATTTCTTTTTATTGAGCAACCAATCCCGTAGAATTTCCTCTTCAAGCTGGCTGTTGTTTTCTCGTTCTTCCCAGTTACCCAAATAGCGGTATTCCAGTTCTGACTGGAACAAAGCAACAATGCGATTTTGGGTTATGCGTTCAATTTGTCCGACTTTACTCATGTTGTCATTCCTTCAAAAACATTTTCAGGCAATTCAATCCCAATTTTAAAAAACCTGTTGTATTCTTTTTCTTCTTCAAGTTGAAAATTATCAGCTATAAAATCCTTTCTGCCGGCACTTTGACTGGAGTATATTACAAGACAGTCTATAACTGTTTTTTCTTCAATTTCCAGGAAACTATATATCTTTTTAAGTCTTGCATAGCCGCTTATTTGCCTAATATCATCAACATTTACCTTTCCGTTTTGATATTGAGGCTTGTATTTTGCATCAACAACCATTTTTAATAAACCGTCATATGTTTTTATAATAAAATCTGGTTCCAAGTAATTAAACTTTTTATGATAAGTGACTTCTTTAGACTTATTAAAACGCTCTTTTAATTTTGAAAAAATATACAATTCAAAGAGCTTGCTCATGTCAATCCAGAAAGGCGGCGTTTTTACACTGAGGGAGTTTACGCTCGAAATATTATACCCATAACGCTTTAATATATGCCGGGCAAATATCAAAGCCTGTATATACTCTTTGTAAAAATTGTTTGGTTTGATATTCTTTAATTCTTCAATGCTTACTTTGCTATCTACATTTTCAAATGCAGGTTGTATATAATTCAGCATTTCATTCAAATATGAAGTATCAATACCTTTAAGGTTTTTCAGTGCTGAAATAGAAAATTCCAAGGCCTTCTTAAGCACTTTGTTTTCTATGCTATTGACTCCAAACTCAGAAAACCGGCAACAATTATAAAGCATTTTATTATTGAAGTGATTTTTTTTAATCGTTTCATTAATTAAAATCCTTCCTTTTATTTTAGCATTTAGATTTTTTGTAATTGGATAATAGGTTTTTCTTAGCCCCTTTTGAACAATTTTTTTAAGGATATTTAAGTATTGAATTATTAATAAAGGAGTCAAAATATCTTGTCGTTGCTCTATTGTTATCGTTGGCTTACTAAAGTCTATTTCACAAAGCTGGTCTAGATAATTATAGTTTTCAGATTCTTTTAAGATATCAAAAAGCATTTTTAAAAAATTGATTTCTGTTGAAGTATCACTCATTTTGGGCTTTATATATATTGCCAGTTCATTTTCTACTACCCAATCGATACCCACAAAATAAGATGCTTCAAGGCGATATGGATTTTCAACATCGGGCAAATGGTCAATTTTATAGCAATAGGTTTTATTATCACCACGCTGAATAGATCTACAGTACGATTTGTTATTCAGTATAGCTGAATATTTTTCAATGTTATCAATTGGTAATGGATTTTTATAACCGTATTGTTCACTAACAACTATCATGACTATAACGCTCGTATAAGGGTTTCTGCACTCTGTTTAAGAATCCCATCCTTTAAATACTCTTTTAAAATAGGAATAATTTCGTAACTTTTCCTTATAGAAAAATCACCTTCACCTTTAATAAAATAACTGTGACCAAGCCAAACATCCTCCGGCCTGAATTCTTCTGATAGATGTTCCGAAGGTATTAATTCTACTGTAGTATCTAGTGCATAGGCATCAAAGTTTTGTATAAATAAAGCTGAGACTTGTTGAAATAATTCAAGTTCAAAATTCTCTATATCCAGTATTTTGGGTAATACATCAATAAAAGCAAATCGCCTGCGTATGGCGTAATCAATATGTCCAACACTACGGTCTGAAGTGTTCATTGTGCCGATAATGTAAAGATTAGGTGGAATTATTAGCGTATTATCATCATCAACAGGATACATACTCTCGACTTTCTCACCTCTATATTCTAGAGCATAGATTAATTCACCCAATACGGCCGGTAGGTTGGCTCTGTTTATTTCGTCAATGATTAACACATATTTCTTTTCTTCAATTTCAGGTATATCTATATCAGGTTTCTTTTTTGTATCCATGAACGAATAAAACATATCAAGCACTCTCATATAATAGCTGGCATGTTGAATCGCCAAACCGGAAATTCCAGTCATTTTCTTGATTTCCTGTCTGGTTTTTACATTGGCACGGTACATTTTAATGATATCTTCAAAACGCATTCGGTTACCTGCAATGTTACTCCAGTTGTCTCCTGTGTACCTAAAGCAATCATTTTCAACTTCCCGCAAATATGTTGTAGTTCCTTTTAGTAATAATTTTCCATTTGATTTTTCTATTTCATCTGTGACAAAGTCAGAAAAATCTAAAAAATTCTCCTGAATCCAGTTTTCCTCTTTTAATTGAGCTTTATCTTTACGGCTGTTTTCATAATTTCGCAATGCTCTATTAGCAAAGTCCACCATAAGTTTGTTTTTGGTCTTATACTCAATAGATATGCCTTTGCTTTCCGCAACTATTCCTCTTACAAAATCCTCATAGGAAAAAGCAGGGTGAAACTGGACAAATTTGAATTGCTCTGTGTTTTCTAGACGGTCTTTTTGAATTGTTTTATCCTCCGAAACTTCCGAAAAAAGCATTTGCTCGGCAATATCTTTTGCTGTATATGTTTTTCCCGTACCTGGAGGGCCTTGCAATATTATCTGTCCTTTATGTGTTAATACATCAATTATGCTCTGATTGTTCATAGCTACCTCACTGAAATGATTTTTATCGGAAAAAATGATTTGGTATGCTTCAAATTGTTTTTTTAAATCTGATATAATGATCTGAAAATCATCATCATCAATGAAAAACCCATTTCTTTCGTTTTTTACACTTATGCTTTTTCCAAAAAGTGTATATTGATTTTTCTGCGGGGCTTTAAGTTGCTGAATATCTCCATAAACAAAAGTGTAATCTGGCAATATCCCTCCGATTTTTTTCTCATTTTTTAAGAATCCAAACATATAGGGGCGCATGTAATCAACAGAACTCTTTTCATTTGCAAAGGGTACATATTGTGTATTAAAGCCCAAGCCGTACCGAATCTCCAAATCATTGACTTCAAAGGCAATGTGATATTGTAACTCCGTACCACCCCCTTCGTTTATTGCCCAATCCCTTGATTGGTCAGTTAGTTTGAATAATATTCCTCTTTTAGGGACTTTCCCTAAACCGGCCAGTTCCTTCCGCTTTGAACCAAATTCATCGCAGAATTCTCCCAATGTTGCATTGACTTGATTAACCAGATCCGCAAGGTCCTTAAATTTCATTACACCAACCTCACTTTGCCAGTAAGCAACACCTGCATCATACCCTGCTTGATCTGTTTTTGCTTTTTAAGCTTTTGTTCTAGTGCTTCTATTTCTGAGTCCATGTCGGAGAGGATTTGAGCGATTCGAATTTGTTCATCTGGGTTTGGAACACTTACTTCTATTTTTTGATATTCAGAAATCCAATATCTCTTATGATCTGTGCTATCAAATTCAATTGTTTGCATAAGTTCATAAATAAATCTAAGGTTAGTTTCTTTTTTTGGTTTAAGAATCTTCATAGCAGATGATTTCACCTTAAAAATAAAATTCACAAACTTTTTATCGGTTGTGAAATCATCAAAAATAATTACGGGCAAGTTTTCGAATATTCCAAACTCTTCATTTGTATAACCAAGTATAAATGACTTTCCAGCAGTCAATACAGGTGTTTGATTATGATCGTTATAATCTGTATTTTGTACAATGTATTTTGTAGGTTGTTCATAGTTTAAAAAATCTCCTAATTTCTTTGTTTCCCACCCCGTCTTCGGTTTCAACAACTCCTGCATTGTCCCTTGCTTGATGGCTTTTTTCTTGGCAATGAGTTTTTCTAGTGCGGTGATGATTGCATCGGCATCATTCAGAGCGGTGGCAATGGCGGTTTGTTCGGCTTTAGTGGGAGGGAGAGGGACTTGAATAGCTTTTAATTTACCTGGACTAATTTCCAGAAATGTACTACCGCTTGCATTCTTCAAAAGCTCATTCTTTAAGGATCCAACTAAATAATATAAAAAATCTCCATCAGAGTTATCTTTTGGTATAAGTGACTGAAACCCCTGGTTTGTACATGATTCTACAGTTAGAATTCCTAAATCACCAATACCAGCTCTTGATGTTAATAAAATTGTCCCAGCAGGTAACATTTTGGCTGAACAATTAGAATATCCTTCTTCGGTAATTTTTCTATTACTTTCATTTAGGAATTTTTTAGTACCTACTTCTGTAGGTGTAAACCAATTAATTTTACCATTCCAATATTTTGGATTAAATGTGCTTGGTGTACCACCACCAACAATATCTGCACAATAATCAATAGTCTTTACATCCCAATCCTCAGGGATCAACCCAACTTCCGTTTGTTTAAATCCCGTTACCATACAAACCCCATTTTCTTCAGATGCCCTTCAACTTTGGTAGTGAAGTCTGTGAAACTGTTGGTTAGTTCTGGCAAGGTGCTGTCATAGCGCTCTGCCAGTTCTTTGATGCGTTGGGTCAGTCGGTGGCTAATATTATCCATTTCGATTTTTACCCGGCTTTCCATTTCTGCCATCCACTTTTTATCTACCACCGTGGTTTTAATTTCATCAATGGTCAGCTTGGGATACTTGGCAATCACCTTTATTTCCAGCTCATCTTGTGCTTTTTTCAGTTTTGCCTTGGCTTCACCTTCCTGTGCCAGCAAGTCCAGGTATTTCTGAATTACACCCATCTCTTTCAGATAATCTGCTTCAGGGGTAGCTTTCAGATTGGTTTCCAGTTTCTTTGAAACAGTTTTAATAAGTTCGTTTATATCTTTGCTCACTCTGGCACTATTTTTCAGAGCTTCAATATAGTTTTCAATAACTCTTTTATCCGCTGTGTTGGCGGCAGTTTCCATTCCGTCTTTTAATGCTTTTTGAGTGAGGCTTCGTTTGGTGTTCTTCAAAGGCTCAATCACTGCATGATTGGTAAGTTCCTTTAGGTCCGCCAGATATGAATCTGCCTGCTTTGCCAGCAGTTCATAGTTACGGTAATCAGCAGGATAATACTCTTCCATTGCCTGAATGGTATATTCGTTCAGGGCACTTTCTGCATCTTTTTTAGATGAAACACCTTCTAATGCTGCACCTTCACCACCGTGCTCTTCCTGTAATTCGGTTTTCTCACTCACGATGGTTTCAATTTTAGCTTCCAGTTCTTCAATCTCTTTCTTTTCTACCGGAAAAAATTCCTGTATCAACAAGCGGGGTGGAATCAGTCGCCCTTCCAGACCGTCAATTCCAGAAACCTGTTTTACAACTTCTTCATCACCTTTTTTAGTTTTCTTTTCTATACGCTTTACTTCGTTACCCGCTTTCCAACCATCTGCTGCCAGTTCGTAGAAATCATCCTGCATGGTCTCTGCCCAGTAATCCATCATGTGTTGATACATGGCATATTTATCTGTCAGCTTGCGGTTGGCATACTGCTTTAATAGTTTTTCAGAAATCCACCTGATTTCCTGTTTGGGGTTGTGTCCTTTGTCCAAAGATTTACAATGAACAGTAACTTCAGCCTTCCACTGGGTAAATACTTTCTCCATCTCATCACTAAAGGAAGTAAATTCAGGGTGCGTGTAAATAGTGTTTTTAATTTCTTCACTGGCAATATTTAGTTGATAGTAGCCGGAACGTCCTTTTACACTGCTATATAAATGCGCTTTCATGGAAGGATACACATCCCAGTATTTGCTCAACGCATCCACATCCCTTGCAGGGATTCCACCCTTCAAATGAGCTTCAATGTCCTGAATGTCTTCCGGTTCCTGGCTGTCAATGTAACGGGGAATGTTCAGATTGTAGTCGTTCTTCGGATCGGCAATTTCAGAAACAGGAATTTCACGGGCATATTTGGGGTCGGTTGTGATTTTCTTGTTAAAGGTATCCACTATTTTATGAATATCTTGTTCGCGTAAACGGTTTTTATTACCATCTTTTATAAACCCACGGCTGGCATCAATCATGAAGATGCTTTTCCGTTCATTAGCACCTTCTTTGTCTATAATGATCAAAGAAGCAGCAATACCTGTACCGTAAAACAGGTTAGGCGGTAGTCCAATAATCCCTTTAATGTAACCTTTCTGAATGATCTTCTTACGGATATCTGCCTCAGCATTACCACGAAACAGAACACCCAGAGGCAAAACAATGCAGCCTTTACCTTTTGATTTCAATGATTTGATTAAGTGGAGCAAAAAAGCAAAGTCGCCATTCTTTTTAGGCGGGATTGCATCATACCCCTCAAAACGTTTATAAACGTCTTCTTTTGGTACCAGACCATTCATCCATTTTTTATAACTGAAAGGAGGATTAGCTACCGCATAGTCAAAGGTCTTTAACTCACCGGTTGTATCGTCGGTAAATTGCGGTGAAGCCATGGTATTGCCTTGTACGATTTCAGCATCTGCAAAATTGTGCAACCACATGTTCATGACAGCCAAGGCGCGTGTTGCGTTGTCGTTTTCCTGTCCGTAAATAGTAATACCGTGTGGTGCTATATCTGCTGCCTTTAAAAGTAATGAACCTGAACCGCAAGTAGGGTCATAAATGGTTTGGCTTTGGCTGGTTGATTTATCAATACCAATGACCTGTGCCATAATTCGGGAAACTTCGGCTGGTGTATAAAATTGACCCTTGCTTTTACCACTTTCCGTGGCAAAATGACGCATCAAATATTCATAGGCATCACCAAGTAGATCATCACCTTCTGCCCGGTTCTTGCTAAAATCCAATTCATCACGATTAAAGATGTTGAGCAGATTTGTGAGTAGATCAACCTTGTCCTTACCGGTACCGAGTTTTGCATCATCGTTAAAATCCGCCTCAGTAATAACACCGGTTAATCCATTGGCTTTTGCGAACTCGCCAATAACGACATTGATTTTATTGCCGATATCGCTGTTTCCACGATATTTAAGCATATCGTAAAAACTGGCACCGGCCGGTATCTCAATTAATGGTGTTTTACCATCTGCTTTTTCTCTTTTTACTCGGTCTGACACATATTTCATGAAGAGCATAACCAATACATAATCCTTGTACTGGCTGGCATCCATACTGCCTCTTAGTTCATCGCAACCAGCCCAAAGTGAGCTGTATAATTCAGATTTCTTTACTGCCATTTATATTCCTCTCGTAAAATGCTTTTCGTTTCTCTTTCTTCGCCCGCCACGGAC
>Ga0255347_1007582_pt1 | contig 11252 bp, 9 predicted proteins | sample wastewater_treat_2_FD_192479 | JGI IMG/M metagenome (GOLD analysis project Ga0255347, IMG submission 192479) | Wastewater microbial communities from Lulu Island WWTP, Vancouver, Canada - plant24 | ecosystem: Engineered > WWTP > Wastewater > Unclassified | place: Canada: Vancouver, British...
CGATTGTTCCGTTGCTCATCGCCAGGCGCCGCGGCTTGCCGTACCCGTTGCGATACCCGCACGCTCCGTCCACCGAAGCCTTCCGCTGGCTCTTCACCCGGCCCAGGAAGCTCGTCACTTCCTCCTCCAGCAACCGCTGCATCCAGCGCTGAACCTCCAACCGCGCGAAGCTCTCCAGCTCGTCGAAGAACTCCGTTGACCCGAACTCCCCATCGGTGATCTTCTCGACCACGGCGGTGTCTCCTTCCTGGCTGGTGTCTCCAGCCTCGGTCTTGGCGACCGGAAGGTTACGCCGCCTTCAACTCATTTACACACCGGCTGAGGGTACCTCTAGTTCGCGCTTGTAGCCGCGATCCACGAGCACTCGCAATAAGTGCTCAACGCCTTTCGGCATTGGATCTTGGTTCGCGGTAGATCACGGAGCTCCTTGGGGGGGAATACCAACCGTAGATGGGTGCTCAACGCCTTTCGGCATTGGATCTTGGTTCGCAAGGAGAAGGAGTCGCAGTCGTGACGACTCCGACCAGGTGCTCAACGCCTTTCGGCATTGGATCTTGGTTCGCGCGGCCGGCGGCGCCGTGCAATGACGCCGATGCATGTGCTCAACGCCTTTCGGCATTGGATCTTGGTTCGCGTCGAACGCCGCGCAGCGCTCGCAGGTCTTCCCGTCGTGCTCAACGCCTTTCGGCATTGGATCTTGGTTCGCACTTCTCCAGTAACTGACAAATCCCCATCAATAGAAAGTGCTCAACGCCTTTCGGCATTGGATCTTGGTTCGCGGCGCAGGTGTTGAGCCGTGGGCAGCGATGAGTTCGGTGCTCAACGCCTTTCGGCATTGGATCTTGGTTCGCAGCGCGGCGGCCTTACGGGCGGATTGTGGCGCCTCAATGTGCTCAACGCCTTTCGGCATTGGATCTTGGTTCGCCGGTCTCGGAAAGCCTGTTAGCGGTAGGCATATTCTGTGCTCAACGCCTTTCGGCATTGGATCTTGGTTCGCCTACTTCGGTTCTACGGAGTGCGCTCCCGAGGAGTTGTGCTCAACGCCTTTCGGCATTGGATCTTGGTTCGCTCGGGTGGGAGCGGGCGCAGAATTCAAACGCGGCGTGCTCAACGCCTTTCGGCATTGGATCTTGGTTCGCCGGTGCGGGGCCTGCGAAGGCGCCAACCGCAGGACGCGTGCTCAACGCCTTTCGGCATTGGATCTTGGTTCGCGGCAGTGGAGGGCGCCGTCCACGAAGGCGAAGCGCCAGTGCTCAACGCCTTTCGGCATTGGATCTTGGTTCGCGCTTCGAGAGCGGTGGGCTCGCTAGGTGGAGCGGTGGTGCTCAACGCCTTTCGGCATTGGATCTTGGTTCGCCCGCGCTCTCATTGCATAGGTCCGCGCGGCGCGCAAGTGCTCAACGCCTTTCGGCATTGGATCTTGGTTCGCGAGGCTGTCGGCACGGGCGTCACGCCCCCGCCTGAGTGCTCAACGCCTTTCGGCATTGGATCTTGGTTCGCAACGTCCCGCTTGCAGGGACACCGTCTTCGGTCTGGTGCTCAACGCCTTTCGGCATTGGATCTTGGTTCGCCACGAGGTCGACGAGGGCGCGTATGGTCAGGTTGTGGTGCTCAACGCCTTTCGGCATTGGATCTTGGTTCGCCTCCAGCGCTCTCATTGCATAGTCCCGCGCGGCGCGCAAGTGCTCAACGCCTTTCGGCATTGGATCTTGGTTCGCCGTATCGTGGTTCGGCGACGCTCTGGAGCGCGTTGACGTGCTCAACGCCTTTCGGCATTGGATCTTGGTTCGCCGGGCAGCGTTCCCCTCCTGCTGCCCATCATCACGCAGTGCTCAACGCCTTTCGGCATTGGATCTTGGTTCGCTCCGTCATGCGGGTCGCAGCCGGTTCGATGTTGGGGGCGTGCTCAACGCCTTTCGGCATTGGATCTTGGTTCGCGGCCCGCCTCCGCAAGGCCGTTTCTACGGGCGTTCGCGAGTCTGAATTCATGCACCTCCTGCCGTGATGGCAGAAGAACCCACAGGTCACGCCCCCGATTCGAGGAAAGCATCGCCAATGCTCGCGTGCTGATGGTTCATGGATGTCCGTTCTTCCGGTTACTCCCAACCCCAATGGTTTCAGTCATTTCGTTTCATTCAGTCCGTTCAGGCTGCCGGATGCTTGACGCCGCCTCCGACGATCCGGAACCGAGCTGGCCGTTCTTCGTTCCAGTCGCGAGCTCCTCCCCGAACCAGCACTCGACCAGCACAAGTGGCGCACAACGGCACGATGAGGAGTCCATCCGTCTCGCCAAGGTGGCGCTCGAGCTCCACTCGCAGCGCGGCCAGGGCTCGCCGCGAGAGGTGAACCCGGAATACCGAATACTGGACCCGCTCCCCGTGCCCCTCGAGACAGCGGGCCACCCGGACCCGCCGCCGGTCTTCGGAGACGTCATAGGTGATCAGGTACCACGAACGGCCCGGCGGTGCTGTCATCGCAAGCTCCATTTCGCAAACAGACCCGGGCGGCCGCACCACCACTTCTCCAGCAACCGCACCTCGAGCTCCAGCAGCCGTTCGTACGAAAGGCTGTAGCCGATCACTGGATGCCGCCAGCGGTCCGCCTTCCGGGCCTCGTAAAGGGAGATCGCCTGATCCCGACCGGCCTCCGTCAGGAGAACGGCCTTCCCGAGACGCTGGAAATCGCGAGCGAAATCCCACTGCCGGCGATTGAGGCTCCCGACGACCGGGATGTCGACCAGGACCACACGAAAGAGCTCCATGAGATCCAGGGCCAGAGGGTAAGCCGCCGATCGGGGTGCGTGGAAGAAACCAAAGGCAGGCTCGAGACCGACGGCGATGATCGCCGCCACGAGGTCCCGGTAGAGGAGCGCATAGCCGAACGAGAGCAGGGCATTGACCGCATCCTCCGGCGGGCGGCGGGAGCGTCCTGAAAACTGCAGCTCAGGCGGCAAGCCGGGTACGAGGAGACAGGGCAGGGCTGCAAAGTAGGCCCGCCCCGCTTCACCCTCGATGCCGCGCAGGGTGTCGAGATCCCGGGCGGTCGGCGCCATGCGCAGGCAGCGGCGCATGACCTCGACGCCCGCCCGAACCACCTCCTTTCTCGGCTCCGGACCCCTCGTGGCGCGGAGAACGAATCGCAGCTGGCTCTTGATCTTCGCTCCGGCGACCTCCCGGGCAAGCGACAGTGCGTTAGCGGGATCGCGAAGGGCCGTGTACTGACGGATCTTGCGCTGAATGCCGCCGGCGCCGGCGACCGTGCCGCCCAGATACCGTCCGCCTGCGGTCAGCCAGTGCACGCCGATATCGCGCGACAGGCAGAGAGCCAGGGCCTGGCTCGTCGCCTGCACGTTGCCATGGAGCACCACCTGCTCGACCTCCATGACCGGGATGCTCTCCTCGGAACCCTCCAGGGGACGCACGACGAGGCGGTCTCCCGCCCTGCCCAGCCGGGTGCCGTGACCGACGACGTGAACCGTGCCGCGGTCATGGTGAGCCGGAAAGAGCCGGAGAGCCTCCCAGCCGGGATCGGCCTCCAACCGCTCCTCTTCCGGCAGACAGACCGGTGCGAGGCTGCATCGCAGACAGCGGTTGGCTTCCGGATGTACCGGCGGGCGAGCGGGGGAATCCCGCAAACGCGTCATCTGCCTCAGCGCTTCGCGCAACTCCTCGCGCGCCGCGGAATCGGCTTCGATCAGCACGGACCGATGGTCTTCGTGGTACCTGACCCGCGCGGCAGTAACCCGGGAACCGAGATGCTCTTCCAGCAGCACCGCGTAGGCGATCGCCTGCAGCCGATCGCTCGGCCAGGCCGAGGCGCCGGAATCGGTCTTTCGAGATCGCCCCTTTTTGTGCTCGACGACCAGCCATCTGCCGTCCTGCCTGCGAACGGCATCGAGTCGTCCCCGCAGCCCCCAGCTCTCGCTCTCGAGTGAAAAGGAACAGACCTCTCCATCCTCCTCGCCCGCGACCTGCTCGTGGAGCAGACGACCCTCGTAGACGGCCTGGTCGGCGACCCGGATCTCCTCGACCTCTTCCAGGTAGAAGAGCCTCGGGCAGTAGGCCCAGGCGTGTACGGCCATCACCCGTGTCAGCTCAGGCATCGCCGGGTCCGGCCCTCAGTGCGGAGTGATCCCCGGCAGCCGTTCGCGCGGCGGCGCGGCGGACACTTCGATGAGCCGGCCCACCGCATAGCGCGTGCCCGCCGTACCGACATGATCCACCCAGACCGGGAGGTTGAGGTCGCCCCGCTCCTGCTGCAGGAAGGCAAGACACGGGCCCGGCGGCTCGCCGTCCGGAAGGAACCAGATGTCGTTGACCAGGTGGGTCGACTCCCCCAGCGACAGGCCGCCGAACCGGGAGACGGCGGCGGGATCCTGCAACGCCGCCGCCAGTCTCGCCTCGAGCGTCGGCTCCTCAACCTCTTCGGTGCTGTCGCACCAGATCACCAGGTCGGAGCCCGTGAGGAGCTGTTGGTAGTCCGGTGTGCGGTTCTCGCCGGCTCCCAGCTCTCTCTTTCTGTCCTTGATCCGCCAGAGTGTTCGCAGGACCATGCTGCGTTCGGGAGCGGCTCCGAGCAGTCCGGCCGAAACCCGGGCGCCACGGTGCCGCTCGCGGTCGCACTCGCCGACGAGAGAGAGAAGAAAGCCGTAGCAGGTCGCCGGGGGCGGCAACAGCTCGGTCTCGAGCAGCTCCCGGGCCCGGCCCTTGCGCCAGCACGCCACCGGTACCGTCACGCGGAGCCCGAGCATCCTCAGGCTCCGGTGAGGCGCGTGCAGACCGCTTCGCAGGCGGCCACCACCCCCGGCAGCAAGGTCGCTCCGGCGAGATTCTCCCGTGCCTCGCCGCTCAGGCTCTCGGTGATCGCTCCGCCCATGACCAGCTCGGAAGCCGCGATGTCGCCGGCTACGACCTTTCGTACGAGATCCGGGATCGCCGCCAGCCGATCCTGGGTTTCGGTGAACGCGTAGAGAATCCGCGGTGCCGGATCCTGAGTGACGCGGAAGACCACCGATTCGGGGCTGAAATCGAAGAGGAAGCGCCCGTGGTTACCTGCTACCGGCCCGAGGCTGCAGAGGGCGCGCAGCGCCAGCGCGGCACGCTCCTGCCGGCGCAACGTCGAGGGTGTCAACGCGATGCTGTACTGATAGCGGGTCGCGTGCATCTCGGTTGCGTAGGGAACCGGATTGCTGCCCTTCTTCTGTGCCGATGGCGTCGCACCCGGGCTGGCGGCGTTGAACGTGACATCCCCCGGCCATGGGCCGATGCTCACCGCGCGCGTGACTTCCAGCACCGCCCGGCGGGCCGTGGTCTGCCCCTTGCCTCCTTCCTCCTTCGCTCCCTCCGCCACCATGAAACCGAGGAGGTCATCGTCGATGAAGCCGACATCTTTCGATTTTGGCCCCCAGGCCTTGAACGCTGCATCCCGCCACCGGTTCCCCCGCGAATCCTCGTCGAAGGTCCGGTTGCACTCTTCCCACTCGCCAAGGCGGCGGCGCAGGGCGAAGCGGATCGCCTCGGCCGAAACGGTCGAGTGCACCTTCCCCTGCCAGAGGATCTTCTGCAGAGTGGTGGTGTTGCCGGCGTTCTCACCCCGGTTGTTGGCCGCGGTGCCGTGCGGCGTCAGGAACGTCGCGAATACGTGCAGAGTCATCGTTGCTCCTCCCTTCCTCAGTCCTCGTCATCCGGTTCGAGATCGTCGTCCGCGCCCGGCGCCTCCATCCCGCGGCCGCGGTAGCTGGCCAGCGCCACCAGCCCGAGGTCGCGAGCCGTCTGCCAACGCTCTTCGCGCAGGAGCGGCAGGATCGCCTGCCAGCTCTCCTGGAGCTCCCGGTTGCTCCCTCCCCGGCTCCAGAGGTCGGCGAGCGCCGCCCGGATCTGTTCGTGCGTCTTCGCCCCGGCAAACGCCAGCCGCCAGCGTTCGCGTTCCGCGTCGAAACGGTTCGTCATCGTCGCCTTGGTGCCCGCGCTCTCCTCCGCAATCGCGCCGAAACGCTGGCGCAAAGCCTGATGGATGCTCCGCACGAAGATCTTCTCGGCTTCCTCGAGCAGCTCTTCCATGATCGTCAAACCCTCCTTCTCGTCATACCGAAGGGCACCGTTGCCCCCTCGCTCATAGAACTTGTGGAGAAGACGCGGCCGGTTGCCGGCGGTCGTCGCCGTGGCGAACCCCGAGAACCAGGGCCGCCCGCGGGCGAGGTTGTCGGCCACGAACGCTCGCAGCGCGCTGCGAACCAGGAAGAAATCCGAGGGCGATTTCGCAGCGCCGCGGGCGGCATCGGTTCCCGTGGCCCGAACGAAGGTACGGAGCCGCAATGATGCTTCGGAATACCGATCCAGAATCTCTTCTTCCAGGTCCTTCAATGAGAGCGTCCGGACCCTGCTCTTCAGCTGCTTCGCCCAAGGGACGGTTCGCAGCGTCACGGTATGAGTCGCGGCGACTCCCCGCTTGCCGTCCTGAGCCGCCGCCTCGCGCAGCGCAAGCTCTACTTCAAGGGCGGCCTCGGAAGGACTGCTCACGTAGACATCCTCGAATCGGAGCGGTGAGAGGCGCGGACGGAGACGCGAAAAAACCACGAGGTCGCTCGGATCCGGGATCACGAGAGCGCCACCCCGTTCGATCTCGAAAGAGAGACACCCGACCATGGCAAAACAGCCACACAGCGCCTCTGCGGCCGTGAACTCACACCGTGTCTGGGTGAAGGCGAAGTGCCGTTGCGCGGCACCCGGATAGGCCCATCCCGCGAGTGCAACCGAACCGCTCCGCAGAGCCCGCACGATCCCCTCTCTCGTCGTGCCCCGCTGATGCACGTAGTCCTGATAGCCCTGCAAGGGTACCCGGACTCTGCGACCGTCTCGCTCGAGCTCGTGAAGACGGGGCTGCCCGGCCGCCTTCTTCGCCGTCTTGCCATGTTGCAGGAAGGTGCGACGAAGCGCTCCCTGGAGAGCCTGGGCGAGCTCAGGAGGCGACATTTGCCCGAACGGATACGTCCCCGGCAGGTCGATGACGGAAAGGTCCCGCGTCAATCGTCGGAGCCGAAACGCGTGTTCGAACAGTGCATCGAAGAATGGCTTTGGTCCCGAGTTTCCCCACTGGAGTACCACCCGCTCCGGCTCGACGATGGCCGTTCCCTGGCCTACGGGTACGGGCGCTGGCCATTCGGTGCCGAGATCGAGCTCGTAGAACCGGGCTAGCAACGAGGCAGCCAGGCCGCCCAGACCGGCACGCAGCAGGGGGGTCATCCCGAGCGCGTTCAGCTCGATCACGACCTCGGTGGGTTTTGCCTTTACCTTTTTCGCCATCGCGCTCCTTTCTCCGCGTCGTACTCGACCACGCCACCGGGCGGCACCGGGAGATGCCGGATGCGGGGCCAGGAGACCCAATCCTCGGGAGGCCTCGGCATCGGGAGGGCCGCCGCCTCCCAGGCGAGCTCGCCGCTGGCGATGGAAGCGACGTCTTCCGGGAGCAGGATCGTGATCCCGGGGCTGGCCTCCCGGACGTCTCCAACCGAGGTCGCAAACCCGCCATCGAGCCAGTTGCTCATGACGGGAAGCGGCGCAACGCTCTCTTCGTGCCGCCAAGCCGCGGCGAGATCCTCCTGGCTGCACGGGTCCGTACCCACCCCCGCAAGCCACCCGCGTGCTGCCTGAAGGTCACCCTCTGCGTAGGGCAGCGGATGCGGAGGATCGACGAAGAGCCCCCTTCCGGGTGGCTGCGGCCGCGCTGGCGAGGCATACCGGTTCAGGCGTCCGAGGCGCTGGATCAGCGACGGCACCGGTGCGAGGTCGCTCACGAGGAGCGTCGCCGAGAGATCGAGACTCATCTCCGCGACCTGCGTCGTGAAGGCCAGGGCGGCAGCTTCGCTCCGGAAGGCCTTGATCACGCATTCATGGCGGCGTACGCGATCGAGGTACCGGAACCGGCTGTGGTAGACGAGCGGCGCCAGGCCCTGCTCCGCGGCTTGGCTGGCGAGATTGCGGCAGCGGTCCACGGTATTCGAGACCCAGAGCACCTTGCCACCCGCTGCGAGCTCTTGGCAGACCTCCGCCCAGGGCAGTTCATTGGTACGAGCGAGCCGGTATCGCGGCAACCGCTCCAGCTCGGAGGGGCCGAAGAGCTCGGCGAGCTCCTGCCCACGGTGGCGGGAGCAGACCTCGCGGAGAGCGCGGAGCCGATGCTTCGGGAGGCTCGCGGTCATCAACAGCACCGGCAGGCCGGGGAGGCTCGCGAGGAACCGGAGGAGCAGTCCGAACATCGTCTCGTCGTAGGCGTGGATCTCGTCGAAGACGAACGCGGCACGCGCGATGCCGCACCAGGCATAGACCCCTTTCCGCTGGTTCTGCAGAAGACCCAGCACGGTATCGGCGGTGCAGCTGATCGCCGTGCGGGTCCAGACGCGGAGCGCTTCGAGCCGGTGCCACCGGTCTTCTGCATCGACGCCGGCCGATTCGAGGATCTCGAGGTCGATCTTCGCCCGGCTGTGCTCCAGGCTCGCTTCAATATCGGCAGCGATCAGATAGTCACGGAAGCCTTCGGTTGCCGTCCCGGTGGTCGGGTAACAGATCCAGAGCTGACGGCCTGAGTGCTGGCGAGCCGCCCAGGCATACGCGGCGATCGTCTTGCCGGTGCCACAACTTGCCCGCACCAGGGTCACGGGCGCGGTGCTCTGAGCGACCCCGTTCTGGAACGGCCGCAGCGGTGCGCCTTTGAGCCGGCTGGAGACGACCCCGTCGAGGAGTCCTTCACCCCCCCAGGTGAGAGCCTCGTCGAGCCAGCCGACGTCACCGCCGGCTCGCGGAAGCACGGATCCGGCGACATCGGCGGCGACCAGCAGCGCCTTCGCTAGCGCGAGGAGGTGCGCGGCTTCGGAGTCGCAGCGAAGCTCTTCGTCGAGCTGCAGGGCGCAGTCGTCCAGATGCCGCTTCAGAGGATTGCGCCATGACTCCTTCAGCTCCTGGTCGGTGAGACTCGGCGGCGCACCCAGCCCCAGACGCCGGGCGCCGAGCGTGAGGATCTCGTGGAAATCGGGATGGCCAGCGAGGATCGTCAGCTGTCCGCTCGTGCCTTCTGTCCGGATCGCGTCATCGGGGAAGCGGCGATGATGACCGCAGGCAGCCGCCAGGGCGAGACGGAGGTCGCCAGCGCCGCCGGCGCCCCCCTCCAGCCACGAACCAAGAAGTTTTCCGGGCCAAGCCAGCCAGAGCAGGAGCGCTTCGTGACGGAGCAGTTGCCTCTTCCTGCTATTGGTTCGCACCATCGCCTGGAACTGGTCGTTCGCTTTGCCCAGGTCGTGCAGAAATGCAGCAAGGCAGACGATTCGGTGCAACCGTGCCCCGAGCTCAGGAGGCAACCCGGCGGCTTCTAGAGAGTCTCGCGCACGCGCCTGCAGGATCCGCTCCGCGCAATCGAGCACCTGCACCGTATGACCGGCCAGCGTTGCCGGAGGTGGCGGGCTTGCGGGATCCGGGCAGGACTTCGCGAGCAGCGGCGGCGTCATTCCACGGGCGCCTCTTTCGCGTTTCGCTCCCTGCGAGGGAGGAAGAGACCACAACCGAACGCCCGCCGACCGCCGAAGCCTTCGGACTGGAGACGAATGCTCTCCTCGGCGCCGAGCCCGCGGATCGCCATCTCGAAACCGAGCACCTGTTTGCCATGGATTCGGATGGTCCGCGCTCTGCCCACCGTCACCTCACCCTCACGGTGCTCTTCGCGGAAACTGGCGAGGAGCTGCTGCCGCGCCGCGTCGTTTTCGACCGTCTGGAACCGTTGCGTGACCATCCGTGCCCAGAGCGCCGAGCTGGGAGCCAACGGGAAGACCTGGGGGACACCCACGAGCGCCGTGCGTTCGTGAAGCCGGATCACCTTGCCGGCCAGCTCGAGCGCCACGGGAATCGCGGCGGCCGGTAGCCGGAGGCGGAGACGAGCTCCTTTCGGGAGCAGGAGGTCGGGTGGGTCCGGGCGTCCGCGCAGGGTGTGAACACCCAATCCCTGCAGATCACCGAGGGCGGGAACGACCGCCTTCAACGCGCCGTAGAGGGCGTGAGCATGGTCGATGGGAACGACGGTTGTACCCGTCAGGGCGAACTCGAGATCGACGACTGGTTCCATGGCCAGACCCCCGATGCAGGACGACGGCCCTTGTGGTTGCCGATGGCCGGCGCGGGCGGCCGGCTCCTCGGGAGACGACCCGCAACACCGGCATCGGCCACTTCCACGGCTGCTCCGCCATCGCTATCTGTCATGGCCCACTGACAGAACCTGTCATTGGGCCTCGAAAACCCGAGTTGACGCGGGCCGATCTTAGGACACTCCGTGCCTGGAACCTTTGCCGTTACGGCGCTCCCCCGCCCGTCCGGGCGGCAGGGGCGAGCGGGCGAGGCGCGTACGATCGGGGGGTTCTTGCGAGGAGGTCGCCATGCGCCCAGGCCGTCGGTTCGCTTCGTTCGTGCTGCTCGTTTCGCTCGGGTTCGCTGCCGCCGTGGGGGCGGCGGAGGCGCCGCCGCCGATTCCGATCCCACATGCCGGGTTCGAGGAGGCGGGGCCGGCGGGAGAGACCGGGATCCCCGCCGGGTGGCAGGTGGTGGGGGAGCTGCCGGCGGGGGCGAGCGTGGCGCGCGATCCGGAGGTGGCGTTCGCGGGCGGGGCGAGCCTGCGGCTCGCGAGTGAGGCGCTTGCCGAGATCACGGTCGCCTCCGAGCCGGTGGCGCTCACGGTGGGGAAGGTCTACCGGCTCCGCGCCCGGGTGCGGACCGCGGAGGTCGTCTCCGATCCGCTCGCGCGCTACCCCACGGCGGTGCCGGCCTGCCTCGCGATGGCCTCCTTCCCGTTCACCAACCATTCGCCGGCGGCCGGGGCGACGCGCGACTGGCACGAGCTCGAGATGCGCTTCGTCGCCACCCGCGCCGCCGACCGCGTGACGCTGCACCTCGGGCGCAACGGCGGGGCGCGCGGAACGGTCTGGTTCGACGACCTCACGCTCGCGGAGGTGACCGACGTCGCCGACTGGATCCCGCTCGAGACGGTGCGCTGGGCCGGCCCGGCGTGGCGCGCCGAGCAGGGGGGCTGGCTCCTCGTCCACATCGAGGGGGAGCCGTACCAGCGCGGCTACCAGCACGGCTACCTCCTCGCCGAGGAGCTCGCCGCCTACCTCGAGAAGCTGACGATCGTCGCCAACGCCAAGGATCCGGCCGCGGGCTGGGCGGCGGCGCGGACGCTCGCCGACGCGACGATGCTCCGCGGCTACTCCGAGGAGC
>Ga0255347_1007589_pt1 | contig 11248 bp, 10 predicted proteins | sample wastewater_treat_2_FD_192479 | JGI IMG/M metagenome (GOLD analysis project Ga0255347, IMG submission 192479) | Wastewater microbial communities from Lulu Island WWTP, Vancouver, Canada - plant24 | ecosystem: Engineered > WWTP > Wastewater > Unclassified | place: Canada: Vancouver, British...
TTTTTTCCCGTGGTCGCAATCAGCTCAAATTTCTCCACCAGATTCTTAGGGATCAAAGGAAAGAAAAAGAAGCAAGAAAAACAAGAATTTCCTTGTAACATCCGCGTTGGATATTTACCCCCTTCCCTCCCGATAACTATCGGGACTTCCCCCTATAGGGTGAAGGAGCCAGAGAATTCTGCTAATATTGAAAGGAAATATAAATTTCAAAGCCCCCGGAGGGGATCCTTATAAAGCAAGACCGCAAGACCGCAAGACTGCAAGACCGCAAGACTCTGCTGCTTTTATGTCGTCAGTATCCTGAAAACTTCTTCCAGATTGGACTCCTGCTTCTGAAGCGATAAGACGGTAAGCTTGTTATTAACTGCAAATGAGAATATTGCCGGACGAATGTCCTCTTCGCCTCCGGCTTCGATGATCCAGATTCGGTCCTTTGCCTTTCTGAAGGAATCTACACCAGGTATCGCGCTCAGCATGGCTTCTTCAGGATCCCTGTCAAACTCGACGAGAATGGTCTGCCGCGAACTGCTGATCTTTGAATAGATATCGCTCTTTGCCTCATCGGCAACGATGACTCCCTTGTCAATTATTATCACCCTGTCGCAAATGGCTTCCACTTCCTGCATTATATGGGTGGAAAGCATGACAGTTTTTTCACGCCCGGCATCGCGGATCAGATTCCTTATCTCAACTATCTGGTTCGGATCGAGTCCGGTGGTGGCTTCATCGAGAATGAGTACATCCGGATCATGGATCAGGGCCTGTGCCAGCCCGACCCTCTGACGGTAACCCTTTGAAAGAGATCCTATTTTCTTCTTCTGCTCCGGCTCCAGCCCGGTTATATTGATTATTCTGTCAATCTGTTCCCTGACGGAGATACCCGACTTGTACAGCGAGGCAGCAAACTGAAGATACTCCCTTACATACATCTCGGGATACAGGGGATTGTTTTCGGGAAGATATCCTATGTTCTTCTTTATCTCAGGAGATCCGGCGGAGGTGTCGATGCCGTTGACATATACCTTTCCGGTAGTGGGAGGCATGAAACCGGTGATGATCTTCATCATGGTCGACTTGCCGGCGCCGTTCGGACCGAGAAATCCGACGATCTCGCCGGTCTTTATTTCGAAAGATACATTGTCGAGAGCTTTCTGGCTTCCATAGAGCTTTGTAACTCCCTGTACTACAATTGACATGAATAGTAACTAAGTGTTATTGCCTTACTGCTGCAACCCGGCTCTAAGCCCTCCAGCCGCCTCCCATGAACTGCGACGTGCTCGCGAATGATGCCTTTGGATTGACACAGCAAACCGGGATTTTCGAACTGTTGGCAATGATCTCCTGTTCCGAAGCACCAAGCATATAATCAGCAAAGGTCGGACTCTTCGTGGTCACGATGAGAATGAGGTCGGCATTGATCTTATTGGCAAAGTCGATGGTCCTCTGTGCCCTCTTTCCACGTTCTATCTCATGGATCTCATATTCAACATTGTTCTGCATCAGGAATTTGACTGAGAAATTAAGGTTCTTGTTAATCCTTGCAGCCAGTCCTTTGTCAGCAGGCGTGTCTTTCAGGATATGGATCTTTGAATCAAAGTATTTGCCCATGAAGATCGCCATTCCCATCTTTTCCTTGTCCTCAGTCCTGAAATCAATAGGGAAAACAATGTTGTGATATCTGTTCTGGTCAACAGGAGGATCCTGAACAACAATGAAGGGTACTTTCGATTTTACGATGACCTTGAGAGCCCAGCTTCCTGTAAACTTCTGCATGCCTTTCATGCCGTGCGTTCCCATAACGACGAGGCTGACGTCCTTTTCTTCGTCATTGGCATAGTCGGCAATGGCTGAAAAGATGCTTCCCTTTACCACTTCCGGCGTGATTGTCATGTTGAATTTCGCCGCATTCTCATCAGCAATATGTTTCAGGTGACTTTTTACCTGCCCTTCTTCTCTCGTCTTGATACCTGAATCAACCACGTGAAGAAGGCAGATATCAGACCCTAACTGGCGTCCTATTTTAACAGCATGGGCTAAAGCTGATTCCGCAACTTCAGTAAAATCCCATGGTACTACGAGTTTCTTTTTATCTTCCATATTGATGAACGGTTAACTGTTAGATGTCCAAAGTTATTCATTTTCCTGAAAGGTTGTTTAAATCTTCTTACTTCAGCCTATCATAAAACTGAATTTAAACGGGAATATTATCATTTTAGTCGAATTATCTAATTAACAGAAAGTCACTTGATAAAATTATGAACATTATATGGGTATTTAAGATTAACAATTTATTATTTTTGCGGGGGAAATTTTCTGATATTCAAATTCTAATATGGAAAGGAAAAAGGTAAAGGAGATTCTTTCAAATCCTGTTACAGGGGAAGAAGTCCTGGTAAAGGGCTGGGTAAGGACAAGAAGGGGAAGCAGGAACATCTCATTCATTGCTCTCAACGACGGATCCACAATAAACAACATACAGGTGGTGGCCGACATGTCGCGTTTCGATGAACGTCAGCTCAGGGATATCTCAACCGGAGCCTGCATTGCCGTGACCGGCAAACTGGTTGAATCGCAGGGACAGGGTCAGAACGTGGAGATAAACGCGACTTCCATTGAACTGTACGGGAAATGTGATGCCGAAACCTATCCTCTTCAGAAAAAGGGTCACTCGATGGAGTTCCTCAGGGAGCATGCCCATCTGCGTTTCAGGACAAATACTTTCGGTGCAGTTTTCAGAATAAGGCACGCGATGGCTTTCGCGATACACAAGTATTTTAACGATAAAGGCTTCTATTATCTTCACACTCCGATTATTACCGCCAGCGATGCCGAGGGGGCGGGCGAGATGTTCCAGGTTACAACCCTCGAACCCGGTAATCCGCCCCGAAATGAACATGGAGAAATTGACTATACCCAGGATTTCTTCGGAAGAGCTACAAACCTTACGGTGTCGGGTCAGCTCGAGGGTGAACTTGGTGCTCTTGCCCTGGGAGAGATCTACACCTTCGGCCCCACCTTCAGGGCCGAGAACTCAAACACCCCCAGGCATCTTGCCGAATTCTGGATGATAGAACCTGAAATGGCATTCTACGACCTCAAGGACACTATGGACCTTGCAGAGGACTTCCTGAAATACCTGATCAGGTATGCCCTCGATAATTGCAGCGACGACCTGAAGTTCCTGAACAACATGATAGACAAGAACCTTCTCGACAGACTCAACTTCGTGGTCTCCAATGAATTCGTGAGACTAACCTATACGGAGGCTATCGATATACTGAGTTCGGCATCAAAAAAATGGGAGTTCCCGGTCGGCTGGGGAAGGGACCTGCAGGCAGAACATGAAAGATATCTTGTTGAGGAGCATTTCAAAAGACCGGTAATCCTGATAAATTACCCGATGGAGATAAAGGCATTCTATATGAAACTGAATGACGACGGAAAAACGGTCAAGGCCATGGATGTGCTTTTCCCGGGGATAGGAGAGATAATCGGAGGATCGCAGAGGGAAGAGGATCACGAAAAGCTTGTTAACAGGATACGGGAACTGGGACTTCCCGAAGAAGACCTATGGTGGTACCTCGAAACAAGAAAATTCGGAACGGCGCCTCACAGCGGATTCGGACTCGGATTCGAAAGGATGATGTTATTTATGACCGGTATGGCAAATATAAGGGATGTAATTCCGTTTCCAAGAACACCGAAGAATGCGGAATTCTAACTTTAAAAGCTATCAGTAAACATTAGCGGACAGGTATGCTAAAGCAAAAACTACAGCAAAAACTTCTCCAGAAACTGTCTCCCCAGCAGATACAGATGATCAAGCTGCTCGAGATACCTACACTTCAGATCGAACAGCGGATCAAGAAGGAACTGGAGGAGAACCCTGCCCTTGAGGAAGGTCCTGAGGAAGAAGAGGATATTACAGGTATGGACGCCGAAGATGAACTCTACGAGGACAATGATAAGGATCAGGAGGAATTCACGCTCGACGACTATATAGAGGAAGACGATATCCCGGAGTACAGGCTTCATGCAAACAACTACAGCAAGGAAGACGAGAAAAGAAACGAAATACCGTTTTCGGTCGGATCAACTTTCCAGGAACACCTTAAGGCACAGCTAAACCTCAGGGAACTTACAGAAAAGCAAAAGGTGCTGGGCGAATACATTCTCGGAAATATAGACGAGGACGGCTACCTGCGGCGAGAACTTGAAAATATTGTCGACGACCTGGCCTTCCTTCAGAACGTAACAACCGATGAGAAGGAACTGGAGGAAGTCCTTGAAGTCATTCAGGATCTTGATCCTCCGGGAGTGGGAGCAAGAACACTCAGGGAATGCCTGTTGATACAGCTCGCGATAAAGGACAGGACAGAGGATTCGCTCAAAACGGCTTATACCGTTATCGATCTTTACTTTGATGAATTCAGCAAGAGGCATTACGACAAGATTACCTCAAAAATGGGAATCACCGAAAGTGAGCTGAAAGCAGCCATCGATGAAATACTTAAGCTTAATCCCAAACCAGGAAGTCTTTTCAGCGATTCCATAAGCAGAACCTCCCAGCCCATCATACCCGACTTCATCCTCGAGCATACAGAAGAAGGTTTCGACCTTCACCTTAACTCGAAAAACCTTCCGGAACTAAGGCTTAACTCGGCATACAACGAGATGCTGAAATCGTATGTAAGGGACAAGAGCCAGAAGAAAGAGATGAAGGAGGCGGTTATGTTCGTTAAACAGAAAATCGATTCGGCCAGGTGGTTCATCGATGCCATCAAGCAAAGACAGAACACCCTTCTTCTTACCATGAACGCCATCCTGAAATACCAGGAGGAATACTTTATCGACGGCGATGAGGTAAAACTCAAGCCCATGATCCTCAAGGATGTCGCCGAAATGACCGGGCTCGATATCTCAACCGTCTCCAGGGTTGCCAACAGCAAATACATACAAACACATTTCGGGATTCTTCCGCTTAAATATTTCTTCTCGGAAGGGCTCCAGACCGACAGCGGCGAGGAGGTATCAACCAGGGAAATAAAGAGTATCCTTCAGGAGTGTATTGAAAACGAGGAAAAAAGACGGCCGCTGACCGATGAAAGGCTTACCGAGATACTTCAGGAGAAGGGATACCAGATAGCACGGAGGACAGTGGCAAAATACCGCGAACAGCTTAACATACCGGTAGCCAGGCTCAGGAGGGAAATCTGATTTATTCAACAGCGCGGATGAATAACGAAGGCAATATCAATTTAGGTGAAAGGCTGGCCCGAATTATTTCGTTTGTTTTTCATCCCTTGTTCATGCCGTTGTATGGTCTGGCTATTCTGCTGTCGGCACCTACATTTCTGAGTTATCTTCCTCCGGCAGTCAAAAGGATTCTTTTCACTGTCCTGCTTTTGAACAATGTATTGATTCCGCTTCTCCTTCTTCCTTTCCTCAGAATAAGGAATCTCATCAGCTCGTTTTACCTCGACGACAGGAGCGAGCGCATCATTCCCATGCTGACAGCCTCTATCCTGTATTTTACGACTTCATTTATCGTTCTAAGGTACCAGATACCTTTTTTTCTGAAATCTTTCATCTTTGCCACGGCCGTGTTGTCGATAGTGGTGTCGATGATCAATTTCTGGTGGAAGATATCCATTCATGCCGTAGGGGCCGGAGCACTTACGGCAACTGTCTTATTGCTGTGGGTCAAGATGTACACCCCTCTGCCATTGCTTATTGTTGTTGTGATACTACTGAGCGGTGTCATCATGGCAGCAAGGCTCAGGCTCGATACCCACAATCCATTACAGGTATGGGTGGGTTATTTTACCGGTTTAACGGTACTGACACTCTTTATTCTACTGATCTAGTATTTCATCGAGCGCTTTTTCCAGCAGACCGCGGCTCTCTTCGATTATCATGGAAGGCCATGAAGGTTCGGGATTGCAGAGTGTTAACAGTTTGCCGATCTCCCGCTGGGGTATGCTGAGAAACCATCCCTTGTATGACAGGTATTCCGCGAGATACTCCTGTTCGGTCTGACCGGGAGTCGGAATAAGCATGGCGCTGCACTTTAGACTTATCAGTTCCATTATGGAAGTATAACCCGAGCGGGTGATGATGCTGGAACTTGAGAGTAGAACATCCATCATCTCCGTGGTTGTCAGGTGATTGTAAGAGATTATTTTTCCGTTTTCAGTACACCTTGTCTCAGGTCCGGGTTTCCCTTCAAGCACCACTGTCTTCGTATCCCCGTGCCGCAGGGCGGTGATGAGTTTCTTCCTTAGTATGCTTCTCTGCGGTTCCGGACCCGACAATACTACTGTATGATGAGGATAATTGAATTTATTCGTTTCCACCCGGTCCAATCCCGAAAACCTCGACAGTATGCCAACGAACCTGACGTTGGAAGGGAGTTTCAGCCCGTGAGAGAGACGTCCCGACAGGTTGATCTTTCCGGGAAGATCGGGAATAAGACAAAGCGAATACTTTTTTATGAAGAACCTGTGAAACATTACTCCTATCCACTCCAGGTGCCTGAGTTTGTCGGGAAGGGGAATGACAGGCATATGAGTGACATAAACGCTTTTGACCTTTCTGCTCCACAGGCCGAAACGGTTATCGCTTATCACGATGTCGATTTTGTGCTTGCGGATAATCAATTTTAAGCGGAAATGCTCAACAACTATATGGTAAAAAAGGATGGGTACCTTGAGAAGTATAAATATGTATTGGGGGATGACCCTGGAATAGCCCGGCCTGAATCCGGAAAAGCTGATGTAAGTGGCGTCCGGCAATTCACGCCTGAACAGTTCCTGATGAGCCTTTCCACATGCCGTTATAACATTGTTATTACGCTTCTGAAGCTCCTTTGCAAGCGGTATCATGCGTCCGGCATGACCCAGTCCCCATTCGAGCGGACAAATCAGTATATTCTTTTTTTTATCCAAACTAATCAGATACTTGGGTTTTTATTCCCAGCCTCCTTACCTGGCCGGCTATCCGGTTGAGATCGGCCAGAGGCACTTTTTTCAGGTCCTCGCCCGTGGGTGTGTCCCTCGAGATGGTATAGATCATTACCTCTTCCGGCCTGATAAGATCCAGAGCCTTCAGCCATGCCTCAATCTCTTCCGGGGTGGTGTTGTCGATAGTGATGCCCTTGTAGGATCCTCTGAGGAAGAGAGTCTGGATTATAAGCCGGCCCCTGAACTTTTGAAGGTCCGCGATGAGTTCCGTGACATTGATATTTACAGAGGGCTGGTTGTGGATCCTGATCGTGAAGTCAAATGCCGAGTCGAGTTTGAGAATGTTCTGGTCGATTTTCAGCAGAGCTTCCCTGATCACAGGGATGCTTATCCTGGTTGAGTTTGAAAGCACTGCTATTCCTGCCTCGGGGAAATACCTGTTCCGCAATTCGATGGAATCGTCGATAATCCCCGGGAATTCAGGATGAAGTGTCGGCTCTCCGTTTCCTGCAAAGGTGATCACATCAGGCGCCAGGCCTTTGATCTTCATTTCAGCAAGTTTGTTTTCAAGCGCTATGTACACCTCCGTTCTTGAAGGCAGGGAGAAGGAACTGTTGCCGGAAGCTGCTTCCGGAGTCCAGCCGCATTCACAGTAAATGCAGTTGAAATTGCAGACCTTCCGGTTCAGCGGCAGGAGGTTGATCCCAAGAGATACCCCGAGCCTTCTGCTCTTTACAGGTCCGAATACTATTCTGTCGAATAAAAATGTTGACATTTCCCCGGTAATGAAAGGTTGCAAAGATAGCAGAAATTTGTAAAAAGGATACTGATTACGGCATATCGTCTGAAGGGCGGCACGCGGCGAGCGGCACGGGGTGCGCGGGGTTCTCCTAATGAACTTGCGCCACCCGTATTACCCCTGGGGGAATTGCTGACGGCCACCCTTCCGGGGTGGTTGACCTTATGGCATCATCGTCATCTGGCATAGTGGCTATTGGAAGGCTTACCCTCAAGACTGAGGTTATTTTGCGATTCCTGATACCGGAGGTGTCACCATCCAATAGCCCGGGTACCGCCCCGGGGGAATGATGCCCCATACCAGGTGCAACCCCGGAGGGGTTGACTCCAATCTGCAGGTGAAAGTTGACAGTAAAGCGTTTAGCGTACTTTTGGATCAACAACGTGCCACCTCCCTGTCTGGGGATCATAGAACCTCGCGCCGTAATCCTGTTAGTCTACTTCCAAGAAACAACACTTTAAAAAGCTTCAGGAACTCCCAAAGCGGGTGTCATTCAAAGAACGTTCTGATGTTTAAAGATACCTTTTTTCTTTTTATTGAGATAATTGAGAGATGATTTCAGTTAAAAAGAAAAAGGCAAAACACCAGAAGGGCACGGCGCGGGGAGCAGCCTACAAAAATGCGGGAGCATGGAAGATTTTTGGGAGCTGCGTGGATTACATTCCAAGAGCTTTCTTGTTTCTCATGATAAATTGCGCCAACTCCTTCTCTGAGGGTAGAGCAACTTTATACCTGGATACAAAGACTTTATTATCAATATTACCGATAGCATATTTGACAGTTGCTTCATCCTTGTCAGTGCATAATAATATCCCTATCGGTAAATTATCGCCGTCATGCATTTCATTTTCACGGTAGTAGTTAAGATAAAAATTCATTTGACCGGCATCAGTATGAAGAAACTTTCTGATCTTAAGGTCAATCAGAACATGGCATTTCAGTACCCTGTGATAAAAAACAAGATCTATGTAAAAATGCTCATTATCGACAGTTATTCGTTTCTGCCTGGCTTCAAAACAGAACCCGTTACCGAGCTCCATAAGGAACTCCTGCAGATGATTAAGCAATGCTGTTTCCAGGTCACTCTCACTCACTTCATCTTTTTGTGGTAGACCAAGGAACTCAAAAACATAGGGATCTCTGATTATATCTTCTTTCCTGACAGGAACTGCATTTTTATTTTTAGTCTGCAACAAGCCTTTTTTATCAAGAGATAAACCGGTGCGTTCAAATAATAAGCTACCGGTCTGACGTTTCAGTTCCCTTACTGACCAGTTACCCTTTATTGTCTCAACTTCATAAAAAAGTCTTTTCAAAGGATCTTCTATCGTAAGCAACTCAATAATATGTGTAAATGATAACCTGCTCAGGATTATTGCTCCGTCTATGTATTCCCCGTTCTTATTGTCATTCCCGGATTTCTCAGATAGTGACTTCCTTAAAGATTGGTCAGGCAGTGACTGACCAATTTGAGGATACGTAATATAGAACTGCCGGCATAATTTAAGATTCGTAATAGATACGCCTTTTACACCGCTGTTCTGCAGCTTCCTTGACAGGCTGTTTAAAAGCTTCTCTCCATATTTTGCCCGGTCCTCGCCACTTTGCTCATACTCTACAATGTAATGACCAAACAGCCAGTTTCGTATTGTGAGTGACTGGTTAACTGCAGAGACAGCTTTTTCCTGCAAGTATTCATTAGCCTGTTCAAAAGCTTCGATTAACTGCTCAAAGTTCATTCTTCACGGTTTTTTATTAAATCAAACACTGACATTCCGTTATCATGCAGAAGGTGAACAAAATACTCAATAAACTGCATATGTACCCTTCTCGCTCTTTCACTCCTTAACAGGCCTCCCAGCATAAGAATCCCTGGTTCCGTCAATGCATATTCTCCTTTGCTGGTTTCTATCATAAAATCAGATGGAAAGCGAGATATGTTCTCCCTGATTTTTGTTCTGAGATCAGTAACCTTTACTCCATATATCGCGGCAAGATCGACATCTTTTACAACAAGCTTTCCCTGATGCATGAACAAATTCTCCTGCATCATTTTTTCTATTGCCAGAAACAAGGAGATATCGCCTTCCATTTCCATAATTCTTATTTCAAAAGTAACTCTTTTAACTCTTTGTATCAAAGTAAAGTACTTCATTATCCAAGCGGGTGACACTTGTTTATAGACTCCTGCAAATCCTCAAGATATCCTACCTGGTAGCGCTCCGTCGAGCTAATCCGCTTGTGACCTGCCATGTACTGAACTGTCCTCAGATCATCATAATCTGTCTTGCTTATATCTCCATTGTTTTCTACCGTCTCGCGTAGCTTTGATCCATCTAATGTATAATAATAAAAAATAGATTTGTTTTGTCCGTTCAGATTTATTGCCCGGGGTAAGTAGAAAGTTAAAAGTAAAAAGAGTTAAGTGTTTAGCGACATCAAAGAGAAGTTCGGGGTTCAAGGTTCAAAGTTACTCGCACCCAGAGCTTTGTCGCGTGCCGCTCGCCGTTCTTTCGCCCTGGAGAATGAGATCCCGCATCCCGTGGGAAACCGGGATGCGGGATGACATTGTGCGGAGGGACTAAAAAGGGGGGTGAGGCCGCGGCGAGACTGAAAGCTTTCGGTATTGGAACAAATTGTTCTTCTCGCCGCGGCCTCACCCATACCCCCCAATGGCGCCTGTCATCCCTCGCCGAATGTTCTGCAACTCATCTTGCCTGACCCGGTAAAACTTTTCAAAACGGACAATCAGTTATACAGCAGTACTGAGGCGAGGGATCCCATCCTGGAATAATGCAAGTGCCGAGGTTATTTGCTATTTGTTTGTACACGGTACGTTGGAAAAACGGCGCTCTACTTACGATATGCGGTCCGAAACATGTTATAACATTGTTATAACGGAACGGTACACGGTGCGCGGCACGCGGTTCGGGGTTCAAGGTGCAGTTCAAGCATTTTAAAGGACCTGCACGACCTGCAAGACCTGTCCCTGCCCCCCGTGCCCCGTGCTCTGTGCTCTGTGCTCTGTGCTCTGAGCCCCGTGCTCTGTGCTCTGTGCTCTGTGCTCTGAGCCCTGTGCTCTGTGCCCTGTGCTCTGAGCCCTGTGCTCTGAGCCCTGTGCCCTGAGCCCTGTGCTCTGAGCCCCGTGCCCTGTGCCCTCACGCCAGCCTCTTCACCCTGCTCTCGGGCAGCAGCTTCATATTTTGCAGATCAACATCCTGTAAGAGCAGGAGCCCCGGTTTCTTCCCGCTGCTGATGTTGCCGTAATTGTTCTCCTGCCTGAGGGCCATGGCGCCGTTGAAGGTTGCCCACTTTACCAGATCCTGCAGAGGGATCTCCGGATAGTATGCCTGGAGAACTTTGAGCTCTTCAAGTATGTCGAGACTTTTATTGGAGGCCAGGCTGTCGGTGCCGATCACTATACGGCAATCCTCGGCGGTTAGGAGATCAAGGGGCGGCACCCTGTTTTCAATGTGAAGATTTGCCC
>Ga0255347_1007591_pt1 | contig 11244 bp, 15 predicted proteins | sample wastewater_treat_2_FD_192479 | JGI IMG/M metagenome (GOLD analysis project Ga0255347, IMG submission 192479) | Wastewater microbial communities from Lulu Island WWTP, Vancouver, Canada - plant24 | ecosystem: Engineered > WWTP > Wastewater > Unclassified | place: Canada: Vancouver, British...
GCCATCAGGGTTATTAGAGCCCACTTCATGCAACGCCAAAATGTGCGCCGCAACCAACCCCACAATAACCAACGGCAATGCAATTACATGAAACGCAAAGAAGCGATTAAGTGTTGCATCTGATGTGAGATAGTCACCACGTAACCACTCCGCAATATCAGGACCAATAAATGGCACAGTGCCAAATAAGCTTGTAATTACTTGCGCACCCCAGTAGGACATTTGACCCCAAGGCAAAAGGTATCCAAAAAACGCCTCGCCCATCAAAGCCAAAAATATACCCATACCAAAAAGCCAAATCAGCTCACGCGGATTGCGATATGAACCATACAACAAACCACGGAACATATGTAAGTAAATCACAACGAAGAACATGGACGCGCCTGTTGAGTGCATATAGCGTATCAATTTACCCCAAGGCACATCACGCATAATGTATTCAACCGAGGCAAACGCCATATCCGCTTCTGGTTTGTAGTGCATTGTCAGAAAAATACCCGTAACAATTTGCAGCACCAGGACCAACAAAGCTAACGAGCCAAAGAAATACCAAAAATTGAAGTTCTTAGGTGCGTAATACTCTGTTAAATGGGCTTTAATATTACTTGTCAAAGGAAAGCGCGCATCAACCCAATCTAGCAACTCATCTGCCTTATTCGCCAAAAAACTCATTATGCAGACTCCTTATCTTTACCAATCAACAAAGTTGTTTCTGTCAAATACTGATGTTTAGGAATTAACAGATTTTTAGGCGCAGGTGAGCCTTGAAATACTCGCCCAGACAAATCAAATTTTGAACCATGGCAAGGACACACAAAACCACCATCCCAATCAGGCGTTATTGCAAAATTTGAATTTGGAGAACATCCTAAGTGCGTACAAGTGCCAAGCATAACCGCATATTCAGGCTTAATTGCACGCGCTTCATTCTTACAGTAATCTGGCTGCTGGGGCACATCCAAACTAGGATCCGTCAACAACTTATCATGCTTATTAAGCTTATCTAACATTTCCTTAGTGCGACGAATAATCCATACCGGTTGCCCCTGCCACTCTGCCGTCATCATACTGCCAGGCTGTAATGCGCTGACATCAACTTCAACCGGGGCGCCGGCAGCTTTTGCACGCTCGCTTGGTGTCATACTTAACACAAAAGGCACCGCAGCTGTTACACAGCCGACAGCACCTACAGCAGAGGTTGCAACTAAAAATTTACGTTTTTCTTGATCAATTTCAGCTTTCGATTGCTTGCTGTCATTTGGATTGACTGACATTAGATTCCTTTTCTCATCCTCGGGGACTATGCTCTAATTAACGAGATTTCAACGACTTAAACATCACTATAACTACAAACTGGAATGATTATACATTTTCTTAGCTTTAAATTAAAGTTTTATTTAATAACTTATTGATATAAAACAACTAAACAGGATTTCTAATATCAATAAACTCATGTTTTAAACCAAACTTCTCTGCCAGATGCTCTCCGAGCGCCTGTACACCATAACGTTCGGTAGCATGATGCCCAGCCGCAATGTATGCAACACCTGATTCTTGTGACAAATGTGTAGTTTGCTCAGAAATTTCGCCGCTAATGAACACATCAACGCCCAGCGCAATCGCCTCACCAAAATAGCCTTGCGCTGCCCCAGTACACCAAGCAATATTTTTTACAACTTTATGAGCCGAACCAATCACCATAGGCGTTCGATTCAAAGCGGCCTCCACATGCGATGCAAATAATTGTAAAGGCATCGGCTTTACTAACTGCCCATAAGCCACAAGGTTGGAATCGCCCACAAAACCCTTAACATCAATACCCATTACTTTACCTAACTGCACATTATTTCCAAATATTGCATGCGCATCTAGCGGTAAATGATAGGCCATTAAATTCAGATTGTTTTGCAAAATAAATGCCAGCCGATTGCGCTTAATTCCCACCACACGGGCATCTTCATTTTTCCAAAAATAGCCATGGTGAACCAATATTAAATCAGCTTTTCTTTTTTGCGCTGCTTCAAGCAAAGCCATGCTTGCTGTCACTCCCGTGACAATTTTGTGCACTTCTGCTTTACCTTCCACCTGCAAACCATTAGGGCAATAATCTTTAAAACACTCTACTTGCAGGAGTTGTTGGGTATAATGGGTTAATTCATTGATTTTTATCATGTACAGACCTAATTAATAGAATAAACATTGTTTTTTTATAATGAATCCCAACATTGTATTACGTAGCCAATTTTTATCAGCAACCACACTTAAATACGTATGAACCACTCGACATCCAAAAAGCTTTGGCTTATTTTCGCACAAACCGTCACCGTTTGCTTAGCCATTGTTTTTGTATTGCGCCTGTTTTTTCCAGCTCTTCTGGCCAATCTACTGAGTGAGTCAAGCCAAAAGACAGTTAGTGCAGCCCCAATCAAACAAATTGAAACTACAAACAAATCTGCGGCTCTCGGTTCTTATAGCGCAGCGGTTAATAAAGCTACACCTTCAGTCGTCAATATATTTACCAGCAAAAAAGTGACTGAAAATCCTCATAAAGATTTTTTAGATGACCCTGCTTTTCGCCATTTCTTTGGCGATCAATTGGATGACCAAGAAACGCAGAATCAGCCAGAAAACAGCCTAGGATCTGGTGTTATTGTGAGCACTCAAGGTCTCATTTTAACCAACAATCATGTTGTTGCCGCAGCTGATGAGATTGAAATCGCCTTAGCAGATGGTAGAAAGTTATCAGCTAAAGTAGTTGGCACAGACCCTGATACGGATTTAGCTTTAATCAAAATCGATGCTGAAAATCTACCTGCTATTACCTTCTCCAACTCTGAAAAACTCAATGTTGGCGATGTCGTGTTAGCAATTGGCAACCCCTTTGGAGTTGGACAAACCGTAACCCAAGGCATTGTTAGTGCGCTTGGGCGCAACCACTTAGGGATTAATACATTCGAAAATTTTATTCAAACTGACGCGTCAATCAACCCTGGTAACTCTGGTGGCGCCTTAATTGATACCGATGGTAACTTGGTAGGGATTAATAGCGCCATTTATTCGCGTAGCGGCGGCTCAATGGGTATCGGGTTTGCCATTCCAGCAACACTTGCCCATCAAGTTATGGAGCAAATTGTTGCTAGTGGCGATGTTACACGTGGCTGGATAGGTATTGAAGCACAAGATGTGACTCCAGAGTTAGCCGAATCATTCAGATTAAACACCGCTGAAGGTGCGCTTGTTTCAAATGTCTTACCTAACAGCCCGGCGAGCAATGCTGGATTACAACCTGGCGACGTACTGGTTAGTATAGAGGGACATAAAATAAAAGATACTGGTAGCATGCTCAATATCATTGCTGACTTACCGCCTAACAAAAATGCTACCGCACAGGTTTTTAGAGATGAAGCTACGAAAGACATTACGATTCTAATTGGCAAACGCCCTAAGCCATCATCAACCACAAAAGAGTAGCCATCGCCTCATAGCAATTTTTTTACACCTCTTTTATGAGATACATGTAATTAAAAAAGGCACGTATCAGTGCCTTTTTTATCGACCAATTAAACCTACACCATCACCCAAAAACACTCTTAATCTGGTGGTAAGATCGAGTTCTCAGCAGGCTGGCTCACAAGCAGCCCTGCCACCAAAATTCCAAGTTCATATAGCAACCACATTGGTACCGCAAGCATAAACTGCGAAAGTACATCTGGTGGCGTAAAGATTGCGCCTATGAAAAAAGCAGCAACAATTACATAACCGCGCGCTTCCTTTAACTGATCGATGGTAAGCCAGCCAAACCGAACTACCAACAAAACAACAATCGGCACTTGAAACGCCAAACCAAATGCAAAAAATAGCGTTAATACAAAATCTAAATAATGACCAATGTCTGTCATCACCGCTACACCAGCAGGGGCAACTTTGACGATAAATGCAAATACCACGCCAAACACGAAAAAGTAGGCGAATGCCATTCCTGCTAAAAATAATGAACAGCTTGCCACAATCATTGGTACTATCATTTTTTTCTCGTGTACATACAGCCCTGGCGCCACAAAAGCCCATATTTGATACAGGGTAAAAGGTAGTGACACAATAAAGGCTAGCACCATGGTCACTTTTGTCGGCACAAAAAATGCAGACGTCACCTCAGTAGCAATCATCTGCCCTCCAGCAGGCAAGTTACGTAGCAAAGGCTCAGCTAACAGCGCATATATCTGTTGAGAAAATGGAAAGAGAGCGAAAAATACCAAAATCAAACAAACCACTATTTTCAATAGACGGCTTCTTAGCTCGATAAGGTGTGAAATGAAATTTTCAGTTGGAGTCACAGGCTGCTTTATGTCTTACAAATAATTACGCAACTGGTTTAGGTTTAACGGCTCGTTTTGTGGGTGTTTTTTTTTATTGCATCGCTATTTACTGCAGCCTTTTTGACGGCCTTCTTCTTAACTGGAGCAACATCAGCTAAAGTATCTGTGGACTTAGCCGCAAAATCTATTTTTTCAGGCATTTGACTAAATTGACTTAATTTAGGTGACTTACGTTTAATCGGCACCAAAACTTCACCCTCTAATAATTGCTTCGTATCCTCAACATGATTTTGCACTAGAGATTCGGCTTCAGTTGCGGCAGAGCTCACCTGAGTTTTAATTTCATCTTGTAATTTTTGCAATTCTTCAAAACGAACCTCACGGTTAACTTCATCTTTTATTTGAGCCATATAGCGCTGTATACGCCCAATAAAAGCCCCCAAAGTGCGAGCCACCTTTGGTAGTTTTTCTGGACCTATGACAATAAGAGCCACAACTGCCACAACAACCAATTCAGAAAATGAAAAATCAAACACGTGTGTTTTTCTAGTTAGTGCTTACTGTTTGGTTTTATTGGTCACTTCAGCCTCAACCGTTGTACCAACTTTCTCAGCACCGTCAGTCACTTGGCCTTCTTTCATGGCTTTTTTAAACTCATTAACAGCACCACCAACATCACCACCGATATTTTTAAGTTTTTTTGTCCCAAACACCAAGGCTACAATTAACAATAAAATAAGCCAGTGCCAAATACTTAATGAACCCATGATTTTCTCCTATAATTTTGGAATGGTTTGCCATCCACCCAATACATGTACATGTAAATGAAAGACCTCTTGCCCGCCTTCTCGCCCAGTATTAATCTGGGTTTTAAAACCTTTTAGCCCCTGCTCGGCCGCAAGCTTTGGTGCTAACAATAACATTTTTCCCAATAACAACTGGTGAGACTCAGCACAAGTTTGCAAACTCTCAATATGCACTTTAGGCACTATTAAAAAATGTACTTTTGCGGCAGGGTTTATATCGTGAAAGGCAATAACATCATCATCTTCAAATATTCTTTTTGAAGGAATGACCCCACTCACTATTTTGCAAAAAATACAATTATCACTCACGTTTCAACCCTCGATGCTTTTTCAACAAGTCCAGATAAACCCTCACGCCGAGCCAATTCATCTAGCACATCTTGCGGCTTCAAATCGGCTTTAGCCAACATAATCAAGGTATGAAACCATAAATCGGCCGTCTCATAAATAATCTCATCTTTATTGCCGCCTTTAGCAGCTATGACGGTTTCAGTCGCCTCTTCACCAATTTTTTTGAGTATACTATCCATGCCCTTGGCATAAAGTTTTGCAACGTAAGAAGAGCTAGGATCGGCATTTTTACGTTGCTCCAACAACTCAGACAGCCGGTTTAATACATCATTCATGTTTATAAATCTCACTCGGATTTTTGATGACTTCTTGGTCGATAATCCATTGATTATCTTGCAGTTTTTTAAAAAAACAGTTATGCCGACCCGTATGGCAGGCAATACCACCAATTTGCTCAACTTTAATCAACACAACATCTTCATCACAATCTAAGCGAATTTCATGAACAATTTGCGTATGACCTGACTCTTCACCTTTACGCCAAAGTTTGCCTCGGGACCGTGACCAATAAACCGCTCTTTTACTCTCATTAGTCAAGACTAACGCTTCTCGGTTCATCCAAGCAAACATGAGTATGCGCCCAGTATCATGCTCTTGGGCGATAACGGGTACAAGCCCATTGGAATCCCATTGTACTGCATCTAACCAGCTCAAAGTCTAACCTCAATATTGTGCGCTTGCATATAAGCTTTAGCTTGCTGAACGGTATATTCACCATAGTGAAAAATACTAGCCGCTAACACAGCATCGGCACCACCTAACTGAATACCTTCCACTAGGTGTTGCAAATTACCCACGCCTCCAGAAGCAATAATCGGCACGTCAACTGCATCCGAAATAGCACGGTTTAAAGGGTTATTAAAGCCGATTTTTGTCCCATCTCTATCCATACTGGTAACAAGTAGCTCACCTGCACCAAGACTGACCATATACTCAGCCCACTTAACAGCATCTAAACCTGTGGCCTTACGGCCACCATGCGTAAATACTTCCCACTCAAATGGCTGGTTATCAACTTTTTTAGCATCGATAGCAACTACAATACACTGAGATCCAAATCTAGCGGCGGCATCTTGCACCATTTTTGGATTTAACACTGCAGTTGTATTAATACTCACCTTGTCTGCACCAGCGTTTAATAGGCGGCGCACATCTTCCACTTCACGCACACCACCACCCACTGTCAGCGGAATAAAAACTTGGCTAGCCACTTCTTCAATAATGTGTAAAATTAAGCCACGGTTATCTGAGCTGGCTGTGATGTCCAGAAACGTCAGCTCATCAGCGCCTTGGTCATCATAGCGCTTAGCAATTTCTACGGGGTCCCCCGCATCACGTAACTCTAAAAAATTAACGCCTTTTACAACTCGGCCATTAGTGACATCCAAGCAAGGAATAATACGTTTAGCGAGCACTGAGTTCATCCGCTAATTGTTGAGCTGCTGTAAAGTTTAAAGTGCCCTCATAAATAGCACGCCCTGTAATTGTACCGATAATGCCTTCATCAGCGACTGCGCAAAGTTTACGTACATCATCTAAATTAGTCACTCCACCTGAGGCAATTACAGGAATTGTTAAGGCTTTTGCTAACGCTACCGTTGCCTCAATATTCACACCAGACAACATGCCATCACGACCAATATCCGTATATACAATTGAACTAACACCATAATCTTCAAATTTTTTCGCCAAGTCTATAACGTCATGACCTGTCAATTTAGACCATCCATCAATCGCTACCTTGCCGTCTTTGGCGTCCAGTCCAACCATAATTTGCCCAGGAAAAGCGTCGCAGGCCTCATGTAGAAAACCAGGCGTTTTAACAGCTGCAGTACCGATAATCACATAGTCAATACCATCATCCAAGTAGCGCTCTATCGTTTCCAAATCTCGGATACCCCCGCCGAGCTGAATGGGAATTTCACCTTTTACTGCGCTGACTATGGACTTAATTGCACCTTCGTTAATAGGCTTCCCTGCGAAAGCACCATTTAGGTCAACTAGATGCAAGCGCTTACCTCCAGCATCAACCCAATGGCGCGCCATTGCACCCGGGTCCTCTGAAAATACGGTCGACTCTTCCATTAAACCTTGCTTAAGCCTTACACAGTGGCCATCTTTAAGATCAATTGCTGGGATAATTAACATGATAAAAACTAAATAGATAAAATTATGGATTAAATTTAAAGTGTTTTAGGGCTTCCAGTTTACAAAATTGCTAAGCAATTGCAAGCCCGCTGTCGCACTTTTTTCTGGGTGAAACTGTACTGCAAATAAGTTGTTGTGGGCGATAGCTCCACAAAAGCGCTCTGGGTACTCACTGTAAGCGGCCACTAATGAATCACTTTCCGGCTGTACATAATAACTATGTACATAGTAAAAGCGGGCAGCATTATCGATGCCTTGCCATAACTCATGCGGCTGAGATTGGTAAACTTGGTTCCAGCCCATATGCGGTACTTTCAGCTTATCACCGTTAACATCTAGCACATCGGCTAATGAAAAACGCTTTACGTGACCACTTAACAAACCCAAGCCCGAGCAATTTCCTTCTTCTGAGTGGTCAAACAACATTTGTAAGCCAATACAAATACCTAGAAACGGTTTATTCTCTGCGGCGTGCAATACGCTTAGTCGTAAATTGCGTGCATCTAACTCACGAATACAATCTGGCATGGCACCTTGCCCCGGAAAAACCACACGTTTTGCACGCGCAATTTCATCTGGATTGCTAGTTACAAGCACTGTTTTTGTAGGTGCCACATGCTCTAACGCCTTAGACACAGAGCGCAGATTGCCCATACCATAATCAACTACCGCAATATCAATTGTTTGCATTAACGACTAACCATTCAATCTACTATAAGCTACCTTTTGTTGAAGGCATGATACCCGCCATCCTACTATCAAGCTCAACAGCCATGCGCAGAGCGCGACCAAAAGCTTTAAAGATGGTTTCGGCTTGATGGTGCGAATTATGACCTTTTAAATTATCGATATGCAAAGTGATGTGTGCATGATTCACAAAACCTTGAAAGAATTCATGAAACAAATCAACATCAAATTGACCTATTGCAGCACGTGTAAATTCGCAAGAAAACTCTAAACCAGGGCGCCCAGAAATATCTAAGACCACGCGTGATAAGGCCTCATCTAAAGGCACATATGCGTGGCCGTACCGACGAATACCTTTTTTATCGCCAATTGCTTTTGCAAAGGCTTGACCCAATGTAATACCAATATCTTCAACAGTATGATGTGCATCAATATGCAAATCACCTTTAGCATCGACTGCAATATCAATCATGCCATGGCGAGCAATTTGATCCATCATGTGGTCCAAAAATGCCAATCCAGTATTAAATTGAGAATTTCCCGTTCCATCCAAATTAATAGCAACGGTAATTTGTGTTTCCAGGGTGTTCCTAACAACTTCTGCTTTGCGCATAGTAATTACTTTAAATGCATTCATTAATAATGCATTCATTTTAACCTAAAGTTTAGCTATCACATCAGTTTGGATTATAAAAAACACTTTTAAATAAAAAAAAGCCGACCAAGAGGCCGGCTTTTATCAATCAATTAATATGAATGATTAGTTTGCAGCAGCTGGAGCAGCCTCTGCAGGTGCAGCTTCCGCGGCAGCAGGTGCAGACTCAGTAGCTACAGGAGCCGCTTCTGCAGCTGGTGCAGCTTCTACAGCAGCAGGCGCTGGAACTTCAGCAGCAGGTTCCGCAGCTGGTGCTGTTTCAGTTACTGCAGCTGGTGCTTCAGCAGCTGGAGTAGCAGGTTTGTTCATGCCTTTAATCAAGAACCAGCCCAATAAAGCTGCGGCAATTGCCAACACCCATGGCAAAGCATTAAAACCACCTGCAGCACTTGCATTACCTGCACGCGCAATACCAGTAATCTCTTGAGCAGCTGCAGCTGGATCAGCTGCGCCGTAGATTGCTGCACCCGCTACAACAATAGTAGCACCTGCATCAATCACTTGTTTAACAGTACCTGCTTTAATACCACCCGCTACAGACACTTTAGCACCTGTATTTAAGCTGTTAACTAGCGCCAAATCGCTAAATGGAGTTTGACCAGCCGCTTGTTGATCCAAGCCAGTATGAACACCAATAATGTGTGCGCCTAGCTTAGCCACTTCTAGTGTGCGTGCTTTTTTGTCAGTTACGTTAATTAAGTCAATTTGCGCTTCTTTACCATATTTATTAGCAGCATCAATCACACCTTTGATTGTACCGATATCTGCAGTACCTAAAACTGTACAAATATCTGCGCCCGCTTTGTAAAATGGCTCTGACTCGTAAAAACCAGCATCCATTGTTTTTAGGTCAACTAAAATTTTGTTATTTGGGAATTTAGCACGCAATGCTTCAAGTAGTTTGATACCGTTATGCTTAATGCATGGTGTACCAATCTCTAAAATATCCACATGTGGTGCAACTTTGGTTGCCAAAGCAACAGTTGCGTCAAAGTCTAATGAATCTAATGCCATCTGAGTTAATGCCATGCTACATCCTCCCTATTTAAAGCAAACGAGACACGTTTACTTAAGGTTAATAATACGAATTATAGAATTTTTTGTGTGCTTTTACACATTGCGCGATGATAACATGCAGTTACCGAGATATTAAACACTTTTTTACGTTATTTTCTGTATATTTGCAGAATTATTTTAACAACTCACTTAGAGAGTCTATCAGCGTTTTTGATTGTGCATCGGTGCCTACGGTAATGCGCAAATAGTCAGAAATTCTCACAGGGGATTTAAATTGCCGCACGATAATACCCCGCTCACGCAAAGCTTGCGACAGCTCAACACCTAATCGGTTACGATGCTTTGCAAATATAAAATTTGCACCTGAAGGCAGTACATCAAAATCCAATTTTTGCATTTCGATTATTAAGTGCTCTCGGGTTTTAATGACTTTTTGTTTGGTGTCTTCAAAGTAATCAACATCTTGCATGGCGGCAATCGCGCCAGCTTCTGCAAAACGATCAATTGGATAAGAGTTAAAACTATCTTTTACCCGAATCAGCGCTTCAATTAACGCGCAATGACCCAAAGCATAACCCACACGCAAGCCAGCTAGTGAGCGAGATTTTGATAATGTATGCACGACAACTAAGTTAGGATACTGGTTAATTAAGCTGACTGCTGACTCTGTTCCGAAATCCACATAAGCCTCATCAACCACTACAACTGATTGTGTATTAGCTTTTAGCAACTTCTCAACATTATCTAACGCTAATGGAATGCCTGTAGGCGCATTCGGATTAGGAAAAATAATACCGCCATTCGGTTTTAAATAGCCTGACAACTCAATCTCAAATTGTGCATTAAGTGCAATCGCTTCAAAATCTATTTGATACAAACCGCAGTACACAGGATAGAAACTGTAGGTAATCTCTGGAAACAACAAGGGCTTGTCGTGCTTTAGCAACGCCTGAAAAACATGGGCCAGAACTTCATCAGACCCGTTACCCACAAATACTTGATTTGCATTTAAGCCATGATATTCAGCGATAGCGTTTTTTAATTTATCTGAATTAGGGTCTGGATAAAGACGTAACGTTTCAGCGGCTTCAGCCTTTAGTGCTTCGAGCACTTTTGGGCTGGGTGGGTAGGGATTCTCGTTCGTATTCAGCTTAGTTAAATTAACTAGCTTGGGCTGTTCACCTGGCACATAGGGTGTGAGTTTGTGAACAATATCACTCCAGAATTGACTCATTGGTTTGTCCTGCTTCATGGTTTAAGATTT
>Ga0255347_1007592_pt1 | contig 11244 bp, 7 predicted proteins | sample wastewater_treat_2_FD_192479 | JGI IMG/M metagenome (GOLD analysis project Ga0255347, IMG submission 192479) | Wastewater microbial communities from Lulu Island WWTP, Vancouver, Canada - plant24 | ecosystem: Engineered > WWTP > Wastewater > Unclassified | place: Canada: Vancouver, British...
TCCCGGACCTGATCCAGGAGGGCAATATCGGGCTGATGAAGGCGGTGGACAGGTTTGAATATGAGCGCGGCCACAAATTCAGCACCTATGCGACCTGGTGGATTCAGCAGGCCATAACCCGGGCCATTACCGATCAGTCACGAATTATCCGGATTCCCGTCCACATGAGTGACGCGATGAACAAGATCGCAAAAACCTCCGCCTACCTTAGCCGGGAGGGCGGACGGAAGCCCACCACCGACGAGCTGGCAAAAAAGGCGGGATTATCCCCTGATAAGGTTGATAAGATCCTCAACGTGGTGAGAGATCCCGTCTCACTCGACGCACCCGTCGGTGAGGATGGTGAGGCCCGGATCGGCGCATTCATCAGTGATGAAAAAATCCCTTCTCCCTGGGAAGCGCTGCTCAAGCAAAGTCTGGATGAACATACCGGCAAGGCGTTGGCCGCCTTGTCCACGCGGGAGGAAAAAGTGCTGCGAAAACGATTCGGAATAGGGGAATCCTCGGATCACACCCTGGAGGAGATCGGAAAGGACTTTAAGGTGACCCGGGAAAGGGTCAGGCAGATTGAATCAAAAGCGCTGCGCAAGCTCATGCATCCGCTGAGAAGCAACAAGCTCAAGACCTTTAACGACAACTGAGCACGGAAGTATAATTGAGAGACAGTTCCCTTTTTGTCAGGTCATCAGTAGGGGCGTATGGCAATACGCCCCTTTTTGAGCGCATGCCGTAGCCGCAAGCTTCAGCGTGCGTTTTTCTGCACGGTCTTCATTGCTGCAATAAACGCCCTCTTGTTTTTAAACGCAGGCTCAAGCCAGCGACTCCATGCAGCAGGCCTTTTCTTCTCAGAATCGCGGCGCGGTTCTCCCGTACCGTTTTAACCTTCATGCCGCAGCCGCCGCCTGCCCTCACAGCATCCGGCCCAGCGCGATAAAGAAGGTCCGGGTGATTACGCCGGGGTGCCCTTTCTCTTCGGCTATCCGCTCGGCGAGGCCAATGATCTTTCGGACAAGTTCCTCGCCGCCTGGCCGGTCGATGAGAATATCCGCAAGGGCATTGACGGTGTGGCCACACCACATCCTTTCCCCTACCAAGGATTTTGCCCGTGCGAGGTTTTCGAATTCCCGCTCCACCTGCTCTTCGCACTGGCGGCCGAACGGTTCGTCACAGAGCAGGCAGGCCCCGAAATGGCTCATATCGAGTTCCCGCATCTCCGGGGGACTTTCAGTGGGCTTTTGGTAGTGAAAGTTTTTTGCCAGGTCGGCAAACGATCGGCAGAATATGACGGTGGTTACACCCCGCACCCCGTCTTCCCGGGCCTTGGTTTCCGCATATCGCTGCACGGTGAGGCCCGACTCCAGGGGCACGGTGCCGTCCGAGAGAGCGGCGCTTAAGCAAAATCGCGCGTGACAGCACCAGCGGTATTCTTCCGCTTCACCCAGCCGGTCATGATAGGCGGCGCTTATCCGGGTATTCTCATGGCAGACATCGGATAATTTCCCGGGACAGCGCGCGCACATCATTATATAGTCATTGGCGTACCTGGGCACCCAGCCTTTTCCTTTTCCCGGCACAAACACGTCGCCGTAACGGCGGAAGAATTTCTTCTGACCCATGCCGGTGATATACCGGTCAAGGCAATAATTGGAGCAGAAGACCAGATCCTTGATCTCGATGAATTTCATCACGAGATCTTTGTTGCACTGGCTGCAGAGAACAGTGTCCTCGGTCACATAAACTCCTTAGCAGTCTGTAGAAAAAGCAGTCACCGGCTGATACGCTTTGTTGAACGGTATGCGGTTCATGGGGAGGGGCTTGGTAGCCGCAACACAATGATGGTGTTTTTTAACCGCCGGCTCGTGCTACGCATCGGCCTCCATGTTTTCCTGCTTGAATCGACGGGAGATTTTCCAGCGGTTATGGATCCATCCGAGCCAACGGGCAGGATCGCTGCGCACCAGGTTTTCGAGGTAATCATTGTATTGCTGGGTATTGGCGATCAGATCCTGTTCCCGGTTTCCGGTGTTGATCAGCGGGAAGGGCTTGGTAAAAATAATGCGGAACTTCCGGTATCCGCCGTCGCTCTGAATATGGCCGTGAATTACAGCGCAACCGGTCTGCAGGGCAAGCGCTGCGGGGGCGGGGTAGGTTATGGCGGTTCTCCCGAAAAAATTTGCCGGGATCCCCTTTTTGCCTGCATTCTGATCGAACAGGATAACCACCGCATTGCCCTGTCTGAGTTTAGCCAGCACCGGGCGCAGGGCATTCTTGCTGGAGATGAGCTCGAGATGGACGATCTTCTCGCGCGTTTTGATAATATAATCGTTGATGTACCGGTTTTTAAGCGGCTTGTATATGGTTGCCGCGTTACGGATATGAACGCCCAGGGCATAGCTGGCCAGTTCCCAGGGGCCGAAATGGGGCGCGAGGATGATCACGCCCTTCCGCAATTTCAGGGCGTCGTTGACGAATTCAAGATTTTCAATGGTAATATTTTCATACACGTCTTTTTGGGTAAAGATAATCGACTCGACAAATACCTCGCCCAGGTAACTGAACAGGCCGTGGATTACCTTCATGCGCTCCTGATGGCTTAACCCCTCTCCAAACGCAAGCTGGAGATTGGTATAGGCAAGCCTCACCCGTGATTTCAGAAATCGCGAAGTCGCCAGACCGAAGAACCTTCCCACCCGAATGGAAAACGCTACCGGCAGCGTAGTAAGTATACCGCATACAAAACGGAAGAGGAGGTATTCAATCAGATGTTGCATGGGAAAACGTGCCGAAGGGGAAGGTTGTGTCCAATAGCCGTTAAACGCTCATGTCCCGGAAGCGGCCATAAATCATTGGCCATGCGGTTGGATTTCCGCTTGCCCGGGGAAACCGCATGCTTATTCATAGCGCAGGGCGTCTATGGGGTTCATGCGTGACGCCTTCCGCGCGGGATAGAGGCCGAAAAATATGCCGACCCCGCTGGCAAAGAGGAAAGCAATCAGAATCGCGTATAATGAAATGGGAGACGGCCAGCCGGTAAAATAGCTCACCCCCGAGGTTATGCTCATCCCGAAGATGATGCCGATGGTGCCGCCGATCAGGCTGAGCAATACCGCCTCCAGCAGGAATTGCAGCAGTATGTCCTGGGAGGTCGCGCCCACCGAAAGGCGGATGCCGATCTCCTTCGTCCGCTCGGTCACGGACACCAGCATGATGTTCATGATGCCGATGCCGCCCACCAGAAGCGAGATGGAGGCAATGCTGCCGAGCAGCAGCGTCAGGATGCCGGTGATGGTTGAAAAAACGGAGGTCAGATCGGCAAGGTTCCGGACGGTAAAATCATCGTCATCGCCCTTCTTGATCTTATGGCGGTGGCGGAGCAGGTTCTGGATCTGCTCCTGGGCTGCCGCCGTACCTTCCACTGAGACGGCATATGCCATAATCATGCTGACATGGGTGATGCCGACCAGCCGCTTTTGTGCCGTGGTAAACGGCACAAGAATGGTGTCATCCTGATCCTGGCCGAAGGCGGTCTGCCCCTTGGGTGTCAGCACCCCCACCACCCTGAAGGGCATGCGCTTGATTCTGATTACCTGCCCCACCGGATTCTGCTTCACGAAAAGCTTATCCGCGACCGTCTCGCCCACAATGCAGACCTTGGTGGCCGCCTTCACGTCCTGCGCCGTAAAAAACTCCCCCAGCGCCAGGGGCCAGTTTTTTATCCGCTGGTAATCGGTATCGGCGCCGAGGATGGAGGTGCTCCAGTTCTGATTTTGAAAAACCACCTGCGCGGCAGAGGTCACCAGGGGCGACACCATCTGCACATCGGCACATTCATTCAGTATGGCGTCGGCGTCTTCAGCGATGAAGGTGGTAACCGTTCCATATCCGGTGCGTATGCCCCCCTGGGTGACGCTGCCCGGAAAAATGACCAGCAGATTGGTGCCGAGACCGCTTATCGCCTTTTCAATGGAAATTTGCGCTCCGCTTCCCAGATTGACCAGGGTAATCACCGCGCAGACGCCGATGACCACCCCGAGAACGGTGAGCAGGGATCGGAGCTTGTTTTTCCTAAGCGCTTTCAGCGCCACCCGCACGGTCATTAAGATGTTCATGGCGGATTCACTGATCGCTCACGATGACGCCGTCACGAAAATGGACCTGACGCCTTGCATAGCGCGCGATGTCGGTTTCATGGGTCACCAGGACAATGGTGATTTTGTAGTGGTCATTCAGATTTTTTAAAATCCGCATGATTTCCCCGCCGGTTTGACTGTCCAGGTTTCCCGTCGGCTCATCGGCCAGGATGAGGGGAGGGGTATTGACCAGCGCCCGTGCAATGGCGACCCTTTGCTGTTCGCCGCCGGAGAGCTGGTTCGGGAAATTGCGCATCTTGTCCTTCAGTCCCACCCGCTCCAGCGCGTCTGCCGCGCGCCGATACCGGGTCGACGCATTGACTTTTGAGTAGAGGATGGGAAGCTCAACATTATCCAGGGCGCTGGTGCGGGGGAGCAGATTAAAGTTCTGGAAGATGAAGCCGATTTTCTGATTCCGTATCCCCGCCAACTGTTTCTGGCTGAGGGAGGAAATCTCCACCCCCTGCAGAAACAGTCTGCCCCGGGTGGGGACATCCAGGCACCCGAGCAGGTTCATGAAGGTTGACTTTCCCGAACCCGACGGGCCCATGATGGCGACAAAGTCACCGGCTGCCATCTCGAGCGATACCCCCTTGAGGGCGTGAACCTGGATGTCGCTGGTCACCTGGTAGATTTTGTGCAGCTGGTCGGCGCAGACGAAAGCGGCCATAATGAAAACTATCCACACACAATGGTTGTTTCAGCGGGAGCGCATTCATGCGCGGCGCAATCGCGGCACAAAGCCGCTCCCACCGGTTCTCTGCATAGCTGCGAGACGCCGTTATTGCCTGAAACCGAATTTGAAGCCGCGGGATTCGTGTGCCTGTTTCCACTCACTGCGGTATCCGACTATCACCGCTTCACCTCCGCGCAGGGTCCCATTGACTATCTCGGTGAAGCGGCCGTCGGATATCCCGGTCTTGATGAGCTGCGGCTTTACTTCTCCGCCCGGGTCATCCACCCAGATTCGCTGCAGCAGATCGGAAGGAATGTCCGGATTGCCCGGCTCCGGCCCGTTTTTGGTTTCATGCCGGAGCACATCCCGGTCTTCCGCATCAGCCTTAAAGCGCAACGCCGCGGTGGAAACGCGCAGGACATTTTTTTTCTCGCTGGTAATGACCGAAACGGTGGCGGTCATTCCCGGCCGCAGGCTCAGATCGGGATTGCTTACCTCGACCACCGTTGCATAGGTTACCACATTCTGCTCTTCTTTCGGCGCGAAACGTATCTGCGAGACTTTGCCCTGGAACACCCGATCGGGAAATGCGTCCACGGTGAAAAGCACCTTCTGGTCCAGCTGCACCTTGCCGATATCCGCTTCATCCACCGAGGCCTCAACCTGCATTTTGGTCAAGTCCTGGGCAATGAGGAAAAGGTCCGGCGTTTGAAAGCTGGCAATCACCGTCTGGCCGACGTCACAATTGCGGGAAATCACGATGCCGTCAACCGGCGAGTAAATGGAGGTATGCTCCAGGTCAACCTTTGACGCATTGAGAAGCGCCTGGGCCTGCGCTTCCCGGGCCAGGGCGGCATTGAACGATGCCCCGGCCGCGTTACATGTGGTTTCGGCCATTTCCAGTTCCCGTTCCGAAGCCACCAGCTCCCTGCTCAAATTTTTGATTCTTCTCAGGCTGCTTTCCGCGTCGGCAAGGGCAATCTTTGCCTCCTGCCTCTGGGCCTGGGCCAGCTTATAGTTGGCGTCATTCTGCGCCACCCTGCTCTGATAAATGTCCGTTTCCAGCTGGGCGATGAGCTGGCCTTTTTCGACCCGGGAATTAAAGTCGGCGAAGATCTTTTCTATCCGGCCCGACACCTGGCTGCCGACCTTGACGGTGATTACCGGGTTAATGGTTCCGGTGGCGGCAATCTTTTCAATAATGTCCCCGCGGTCGACCGCCCGGGTTTCATATTTGCTTTTGCCGGTGTCTTCTCTAAGAAGGAAAAATCCGCCCACGCACAGAACGAACAGAACACCGGTCGCGATTGCCATCATTTTATTCACAAACAGACTCCCTGTGCGCCAGAATGCATGCCGGCAGCGACACAAAGCCGGTTGAAGGAAAACAGTGTGTCGGGGTCGCCTCGGCCGCTCATCCATAACTTATTTTTCAGGAAGTAGCAACCGGTTTCGCCGGCCGCATGGCTACCCCAGCCGGTGCCGCAGGTTGGTGAAACGCCGCTCGGTCTTATTGTTCTTAACCCCGATTGCCAGCGCCTTCCGGGTGCCGATGATGACAACCAGTTTTTTCCCCCGGGTCACCGCGGTGTAGATCAGGTTTTTCTGCAGCAGAACATAGTGCTGGGTGAGCAGGGGAAGCACTACCGCGGGGTATTCCGATCCCTGTGACTTGTGCACCGATATGGCATACGCCAGAACGATCTCATCGAGATCGGAAAAATCATACACGACGGTCCGGCCGTCAAACGCAATGGTTGCCTCCTGCATTTCCGTATCAATTTTTATTATCCTGCCGATATCGCCGTTAAACACGTCCTTGTCATAGTTGTTGCGCACCTGCATAACCTTGTCATTGATCCGGAAGTTCTTGCCGCCTCTGGAGATGCCGTCCTCCCTAGGATTGAGCGTTTGTCGGAGGGCCAGGTTGAGGTTTTCCGCGCCGACCGTCCCCCGGTGCATGGGCGTGAGCACCTGAATGTCGTCGACCGGGTTCAGTTTAAAGCGTTTGGGAATCCGTTCAGTTACCAGGTCCAGGATGAGCTTCAGCACTTCTTCGGGGTTCTCCTTTTCAATGAAGAAAAAATCCTCGCTGGTTTCCCCCGATGATTTCAGAACCGGCATAACCCCATTGTTAATCCTGTGGGCATTGACAATGATCAGGCTTTCCTGCGCCTGGCGGAAAATCTCATTTAATTCGACCGCCGGCACCGCGCGCGAATCAATGATGTCCTTCAGAACGTTGCCCGCCCCCACCGAAGAAAGCTGGTTTACGTCACCGACCAGAATCAGGGTTGCCCTGACCGGTATCGCCCGGAGCAGGTGATGCATGAGCAGGGTGTCTATCATGGAAACTTCATCGATGACGATAAGATCGCCGTCCAGCGGATTTGTTTCATTTTTCTCAAACCCGCCTTCCCGCACACTGTATTTCAGCATCCGGTGAATGGTCTTCGCATCATGACCGGTGACCTCGCTCATTCTTTTTGCCGCCCTTCCGGTCGGCGCGGCAAGCAGGATGCGCGCGCCGGCCCGGGCATAGATTTTTAAAATGGCATTGATAATGGTGGTTTTCCCGGTGCCCGGTCCGCCGGTAATCACCATCACCTTGTGATCAACGGCATGTCGCACTGCCGCTTTTTGGCGTTCCGCAAGTTCCAGGGAAAGCTCCCGCTGCACCCATTCCACCGCTTTCGAGGCGTCGCTTATCCTCCAGGCCATGGGTGCGTTTATAAGGGACTTCAGTTTAGCCGCTATGCCGGTTTCGGCGAAATAGTACCTCGCCAAATAAACCGTTTTGGTTTCGGCATCTTCTTCACCGGCACTGCGGTTTACCTCCTCAATGACCACCCGGTTATCGGCGGTAATCGGGCCAAACGCCTTTTCAATAATGTCGCGCTCCACATCCAGCACTTCCCGGCATTTGGTGATCAGGCGTTCATAGGGATAGTACACATGCCCCTCTTCCGAAAGCTGGTTGAGCACGTAGAGGATTCCCGCCTCCGCCCGCAGTTCGGAATTTTTTGCGACGCCCAGCCGCTCCGCAATTTTGTCGGCGGTGATGAACCCGATGCCGAAAATATCGGTTGCCAGACGGTAGGGATTTGCCTTGACCACCGCAATGGATTTTTCCCCATAATGCCTGAAAATTTTTGTGGCATAGCCGGAACTGACCCCCTGACTCTGCAGGAAGATCATGACCTCTCGTATTTCCTTTTGGGCGGCCCAGGCACTGCGGATCATCCGAACCCGCATTCCGCCGATGCCTGCCACCTCGGTAAGCCGCTCGCTGTCATGTTCGATCACTGCGAGGGTTTCCTGCCCGAATTGTTTGACGATGCGCTTGGCCATTACCGGACCGATGCCTTTGATCAGGCCGGACCCGAGGTATTTTTCGATGCCGCTGACCGATGCGGGGATCATCGAGGTATAATGAACCACTTTAAACTGTTCACCATAGCGGGGGCTGTATACCCATTCTCCCTGCATGGCAATCTCTTCACCCGGCGCAGGGGCGAGAATGGTTCCAACCACGGTTACAAGATCGCGGCGGTTGTGGACCTTTACCTTGGCGACGGTGTAGCCGTTTTCTTCATTAAAGTAGGTTATCCGTTCTATTTGTCCCTGGAGATCGGTGAGCACGGCGAGTCCCTATTTTCCCATACCATTGGCGCTTAATGTAATAGGAAATGCAATGGTTTTCAATGTAAATGTTGCGGAGCCGTGATTAAGGCGCCGGCTGCCGACCGGGGCCCAAAGAAAGGATGTTGCGGCTAAGGATAGATCCGGGCTGCCATGCTCTATGCCCCAAAGCATTAAAAAAACCCTCAAGCGACCGGAACCATACCGCTTGTCCATCGCTTGAGGGTTTACAATCTCATTTCGTCTGCGCGCCTTATCCAAGATATCAGGCACGTAGACCAACCCCGGGAAATTTGAGCGCCATATTAACCTCCTTTCTCCAAAAGGTTAATATCAGGTGAGAGATCGTACCTCTCTCTTGATTAGTATATACCCTGTTTTCTCGGGTTTGTCAATGTCCCCGGGAGTTCATGAGGGGATGAGAGGTTGCCCACAACGCCAATTGAATTCATGCCATATATGTGCCGGCACGCGATAAAACCAGTGTAGTGCGTCATTGCTTTCTATATATAGGTGGCTCATGGGAGGGGGCTTGAATAATCAAGTCCGCTATGGTGGAACTGATCTTGTATCCCAGTTGCCGTGCCTTCTCCATATGGTTTTTTGCCAGAGAGTAATTTTTTTTCTCATAATAGATCAAGCCCAGCTTATAGTGCGCCTCTGCGAATGAAGGGTTTAGGGCCACTACCTTTTTATATTCTTCAAGGGCTTTATCATGCATTTTCAGGGCATAATAGGCCAGGCCCAGATTATAATGGGCGGCGGCAAACAGCGGATCAATTTGCAGCGCCTTTTGATATTCCGCAACCGCCTCGTCGTCCATTCCTTGATGAAAGTACGCCAGCCCCAGATTATTGCGCGCTTCCACCATGTTCGGATTGCCGGCTAATGCTTTCTGAAATGTCTCGATCGCCTTTGCGGAATCCCCGCTTCTCATATACGCCGCCCCCAGGTTGGCGAGGGCGTCCGCGAAAGACGGGTTGATGGCCAATGCCTTTTTATATTCTTCAAGCGCTTGATCATGCAGGCCTCGATCATCATAGAGAACCCCCAGGTTATTGTGCGCGATCGGCACCCTTCCCGGAAAGGTCCTTATCACGTGCCGCCACAAGGATTCGGAATCCCGCCAGACGGCAATCTGGGTAATCGTGCGCTGTCCCAGCGCGGCACAGATGAGGAATGCGACCACCCCGCCGCCAACGATTAAGTTTTTTCTGCCGGCGCACTTCGTGAAAAGCCCCGCAACCCCCACGCCGGTCAGAAGAAAGATGCTAAGGCTGGGAAGATAAGTGTAACGATCCGCCGCCGCCTGGCCGCCGACCTGCATGATTCCCGCGACCGGCAATAACATGATCAGGTAATATGCCCAGGCAACAAAAAACAGCGGTTTATCCCGCTTCCATTGCCCCAGGCACCAACCGGTAATACTCAATGTCAAAATGCACGAAATGCCGTAGTAGACGATTTTAGCGGTAGTTATGACTTTGGGAAAAGCGTAGTAAGGAACCAGGCCGGCAGGCCAGATCATCTTGGCTAAATAGAACAGAGGCACATGCATCGCATGTACCATCCTGAAATAAAGGGGCAATTTTTCAAGGCTTTCAAACGCCCCTCCGGCATGCTGGGCCAGGATGGTAAGGACGGACGAGATGAAGCTTAACAGGAGAAAAGGAATTTTTTCCGCCACAACCCGGAGATTCCCGCCAGCGGCTTGAGAAAGATTGATGCGTCTGAGGGGATACATGTCAAGCACAAGCAGTACCGCGGGGAGGGTCACGGCCATGGGTTTTGCCGTCAGGGCGGCGGCGGCGAGGAGCAAACACACGGTAAACCAAACCCGGCGAATTTTTGCATCGTCGGAAGAGACATAGAATAGATAAGAGCAAAGGGTCAGAATAAAGAAAAAGGCACAAAGCACGTCCTTGCGCTCAGCCACCCATGCCACTGACTCAACATGGACGGGGTGAACGCCGAACAGCAGGGAGGCGCCGCATCCGGCGATCAAGAGTTGTGCCGGAGCGGTAAAGGCGGAGAAGGGTGGCAGGTGATTGGGCGCTTTGGCCTTCAGCATGACCTGTATTGAAAGAAGAAATACGAGCAGGGTGTTCAGTCCATGCAGCACAATACTGGTAAGATGATGACCACGTGGATTGAGGCCGAAAAAGGCATAGTCTACGGCATGGCTGAGCCAGGCCAGGGGATGCCAGTTCGCGGCGTAAAAAGTGGTGAGCATCCAGCGGGCGGATTGCAAGGATAACGAATGAATATGACGGTTTTCATAAACATATGCGCCGTCATCCAGATTAACGAAATTGTTTTTCAGGGCCGGCAGATGAAGGAAAACGGCGGTCGCAAAAACCATGACCCCGCAGACCATCAGCAGCAGGCGGAATGACCTGCCGGGATATGTTCGGTCCATGGCTTCTCCCGATCCTTTTTGCGTGAGAGACCTTTTATCCATGCGGCGGCTGATGGTCGGCAGGCCTGGTTGGAAAAGATTGGCGCCGGATCATAAAGAACTCACCTCGATTGGATGCAACCGCAGAGCCGGTGTTCCCCCCCCCGGTCCTCACATGAACCGTTTGGTATTGCGGGCTTGCGGCGCTCATGTCCTATATATCATGGAAGATGCCGCGGGGCAAAGGGTTAGCTGATTAAAAATATCCCCGCCGCGCTCCGGGGGAATGGGAATACGATTTGGCTTTGTTTCTGATTGATAAATATGCTATATACCGTGCATGCACATGATCGGCGGACTGAATGATTACCGGTAAAGCGGACATCGGCAATTAGCCA
>Ga0255347_1007596_pt1 | contig 11234 bp, 5 predicted proteins | sample wastewater_treat_2_FD_192479 | JGI IMG/M metagenome (GOLD analysis project Ga0255347, IMG submission 192479) | Wastewater microbial communities from Lulu Island WWTP, Vancouver, Canada - plant24 | ecosystem: Engineered > WWTP > Wastewater > Unclassified | place: Canada: Vancouver, British...
GGAAGCATGGTTAAGCTCGTCGGAGAAAATCATATCGCCCTTGCCAACCAGTGCTGGAATGGTACCCGTGTTGGCGGTGAAACCCGATTGGAAGGTGATGGCATCTTCAACACGCTTAAAAGAAGCCATGCGTTGTTCTAACTGCAAGTGCAGATCCATGGTTCCAGCGATTGTGCGGACAGCCCCAGGACCTAAACCATATTTTTGCATTGCTTCCTGTGCGGCAGCAATTACCCGAGGATGATTAGCCAGGCCCAGGTAGTTGTTGGAACAGAAATTAAGCACCCGTTTTCCGTCTACAACCAGCCAGGCGCCCTGTGGTGTGCTGAGGGTACGAATTTTGTTGTATAAGCCAGAATCTTTAAGGTTTTGTAATTCTTCATCAATCCAATTAAGTTTTTGGGGCATCGTTTCCTCGCAATATTGTTAAATAGTGATGATTAATTATACATTGAGATTTTTGTGAATTGTGAAATAGACATGAATTGTCTTGATTAATCCGTGTTTTAAAGTTTTATAACGCGTATTGATGTGTTGAAATTCATGATCCAAGAGAAGTTATTTAAAATAAGGCAGGTGTCATTGTTTTAGTCAATTTTTTGCTTTGCTCATTATTTATACAATCATTTTTGTTCAAATTTTTAATGGTGAAAAGAAAAAATGTGTTGGTCACCCTTGACATAATTTGAAAAACACCATTCAACACGCTCAATTTCTTGAATTAAGGTATTATAAAACATCAGAATTGCACCTGTAAAATTTTGGGATGAAAAAATATGACTGAAGAAATTACCCCTGACCTGTTTGAAAAACTCGGTAACCTGGCTATGCTTGATTTTGACGAAAAAGAGGCTGAGTATTTGCGCATGGAACTCAATCATCAGATAAAAGCGATTTGTATCTTGGAATCTATCGTTGTAGAAAAAGATATGCCTCAAGATGTACATGGGGTGACGTTTTGCCAGGAATACCGTTTACCACTAAGGGCAGATGTGTGGATCCCATTTGACAACCCAGATGAGATCCTCGCTCAAGCCCCTCGGGTGGAAGATGGTTATATTGTCGTGCCCGATATCTCACATACGGATAGGGACTGATACCATGGATATCATTGACCAATCTGCATTTGAAATTGCTAAAAAAATTAAGCAGGGCGATTTATCTGCCGTTGACGTGCTTAACGCGGTTTTAGATCGTATTGCGGCGGTGGATGGAAAGCCGGGCACGCTGGATTATGACGAGATTTCAAAAGATGATGAAACTAAAGTCCATGCATTCATTACGCTTACTGCAGATCGGGCGCGAAAGCAGGCTGAGCTGGTGGACGCGCGCGTCGGCGCAGGAGAAAAACTTGGTCCGCTGGCAGGTGTGCCAGTTACCATCAAAGATCTTTTTTGTCTGAAAGGTGTGCGCACCACAGCTGGGTCACGCATCCTTTCAAATTTTATTGCACCCTACACTGCCACAGCAATTGATCGTCTGGAAAATGCCGGGGCGGTGGTGCTTGGAAAGGTCAATCTGGATGAGTTCGCCTTTGGTTCTTCAAATGAATCATCGGCATTTAAACCTACGCCCCGCAATCCCTGGGATCTGACCCGAGTGCCCGGGGGCTCTTCGGGAGGTTCTGCAGCAGCGGTTGCCTCGGGACAGGGTTTCCTTTCATTGGGTTCAGATACTGGGGGTTCTATTCGGCAGCCGGCAGCCTTTTGTGGCGTGGTAGGTTTAAAACCGACTTATGGCAGAGTTTCTCGTTATGGAACGATTGCTTTTGCTTCATCACTTGACTGCCCGGGACCCCTTGCGCGCAATGTGAGCGATGCCGCATTGATGCTTTCAGTAATTTCGGGCTCGGATCCGCGCGACAGCACTGCTGCAACTTTACCCGTGCCGAATTATCTGGAAGGTATTGATCGCGGTGTGAAGGGTATGCGCATTGGGCTGTCACCTGACTATATGCTGATTGCCTATCCTGATCCAACAACCGGTGAAATTCTCAGGGAAGATTTAGAAAAAGAAATTCGTGATGCTACCCTGCATGCAGCGGATGTGCTGGCTGCTGAAGGAGCAGAGATTGTGGAAAATGTGCCACTGCCGAACAGTGTTTTTGGCATCCCAGCATATTTTGTGCTCAGCCGGATCGAGGCTTCTTCGAACCTGCACCGGTTTGACGGGGTTAAATATGGCTATCGTTCACGGGATGGTTTTGGCGATTTGCATGAAATGTATCGAAAAACTAGGGCAGAAGGTTTTGGCTTAGAACCGAAATTGCGTATTCTGATGGGGATGTATTTAAGCGGTGAGCAATTTAGCAAGCCATTTTTCCAACATGCTCTTAAAGTGCGCAGCATGATTCGGGCAGATTTTGATTCCGCATTTAATCCAAATGGTAAGTATCGGATTGATGCTTTGCTGACGCCAACAACACCAACACCAGCCTTCAAGATTGGCGATGTTTATGGCGATTCGATGTTGATGCAATATGCCGATCAATTAACTGTTCCTGCCAACCACGCTGGGGTTCCAGCTATTTCGATCCCGAATGGTCTGACTTCTCAGGGATTGCCAATGGGTTTACAGCTGATTGCGCCCGATTTTGCAGAAGCGTCTATATTTCGGGTGGGGTATGCCTTTGAACAGGCTACAGCAAATGCCGATTGGCGACGTGTAAGACCGCACACACTGACGGAGATTGGCTTATGAAAAGAACTATCGATGCTAACCATCTGAATAATAAGGACGCCATAGTGGAAGATTTTGAATCTGTTATTGGGCTGGAAACCCATATTCAATTGAATACGATCACCAAGATATTCTGTAGTTGTAAGGCGGATTCTTGGGAAGATCCTCCGAACAAGAATATTTGCCCGATATGTGCGGGTTTGCCTGGTGTGCTACCGGTGCTTAATGAAGAAGCAGTGAAAAAAGGTGCCCGATTGGCTGCAGCGATGCATGCTGAGATAAGGTTAACTTCTTTCTTTGACCGCAAGAATTATTTTTACCCAGATCTTCCGAAAGGTTTTCAAATCTCGCAATTTGACCAGGCTTTAGGTGATGGTGGATATCTGGATGTACCGATGCCGGAAGGGTATGTCCGCCGAGTAAAAATCACCAAACTCCATCTTGAGGAGGATGCCGGCAAAACCAAGTACGATGGAAGGCAACGTTTGGTGGATTTTAACCGTTGTGGTGTACCATTGATAGAAATGGTAACCGAGCCAGATCTACGCTCGGCTGATGAAGCAGCCCAATACCTGATCCGCTTGCGACAGCTTTTACGCTGGCTGGGGGTATCGGAAGCGGACATGGAAAAGGGTCACTTGCGTTGCGACGCAAATGTTTCTATCAGACCAGCTGGCAGCGTCGATTTATTTACCAAGACGGAAATTAAAAATGTCAACTCAATCGAAGCGGTTCGAGCTGCCATCAATATGGAAATTGAACGACAAACCACTTTGGTGCGATCTGGTGGACAGGTCGAATCCTGGACACTTGATTGGGATGAGACCAAGCAACGTTTGAACAAAATGCGCTCTAAGGAGACGGAAGCAGATTACCGTTATTTCAGGGAACCTGATTTACTGCCCCTGGAGCTGACGCCCAAATGGCGAGATGCAATAATTCATGACTTGCCCGAACTTCCCTTAGATCGACGTGCTCGATTTATGAAGGATTACCAATTACCAGAATATGATGCTGACATCCTCACTGCAGATCGACCGATTGCGGACTATTTTGAGGCAACTCTAACCGCTTACGGCGGAGATTCGAAGGTTGTTTCGAACTGGATCATGAACGAGGTCTTGCGATTGCAAAATGAATTGGGTCTAACTGCTGATAAGCTGACGTTGACGCCTGAGTACCTGGCAGACGTAATTGGGCTGGTCGACTCCGGCACAATTAACGCATCTACGGGTAAGACCTTATTGGTGAAAATTCAAGAAAGTGGTCAATCACCGCGGGCTATTGTGGCAGCGGAAGGACTGGCGCAGGTGAGCGATGATAGCGCTTTGTTGTCGGTAATTGAGTCAATTCTGGCTGCAAATCCAGATGAAGTTGCAAGTTACAGAGGTGGTAAGGAAGGTTTGTTTGGCTGGTTCATGGGTCAGGTAATGCGAGAAACACGCGGCAAGGCAGACCCAGCTAAAACGCGTTCACTGCTGCAACAAGCCCTGGATGAATTTTAATCCTTGCTTGACTTATTGACCAAAAGCGATGTTTAACGTAGAATAATTAAGCTTGTGCGGGCGTCGCCAAGTGGTAAGGCATCAGCCTTCCAAGCTGACATTCGTGGGTTCGAGTCCCATCGCCCGCTTGAAAGACACCTTTGTTTTTAAAGGTGTCTTTTATTTATGGGCTGAGCTTCATCTTTTTTCTAACACAACCTCCCCATGGTCATCTAAGAAGCAGATATTCACTTCAGCATCCGTGCCCAGGAATTGTGAAACAGCGCGCTTGTAACGTTGCACTTGAGACGTATATTGCATCAACAGTTCCCTCTTTTGTTCCGGTGAATAGATGGGATCCGTCTTAAATTCGATGATTTTCCACCTATCTGTATTCCGATAAAGCAGGTCAATATATCCCGTCTCGGTTTTATTGCCTATTTTTAAAGTGTAGGGAATTTCATGGTGCCGTTCTGCAGAACTGTTGATTTCTGCCCAGATGGGGTGGGCTTGTAACCGTTCAAGGAGCACAGTTGCCTGCTGGATGAGTTGCTGCCGCTGTTCTTCCTGAACAATCCCTGAACGGAGTGCTTCTGTTTCCAGCATCTGTTCTAAACCAGCTTTATCTGGGAAGTGCCAGCGCTCAATCGCTTTGTGCACCATCTTTCCCAGGGTTTTTCCTGTTTGCTGCTTATCTTGAAATAAAGTGCGCCAGCTTGTCGATTCGATTTGTTCTTCTTTCTCTTCGAAAGGTTGTTCAAAATCATAAATCTGGATAGGTTGATAGAGCGGGGGCAGGTTCTTACCCTTTATGGTTTCTTCAATTTCTTCAGATACGATGACTTCAAGTGCTGGTTGATTTTGCTGCAAACACCACACCCGCAATGGATAATTCGAATCTGTTTGGTGGAAAAAAGGCTCAGAATGGTTATCTGAATAATCGAGTACAGGTAAACCTGCACTATCAAATAACATCTTTGCCCATGCCTCAAAGCTAAACTCTCCGTTTTTATTTGGGGTAGCGTGGGCACTGATGAGTAATTTCTCTTTTGCGCGTGTTAGGGCAACATATAACAACCGTAACTGTTCCATTTCGTCCTGGTCTTTATCTAATTGCCGTGCAAGTTTGTACAAAATTGGTTGAGGATCAAGTTTAAATGACGCGCCATATTTTTCAAAGAAATACAGCAGCTCTCCAGGAGGGCGGGGTCCCCGGCCGGCAGCAGCCAAGACAACAATATTAAATTCCAACCCCTTTGCCTTATGAATGGTCATCAGCTGTACAGCACCTTTTGCCTCGGCAGAGGCTTCGCCTTCTCGAGCGCCAGCATCATTGAGGGTCACTAACATTTCCAAGTAATTGCGCACACGTAATTCCTCGCTGGCAAGTGCATCAGTCAGCAACTTGTCCAAATTGCGCCACAGGCGGCCACCCGATGATCTGGATTTTTGGTCTTTGTTCTTGACGTCGGCAGTTGCCAAAATGGCGCGATAGTGGGTTAAATTTACGATTTTTGCAAGCAATTCTGCTACAGGGATGCGATCAACCAGGGGTAAAAGCTGTGAAACAACCTCGAGTGTATAGTTTGCCCGCTTCTGATCCTTATCATTCAACATCGATAGGTCTGCCTGTAAAGTTTCCCAATATGACAGGTTGCTTTGGCGCAAGAGATATAAACCAACATCACTTAATCCAAAAGCAGGTGAGCGTAATAAACCAGCAAAAGCCAGGTCGTCCGTGGGATCTGCCAGTGCCCGCAAGATATTAATCAGGTCGCGGATTTCAGGGCGATCGTAAAAGCCCCTTCCAGCAACGGTTACAAAGGGGATTCCGGCTTCTTCTAACGCTGTTTCGTAATCTGCATAACTTGTTGAGGCACGAAATAACAATGCCACCTCATCCCAGTTTTGGATTTGTCCTTCTTCTTTAAGCTGCAACAAGCGTAAAGCCAATGCCTGGGCTGCCATTGGTCGGGCAAATTCAGAGTTTTCACCGGCACCGATTAGAAATTCAATGTAGGGAGGCTGGATGTACTCAAGGGGTTCCTTGCGGTGGGCTTCCAGAGGGAGATAGGGAACATAATAATCCCGGGCTGGATCGGGCTGGGTACCGATTACTGGTGAAAGCAGATCGTCGATCGCAAGCAGAAGCGGTTGATGCGTTCGGTAAGTCAATGGCAGGTTGATCTCCTGTCCGCCCGCCGCGTTGATGCGTTCCTGCACTTTTTTGAACACCGTCACGTCTGCCTGACGGAAGCGGTAAATGGACTGGCGCATATCGCCGACGATGAACAGGCGCCCGGGTGAACCAGCCAGAGCTTCGATAATTTCCTGTTGTCGTCGGTTTGTGTCCTGGAATTCATCTACCAAAATGGCATCCAGTTCACCCTGCCAATGCTCGCGAATCGTAACATTATTTAAAAGCTGACGTACTATATACTCCAGATCATCAAAATCCAAGGCTTGGCGATTTTCTAATAAAGCCATGTAATTCTGATTCAACGCTTCAAATGCATCCCAAAGCAGCGGCTGCAATTGACTAAACAGAGCTTCAGTTTCTGGATCAGGGGGCTGATCGGTTGAATCAGCGCCGCCGGTCAGAGGATTGATGAGTTTATCGAAATTATCTCGGAATTCTTTTATCTCTTCTTTAACCCAACTTGTCCTTTTCCCGCTATTCAGTTTCATTTTTGTGCGGCGTGCTTTGAAAAGCATTTCAATGCTTTTGAAAAGCTCCCCTTCACCAATGGCACTTTCAGCATTGGTCCATAATTGCAGCAAATCCTGAACCATATTTGCCAGCGGTTCACCTGCATCACTAATTAGCGCATTGTGGGTTAATTCTTTGAATGAATTGATTGGTTTTTTGAGGGTTGGGTGATCCATGCGCTCGCGCAGTATTTCCAAGATTAATGCGAGGTGGTCAGTTTGTATCGAAAAGGAATCGTGGGCTTCCAGGCGTCGATGTAGCAGGCTGGTCAAAATAATTTTTAAATTGACGGTAGAAATTTCGGTTAATAATGGAAGATATTTTTCAGTTTCAACCAGGGTTTTGAGTGTGTCCTCGACTGCTTGTAAACGTAAGGCGGCAGATACACTTTCATCTACCACTTCAAACCGGGGGTCGATTCCAGCCTCGGCGGGGTGGGCACGTAAAATCTCTGCACACAAGCTGTGAATGGTGCTGATCCGGGCGGCATCCATTTGAGCAAAAATGGCGGTCCAATACTGGCGCTCATTTTCGGTTGTAGAGTTTTCTTGCAGTTTCACCAATGTAGCGCGCACCCTTGCGCGCATTTCTCGAGCTGCTTTAGTGGTAAAGGTTATTGCAGCAATCCGGCGCGGTTGGATACCTTCAGCAAGCAGTGAAGTATAACGTGCCACCAGAGTTAAGGTTTTTCCACTGCCAGCACCTGCTGTGGCGACCACATCCCGCCCGCGAGTAGCTGCCGCTAAATATTGTTCTTTATTGAGGGGAAAAGAACCCAGTATTTGGTCAATACGCGAATCGGTCATATCTCCCTTTCCCTAGTAGCCTGGCTGATAACGCCAACACCACTGAATAGCCGGACAATAGCTTGGACACCCACCTTGAGGAGCCACGGGAACGAATTGGCCAGCACGAATGCTTGTTAAAATCTTATTCATTAAGTCAAGAGCGACAGAATAGGCAGCCAAAGGTCCTTTCGAATCTCCCTTTTTAAAAGTTGAAAGTTTAAAGCTGCTTTCTTTTGCATTTCGGATTATCCAATAAAAGCCCTCTTTTACGGATCCTAGATTTAAAGCTGTTTCCGCTGCGAGTGCATAGATTGGCATTTGTAAACGGCGACCACTGATTAAATCTTTGTTGGTAAGAAACGATCCGCCTGTTTTATAATCGATCACGCGAAGCTCGCCAACTTCATTCTGGTCAATTCGATCGATCAACCCGCGCATGCTTATATCTTCGCTTTCGAGATGGAGGACTAAAAGAGGGGTGTTGTGAATACCGAACTTTTCTTCAAAGCGAATGGGGTACCAGTTATTCCTTTCTGTATAGAAGGCCTCAATTGTCTTTCGCAACATGTTGATATATTGACTTTTTTCCACCTCCCATAACGGAGAAGGGCGAAAACCTTCTTTGTTTGGGGCGAGTGCAAAAACGCTGGCGGCATTTTCCTCCAAAATTTCAAATAGGGTATCAAGATTCATCGTTGGTTCTGCTTGCCGATAAACCTTCTCAAGTATTTCGTGTAGGATTCGACCGACCTGGGCAGCATCTAACCCCAGATCGGGCGGTTCTTTAGCCTCAAGTATAAGCAGTTGTTGTATAAAAAATTGGTGCGGACAGGTGGCATACGTCTCAAAACGAGAGGAACTCCAGGTATATTTTGGAGAGAAGGTTTCGGTAAAGATATGTGCTTCAGAACCGAGGTCTCCTTCATACGGGCTGTGTGGTGTTTTTGTTCTACGGGCATTGAGGACAATTCTCGCGTGGTTAAGGTTTTGCCAAGCGGATTGTAATTCGCTGTCCTGATAATTTAATGTGTTTTGTTGGACTGCCCAAAAAAGCAATTCCTGTTGAGAGGCGGCTTCTTCTTGAGAACGGCTTCTGCTCGGGTTGATCCTAATTTTTGAATTGTCTGAAATCAAACTGGTACTTGCTATCCAGTATGGAGAAGCATCCCAGCTTTCGCCATGTTCAGCCAAATAAGGGCGGGTAAGTAATAAATACTGATTAGTACGGGTGAAGGCTTGATAGAAAATGCTTGCCTGTTCCCTACCGATCCTGGGATCTAGCCCAAGGTCACTGCGGGTTTTTTCGTCCAGGAAGGGGTCAGGATGTTCCACAACCGGAAACAAACCTTCGGAGAAACCCAGCAGAGCTACAGCTTTGTAACGTGAGGCAACAGCGTGTTGAATTTCGCTGATAAACACTGAATTATGGCGAGCCTCGCGAGGTTCAGGTATGCGTCTTCCATGAATGGCGTTCTTTAAGATTGCCAAAAAACGTTCAAAGTCGACCTGCTCGCTACCGAGAATCTGCTCACTCAAAACAAGTGTACCCAGGGTATCGTTCAGAGCTTGCCAGGTTTCCAGGTCACGCTCACCGGATAGCAGGTCGAAAAATCTCAGGTTGAGCAGAGTAACTTCCAACCAATCAATCCAATCGGTTTGAGTACGATGCGTTTGGATTTCAGTAAAGATTTGCCAAAATCCCTCAAATTGTTGGCGCAAAGCTGGCAAATCAACCGTCGTAAATGGGTTTTTCTTTCGTCGTTCATCGTCGAGATCCTCCTCGATGTTATGGTGAATTCCGCTACAAATTTGCCAACCTTCTTCCCATTGATCGCGACCGTTTACAATACGAGCAAACTGACTAACAAGCTCTAAATGATTGATATCTTTTGCACTCAGCCCAAAATCAAAATATGGCGAATGCAGGGCATTAAATACTGACCGGGTCTTATAATCCTCAAAGGGTAAGTCCAACAGGTTTAATAGAGATTGCACAGCGGGCGATTTGTCGAGGCTATCCGGATGCGAAAAGCATATTCTGATACCAAATTCATCGGCAGCTGTCTGCAAATATGGACGGTAGGTTTTCAGATTACTGACGAAAAGAGCACAATCCGAGAGCAAAACCCCATTTCGTTTGTGTAGGCGTTTGATCCATCGTAGCGCTTCACGAGCTTCTTCACCCTGAGATTGCACTTCGATAAAAATTGGGTTTGATGTTGAGAATTTTTTATTATTTCCGGGATCCAATACGTGCTGTTCGAGATGTCTGATCTCCGCAGGTAGATGAGGCGCAGCAGATATCTCCGTCACTTGTGGTGAAAGTTCGTGCATCAGAGATTTGATAACCGTTTGTGTGCGGCGGTGGATAGTGCGCGTTGAGTCCTGTGTGCCGGGCAATGTAATCAGCATTTCGCCCACCTGACCAGAAAGTTGCTTAAGAAAGGCGAGCCTGGCGCCGGCAAAGGCGGTAAAACCATCTACCAGCAGTAAGCGGATATGGGTAGCTGCGCGTGAATTACATCGTAAAGCAGCAATTGCTTCCCAAATTTGCCCATCTGTATCGATCCAACCGATTGCCTCCAACTGGGTGAGAAACCGAGCATACAAAAATGCTAACTCCCGTTTGGAAGGGGGAGCAGAATCGGTATAATCGAGAAATTGCTCGGCGGAGATATAGGCACTGCGCAGTTCGGAAAAAACATTCTGGAGGACGCTAATAAACCCGGGCTTGTTTTTGATGGCAGCATAGTGATTTAGCTCGCCAGCGGTATAGGCTGCTTTTACAACCAGCTGAACCATACGGTATTCCATGGCAGATGTGATCACCGGGGTAAAGTGCCCCGGTCGTTCGAGGAGGTCGGTATAAAGCGCCCGAAATGTGCCGATTTTGATGCCCATGCCCCCTCCGGTACGGATTAAGCGCTGACGGAAATAGGCGATGTTTTGTGCGTCAGGTACAAGCACCCAGATAGGTGCTAAGGGTTCATCCTGCCTGAGTGATTGGATACGCTGCAGGCAGGCCTGGGTTTTTCCAGATGCTGCAGGCGCGAGGATGAGATTAACAGGCAATTTCACACTCCTTGACCGAGTATATGGTTGTTACAATTCGTATTTATTTTGCCAATTCAAAGGTTGCATAACGATGCTTGAACTTCGGTTTTATTCGTTGTTCAAAAAGCTGTTTGATGTGATCGTCCATTGCAAAATAAATAATCTGCCAGCCAATTGAAGCTTGGTGGCATGCACTTCAAAAACCATATAATAAATTTAACCGCTTAAAGTGTACCAAATTTTTGTAGAGCCAGTAAAAGCTGTAGATAGGTAACACTTTTTTAATGTATTTTATATATATCCAAACAATCCCCACTTTACTTTTTAAATATAAGTGAATGTTTTTTGTTGGTGTAACATTCTTTCTGTAAAATCTAGAACCTTAAAAAGTAGTGAGTCAGAAGTATCCTAAATAGATCACTAAATCTGAAAAGGAGAACTAAATGACTCACCAAGAAAATTATAACCTATCAACAAGCATGATTGAAGAACTGGCACAAAATGGACTTGAGGTGATCC
>Ga0255347_1007603_pt1 | contig 11219 bp, 10 predicted proteins | sample wastewater_treat_2_FD_192479 | JGI IMG/M metagenome (GOLD analysis project Ga0255347, IMG submission 192479) | Wastewater microbial communities from Lulu Island WWTP, Vancouver, Canada - plant24 | ecosystem: Engineered > WWTP > Wastewater > Unclassified | place: Canada: Vancouver, British...
CGCGTTTGGTTCGCGGACTCATCGTCATGGCTCCTGGAGAAAGTCTCTCTCCCGGTAACATGAATTATGAGTCAACGACCATTATGCATCTTCACCTCCGGTAACATTTATTGTGAGGCAATTCGCCTGCGACTAAATGGTTGACAAAATATTCCATGTAGGTTATATTCCATCCATGGCATGGGAAGTGGAGTATACAGACGAGTTCGGGGAATGGTGGGAGACGCTCGGCGAAGAAGAGCAGATTGAAATCGACGCTGTTGTCGGGTTGTTGGAGAATTTGGGCCATGCTCTTCCATATCCCCATAGTTCGGGTGTCAAGAGTTCAAATCATGGTAACATGAGGGAGTTGCGAATCCAACACAAGGGTGAGCCATACAGGGTTTTATATGCATTTGATCCACGCAGGACGGCAATACTCTTGATCGGCGGGAAGAAAGGCGGGGATGCTCGATGGTACAGGAAATATGTTCCACTTACTGATAAAATCTATGACGAGCATCTCAAGGCACTAAAGAAAGAGAAAGGAGGCAAATGATGGCAAAGCCTTATCATACACTCAGGAAAAAGATGAAGCCTGCGGCAAGAAAAGCAGCAGCGGAAAAAACAAAAGAGATGCTTGAAGCAATGCCGCTTCAGGAGTTAAGGCACGCGAGACATCTCAGTCAGGAACAGCTGGCCAGGACGCTTTCCGTTAAACAGGCAGCTGTTTCGAAGCTGGAAAAGCGCACGGACATGTATATCAGCACGCTGAGAAACTTCATCAAGGCAATGGGCGGGGAACTGGAAATCGTAGCCAAATTTCCTCAAGGAGCGGTGCGAATAAAACAGTTCGAAGAACTTGATACCCGGGATGAAAAGGCCTCCCATCCTGCTTAATATGCTCGTCCCATTGGGCCTTTGACCGGATGGCCCAGAGCAATTCAAAACTCAAACTTCAAAACTCAAACTTCAAAACTCAAAATTGGAGCGGACCTTTGGTCCGCGACCTAAGGTTTTCTTGAAATCGGCCGATCTATATGTTACAAAAATAACCAAGCGGTGATTTAATTCAGGCTACTTGCTCCGCTATATAAATGTGCTAAAGGCCGGCTGGTTTTTGGGGCCCGTGCTTTTAGCGCGGGCTTTTTGTTTTTTGACAATCTTATTGGCGGGTTGATTTACGGGCAACTTGCAGCCGCCTCAACAAGGTGCTAAACAGCCGATGACCCCGCGGTCTCGTTTGTTTGGCCGCGGGGTTTTTCATTGGAAATCAGATCAGGGAGGAAGACTCATGAGAACAGACCGCATCAAGATCATCGATTACGATTTTCGACCGGAAACCTACTGGGAGTTCAACGAAGTGTTGGTAGACGCCCTGAGAAACTCTCGGGATGATTGCGATGCCACGATGGCCTTGGCGGCAATCGAAACCGGGGTATACGGGGATCTGAAGCTGCGAAAGGAGACCCTGGATGACGTTGAAAAAAACTTTTTACACGATTTCTGCACACGAGTGAATCAAAACTGCTATCCCGATGACCACGAACCGGGAGAGGTGGTCATTGCCTGGATAGAAGTCAACTCGGAAGCCCAGGACCAATTAAGTGTCCGGGCAAAAAGGGTAGGGGATAAAATTCAATACAGGGTCGTGGACTATTATTGGCGCGATGTCGATTTTTCACCCCATGAAAGCGTCTTTCCGCTTACCCTGGGGGAACTTGTGGATCTCATCGATGGGGCGCAGCTGGAAGACTTTAAATACCGCGGTCTCGGCCTCTGTTTCACGATCGAAAATTACGAACGTGAGAAATGGGCGTCACCTGAATATTTGCTGGAGTACACGAAGGTCTACTCGATTTTTTACCCCGGCCTTTCGGAGCACTATGCCCATGTGGCGAAGCAGTGGTGCGAGGGGAAGACAACGGCAAAGAAAAAGAAACTGACCGGTGTCATCATATGCCCGGGCGGGCCGAATAGAGTTAAGGAGAAGTAACCACTCTCTAACCCCGTGTTTTTCAATAAATCGAGAGAAAATTAAAAAAGTTTTTGATATTTATAAAGATCGTGGGTATTTGTAACATCGGTTACACAAGGGGGGATCTCACTTCAAATCGACTTGCCTGGTTTCATTACTAAGCGGCCGTTCGCGCACCCTTGCCCCAGTCAAATAAATAAGAGTTTTAATGACTTAAATCAGAAAAAGGAACGAATTTTGCTTAAATCTCAAACCGTAAAGGAGCGTATTTTAAATAAAAAATCTTCTGTGAATACATATACTTATCAGTCAAGCTGAGCGATCTGTGATAGGAAAAGGAAAAGACGTGGCTTGCAGTTGTGGGAGAGGGGAATTTAGTCTGGCGGAAGAGATGACAACTCCTGACTCAGGCTTTCTTTTCTGATGGGTGTGAATCGCCATGGCGACAATGATCCCCAGCGATGTTGAACAATTCGAGACCGAAGGGGAGCGGCAGTTCTACCGCTTCCTCGAGCGCGTCGCCCGGCCTGACAACCGCTATCTCTCCTGGTACCTTCCCGACATCAGGGGCAAGACGAAGATCTCCTGCCACGGCCCGCAGCCCGAGATAAAACAATTCACCGACACGAAAGCCATCGTCGACTATGTTGCCGCCAGGGTCAAAGCGCTTGCCGACGAGGGAATGCCCCTCTCCGAGATCGCCGTCCTCTACACCGTCAAGGAGCCCTACGAAAACATAAAGGAGCCCCTGCCGCAGCTCATCGGCCACGCCCTCGAATCAAAGGGCATCCTCTCCAACTGGATCTCGGAGGACTACAAGGCCAAGAAGAGCTACGACATCACCACCAATCGCGTGACCATCTCCACCATCCAGAGCGCCAAGGGCCTGGACTACGCCTGCGTGTTCCTTCTGGGGCTGGATTCGCCGAAGGTGGAAGAGTGGCAGGCAGAGGTGGCGCGGAACTTGACTTACGTGGCGATCACAAGAGCAAGGGAATGGCTCTATGTCCCGTTTGCGGCGGGCACCGATATAATTCAGAGCCTGATGAAAATCCGGCAATAAAAAGATTGAAGAAATTTCAGGCAGGAAAAAGCTTGCTATTTTCCTGAAATAGTGTATTTTCCTAATCAAGAATATGAATGAATACAGGAAAACGCCGACAACCAGTCAGATGCTTGATCTTCTCCGCAGGGGCACGGTCGAGCTGCCCCCTCTTTCCTTACGGCTGATTGAAGCCGAGCCCCGGACAGGTGGACTGCCGCGCTCCGATGCCGTCGTTGAGGCGACCTGGGGGGACAAACGCGCAAGTTTTCTGGTGGAATGTAAAAGCCTGTCGACACCGAAGGCATTCCAGGCCGGGTTGAATCAGCTCAAAACGGCGTCGCTTCCCAGGGGCAGGCTTCGCATGCTCTTTCTACCTTTCCTCAGCGAAAGCCGACTGCGGGAACTGGAGCGGGAAGGGATCAGCGGGGTTGACCTCTGCGGCAACGGCGTTGTCGTCGTGCCCGGCGTATTTTCCGTATTCCGCACAGGTGGGGAAAACCGTTTTCTCTCTTCCGCCCCGATCAAGAATATCTACCGGAAGAACAGCTCCCTCGTGGCGCGGGTTTTCCTGCTTCGCGCAGGTTTCAGCGCCGTTCAGGAGATCGGTGCTGAAATCAACCGTCTGAACCTGCTCGTCAGCCGCTGGGGCAAGAATCCCATGAGTCTCTCCACGGTGTCGAAAGCGCTCAAAACACTGGAGGAAGACCTGGTCATCTCGAGGAACGATACCATTCGACTTGTGCAGCCTGAAAAACTTCTGGATGCCCTCGAGAGGAATTTCACCTCTCCGCCCATCCGGGAAAAGGTCAGACTCAAGGTCGAGACGGAAGGGGATGCGCTGCAGGCCACACTGGCCAAACTGTCCCGGGAACTCATGTTGCCCCTCGTGGCCACCGGGCTTTCCTCCGTTTCGCAGTACGCCGCCATGCAGAGAGGGGACGTGCTGTCCGTCTATTGCCCGCGCCTCGAGGGGCTGCTGGAGCGGCTTGGTGGGAAAGAAGAGGATCGATTTCCGAATCTCGAGCTCCTGGAGACGGACAATGAAACCTTCTTTTTCGATGCGCGGCCGGGCGGTAACTTTCTGTGGGCCTCCCCCATTCAGGTTTATCTGGAATTGATGGCCGGCGACAAGCGGGACAGGGAAACAGCCGAGCAGGTAAGAGAGCTGATTTTGAAGGAGTCTGTGCAGGTGATGCAATGACCACGATGCCCGGCTTGCAAACGGCGCTGCTGGATTTGCTGTATGAAGTAAGGGGCACCGATGTGGCCATCATCATCGGCGGCGGCTACGGTATCTATCTCAAAACGGGACACGTTCGAAGGTTGAGACAGCGCACCCTTTTTCAGGAGTGGCCGGAGCCGCGCTCCACAAACGATCTCGACTTGTTCCTGCGGCCCGAGCTGCTGATTGACGCCGGGAAAGTAAAACCGCTGGCGCAGGCTATCTCCCGAATGGGGTACATCGTTGTTCCCGGGGCGGAGAAGTACCAGTTCGTCAGGCCTGGGCCGGACGGCGGCATGGCAGGCAGTATCAAGATCGACATACTGACCGGTCCACGCGCACGATTTAAAGGCACCAAGGTGAAAACCGATGCCCGCCGAGCCAGGCCGAATCAGTCAAGGATAAAGATTTGACTCCCTCTTCAACAACGGCAGAAGAAACGGAACTCCATGAAAAATTTTGCCAAAAGCATTCTCAATTATTTTGCCGCCTTTAATGAGACGCGGTTTCGTTTCGGCAGCAAGCTATCCTATGAATGGTCGAATGACTCCTTTACTCTCGACTTTTCCGTTTTCCCCGTCTTTCAAAAGAAACTCCTGGACTCCATTTCATTGGGAACACCCTTTCGATTTGAAATCCACAAGGGCGAGTACATCGTCAGTTTGGATTCCGGCGAGTTCAAGAAAGTTCTGCTTGCACGTATTGAAACCGACTTAGACACCGCGTTTCTGGCGTCATGTATTGAACAGTGCCGCACGCAGCTCCGGGAAGCCGACCCCGAGAGGGACCCTTCCGAGGTCGAAACCAGGGCTGTTGTAGAAGGACTCCGTGAGTACAACCTGGTCTTTCGAAAGAAAGCGCTGGAGTCGCTGGCCGGCCTCCAGGATCAGAGGATCAAGGCCCTCCAAAGCGAATACGCCGTCATGAAAGTGCCGGTCTCGTCGTTTAATCCGCAGCGCGAGGTGCAGCGGCTTTTTGAGGAACTGCAAAAAATGGCATCCGCTTCTCCGCCCATTGCTGACTACGTAAAAGCCGTAAAGGCATTTGTTGACAGTCAGACGTTCAATCTTGTCATTTTCGATCTCCATGCCCTGCTCCGCCGGTATCTCCAATTGGTGACCTCACAATCCCTCTACATCTTTTTTCACGAGATTGCCGGAGACAGCCGGAAGTATCCGCTTTTTACCGTGGAAGTGCACATCCAGGACCGGGACCGGGGCATCGTTGTCGAATCCCTGCGCGATGCCGTCATGCTGAACACCCCGGCCATCAACAGCTTTGAATTTGACACCATTCTTACAACGCCGAGGGCGGCGAAGCTGGAGGCGGCCGCCAGTGAGCTTTCGGTGATCGAGAAGTTCCTGCAAGCCAAGTTCAATGTGACCGAAAGTTTCATGTTCGCTTCACCTTTCCGGCCCCTGATCCGGGAAGATCTACCCCAAGTGGCTTATCGCCTGGGACTGCAAGCGGTTAAGGATGAAGACAGGAGGATCCTCGATTATTCGGAGCTGATTACCGGGCTTGATGACGGCGCCGGTCAGAAGTTCATAGACCTTGTGAGCCGCTATGTGGACGGCAAAGTCGAAAGCACGGCGGACGAGGTGCAGAGGGCCTATTCGGAATCATTCCCCCGTAAATCTACAGAGCGACTCGCATCCTCGGTCTTATCCGTTCCGATGAACCTCAACGAGACGCAGAAAAAGATCCTGACGGCGGTTCAGAACCCGAAGAACCAAATTATCGTGGTCGACGGACCGCCGGGCACCGGCAAGTCCTACGCCATTGCGGCGATCGTCTATCTTGCCAATCAGATGAACAAGTCCGTGGTCATTACGTCCCACAAGAAACAGGCCCTGGATGTCATCGATAACATGCTCACGGAGCGATTCAAGAAGCTTCACCTCCGTTCCAAGCCCGCTGTCCTTCGTCTTGAAAAACCGGGAGGACCGGCAACGCTCAACAGCATGGACAACACGCTTTCCACACAGGTCATCAACGGCGCGAGAAACCGCGCCTACGGCATAAACCGTGACGCAGTTGCTGCGGATCGAACCACTCTCTTCAATCAGATCGATCAGGACAATAGACATTTTTGGGAGAACACGACTCGGTATAAAGACACGGTTCAGAAGGCCTTCGCCCTGGCGCAGGAAGAAGAAGCTCTGTTCAGGAGTGTTTCTGTCGAACCCATCCGTCTGCCTGCGGGAACGCTGATGCCTGTCGACCGCATCCGGAAACTTGCCGGGTGTTTTCATGATAATCCTCTGTCGGTTTCCCTGGACGCCTTTTCGACGTTATTTGCCAGGCGCAAGGAGCTGCCGGAGGTCCTGGAAAAATGCGACAAACTAAACAAGCTGAGCGCATCTATTCCCGCGGCGGTAATTGCCCGAATATCTTCCGTTCCGGCCGGCCTCGACGATCTGGATCACATCGTCTGCGAGCTGGCGGCATGCCTTGAAAAGGATGTGCCCATTGGCAGCATCTCCCTCGACAAGCTTCAGCTCAAGCCGCCCCACGATTTTGGAACGCTCACCTATCAAGACATACTGGCTTTGAAAGAAGACGTGACGCGGCTGGCTGTGCTTTCAGCCAAACTGCTGGGCATGGGCCGTCTCCTGAAGGGCAAAGACATCAAGGCGGTTCGGCAAAATATCGGTCGTCGCTACCCCGAAGCGCTCAAGCAAATCGATCGCGACGGCTCCCAGGCCTTCCTGGCGAAACTCCATGAGACTGTCGCCTATGCTGATTCGGCGGTTGCAGCCTGTCCCGGCCCCACAAGGGACTATATTCTTTCCGGCTTCAAAAGTTGCAGTCCCGAATCTCTTTCCCAAGGCCTAGCAAACCTGAAAAGTCTCAAATTCAAACCCGCTACCGATGTCATTGGCGATCTTCTCGGCATGCCTTTTACAAAGGCCGACCTCGGTCAAATCCAGGCAGCCCTTGCCCAGCTCAAAGTTCTGAGGGAATACCATGAGCTACGCAAAGACATCGAGTTCTTTGCGGATCTCCTCAATTCAGGGAGTCACGACCTTGCCGTTCTCTATGCAATCCTGAAAAAAGCGCAGGCGGTCGTGGACAAGACCGATCAGGAGGATATCTCCGCACTTTCGCTTTTGTTCCAGCATTACGCTCCTGTCTTAAAAAAATTGGAGATTGACCAAAACAATCTCGCAACGCTTTCACAATTGCTGGTGCCGGCAGATCGCTCTGAACGCTTCTTCAGTTATCTCCAGCTTCATGCAGAACTTTCTTCAGCGCCTCATACCGTCCCGCCCACCCGTCGGCTGCTCGATGATTATTTCGGCAAGACCCAAAAACTGATCGAAAATACAGCCGACCTCCGATTCAGCGGTCTTGTGAAGCACGCAGGTCATGTCCAGCAAATCCTGACCGCCATAACCGCCGGGCGCCGCATCTCACAGGAGCAGGCCCAGGTTTTGACCTCGCATCTTTCCTGCATCATCTCGGAGCCCGGTCTCATTGCCCAGTATTTTCCCATGGAGGCGGATATCATCGATCTGTTGATCATCGATGAAGCCTCGCAGGTTTCGATTGCCGAGTCCATCTCGCTCATGCTGCGGGCCAGGCAGACCGTCGTTTTCGGCGACGAGCTGCAATATGGCGCAGTGAGCGCCGTCAATGTGTCGGAGCGTTATGCGGCGCATTATTTCAAAAACATCCTCCGCGACTACGCCATCGACCGGAATCAGGCCATATCCGATGAAGAAAAAGAACGGCTTGCGCAGGAAGCGTCCCGGGAACTGACAGAGGACGAGCAGGAGGCCTCCCGCTTCATTCCCATCACGCCCGGTACCCGGGAATGGCTCAAGACCTTCAGCATCCGGACCTCGACGCTTGCCTTTGCCAGGGCGCTCACGAACTATTCCGAGTCCCTCAACGTCCATTTCCGCAGCTTTCCCGAGATCATCAGCTATTCCAACGAATACTTCTATAAAGAAAGCCAGATCGAACTCGTGCCCAACCGGATCCGGACCAAGCCCATCCGGGAGGTCCTGCGCTTCCTCAAGGTTGAAACCAAAGGCAACTCGGGTCGAAGGGTCAACCTGGACGAAATAGAGGCCATCAAAAACGACATAGAGAATGTCATCGCTCAGGGCTACAAAGGGACCATCGGCGTGATCTGCTCCTTTCAGGATCAGAAAGACCGCATGGAAGAGGTCTTCCGGAGGGAAATGAGAATCCATCCCGACCTCGTGCGCAACCACCGCTTCACCGTCTGGTTTGTGGGCGACGTGCAGGGTGAAGAACGGGACATGATCTACTACTCATTCGTCGAGGATAAAAAGCTCGACAACGGCAGCCTCCGGGACATCTACCCCGTCATCGGAGGAACAGCCGACAATATCCGCAGGCTCAAGATGCAGCGGCTCAACGTGGGTTTCAGCCGCGCCAAGGACACGATGGTGTTTGTCCACAGCATGCCGCTTACTGATTACAGCGACACCCGCCTGGGCAATGCGCTCCTGCATTATGAGAAGATGCTGAACACGGCTCACGATCAATACGTGGCCGATGAAAGCGTCTTCGGTTCACCTGCCGAAAAGGAACTCTACCGTCTTCTTCTGCAGACGAAATTTTTTCAGACCCACCGGGATTCCCTGCGCCTCATCGCCCAGTTTGAAATCGGCAAGTATATCCGGGAGGAATACCACCGCTACATCCCGAACTACCGGGTCGATTTCCTCCTGACCAAATCGCAGGGCGGCAAGGAGAAGTCGCTGGTCCTGGAATACGACGGCGTGGAGTTCCACACCCGGAACCCAGAGATCGTGACGCGCCACAATTTCGACCAGGAATATCTTGAATACGATATCGAGCGGCAGTTGGAGCTGGAAAGTTATGGTTACTCCTTTTTGCGGATAAACAAGTATTCGCTTATCCCGGATAAACAGGGAAGGTCTCAGGCAGACGTATTAAATGATCTTTTGGAGAAGATTTTTGAATAACACCATACTGCCATATCAAAAAGCCTAAATGAGGCGATAAGGAATCATAGCATGGATACAATAATTCCTATAGAACGGATTACCAGTAAAATTTATCTCATTCGCGGTATCAAGGTGATGATGGATAGAGATTTAGCCGAGCTTTACCGAGTCGAAACAAAGGTGTTAAAACAGGCGGTTAGAAGAAATATCGATAGATTTCCTGATGATTTCATGTTTGATGGTCTCGTAAAAAGTCGAAATCCCATAAAATTAGTCATTCCGGCGGAAGCCGGAATCTAGTATTTTCAATAAGTTCTGGACCCCGGCTTTCGCCGGGGTGACGGCATAGAAGACTTTTTACGAGTTCATCATGTTTGAACTTACCCGCGAAGAGTTCGGAAATTGGAGGTCACAATTTGTGACCTCAAGTTGGGGTGGCACAAGATACTTTCCAATGGCATTCACTGAGCAAGGGGTTGCAATGCTATCGAGTGTTCTCAACAGCAAAAGGGCAGTCCAGGTCAACATTCAAATTATGAGGGCATTCACGAAACTAAGGCAAATGCTTTCAACGCATGAGGAACTCAAGAAAAAAATCGAGGCCATGGAGAAAGAATACAACGAGAATTTTAAAATCGTATTCGAAGCGATCAGGCAATTGCTGGAAATAGATGAAAAACCTAGGAAAAAGATCGGCTTTACGGTTGAAGAAAAACAGGCCGCTTACGGCAAGAAAACAATGAGGCGCTAACTGATTTAAGGTGTAGTTTTGGAACTTTAAGGAGAGGAGTACAGAGGAGCGCATTCCAGGAAAGAGGAATCCATAGATGACAGAAATCAAACTAAACGAAGAAGACCTGCTCACCTTGCAGCGGTGCCTTAACGAGGGCCTGGAGCCGCCCCCGGAAATGGCCAAGAAGCTTTTCCCGAGCCTTTATGCAACCTTCGATTTCAAGACCTTGAAGGATGCGAAGATTCCCACCATCGAATATGCGGGGAAGCGGTCCGAGGCGGCCATCCTGAACGAAGCCTCGGCCTTTGGCGGCGGATCTCCCCTGCAACTGGAGCGTTACTTCGAGGGCGGCAAGATCAGCAAGGGTAAAAACCAACTGGATCTTTTCAAGGAAAGTAAGGAGCAGCCCGACAGCGACTGGCGTAACCTCATTGTTCAGGGCGACAACCTCCAATTTCTCAAGACCTGCTATTTGAACCAGGACCCGGTCATCAAGGATAAGGTCAAAGGCAAGGTCAAGCTGATCTATATCGATCCGCCGTTTGCGACGAAAGGGGATTTCGCAGCTAGGGGTGGAGAGGATAGCTATGCGGATCGTGTAGATAGGGCTGAATTTATCGAGCAGTTGAGGGAACGTTTGATTTTCACCCGGGAGCTTATGGACGAAGGCGCTGTTATATATGTCCACCTCGATGAGAGAATGACGCATCATATGAAGGTCGTCTTGGATGAAGTTTTTGGACGAGAGAATTTTCAGAATACTATCGTATGGCAGAGAACAAACGCTCATAATATGCCAACAAAGACATACATCAGGACAACGGACAGCATTCTTTTCTATTCTAAAGGGACAAATATCATCTTTAATCGACAATATGGCGATTATGGAGATGCTCAGTTAAGTCGATATAAACCTGACGCGACAGGCAGGCTATACACAGGCCGTGACCTGACTTTTTCCACGGTCAATCGGTCGCGTCAATTTGAATGGCGCGGTGTGAAACCTCCCAAAAACAGATCTTGGGGATATTCAATCGAAGACCTTGAACGCTTATGGGCCGAAGGAAGAATTCTGACAAAGAAAGATGGTTCTCCGCGCCTTGACGGTCTAAAAGTATATCTCGACGAAACCAAGGGATCGCCCTTGACGAATATCTGGACCGATGTGTCAAGGATAGGGAATACCCAGTAGTGTCCCAACGTTAGCTGAATAAATTCATCTTGTTTTCAAAATGGGTGTTTTGTTCTTTGGCATCCATATGAGTAAGTGCCTGCAAAAGCGGCATTTTCTCAAAAAGAGTGATGCTCAAAAT
>Ga0255347_1007622_pt1 | contig 11194 bp, 11 predicted proteins | sample wastewater_treat_2_FD_192479 | JGI IMG/M metagenome (GOLD analysis project Ga0255347, IMG submission 192479) | Wastewater microbial communities from Lulu Island WWTP, Vancouver, Canada - plant24 | ecosystem: Engineered > WWTP > Wastewater > Unclassified | place: Canada: Vancouver, British...
ACCCGGACTATGTGTTTCACGACACCTGCGCTACCTCCCGAAAGCATTTCGCAAACTCCATAGATAATCACGAATTACAGACGGTTGCCGCTGCATGCGGATTCAACCTTGAAAACCATCACCACGCTCTGGCTGATGCCGAAGCCTGCGCACATATTGCCATGAAGATTTTATAAAGAGTTTTGAGTTTTTCTCGTTTGAGTTTTAAAGATAAATTGTTAGAGTTTCTATTCGCCGCCGGCCGTGAGGTTTGCGGCGAATTTTAAATTGGTGATGTGACACTTGAGAATTAAATCCGGCTGATTCTTTCAGAAATTATTCCTTCAAACAAATCTATTTCTCGTTTTGCGATGGACAATCTATTTGCAACAACACGCCATCCTTTAACGGCATCAACAACCTCATCAACAATAATTTTTGCTACATCAGTGGTTAACATGTATTCTTCGCAGGAATTCAAAAGTATTGATAGGTCGGCACTATTGGTTGTTCCATTTATAAGCAGGCTCTGATGGCTGTTTTGTGTGGGATTCATATCGTAAGCAGGTGAAAGCCTCCATCCTTTTGCAGTAAGCAAAAATCCGTGGTTGCGGAAATGGTCATCGCTATTTCCGACACATATGTTGAATGCAACTCTGCGGAATAATTCACGCAAGTTCGCCTCAACATCGCTACACCCTCTTATTATAAAATCCACAATGTCAATATAGCCGTGCCCTGTTGCCGCACCGTCACCATCGTTCAGCCCAAGCAGAGTCATTGCAGATGCAAAATGAATTCTTCTGCCGCTGTCGGATCTGTCAAAACGACGCGAGAGAAGTGTATGATGCCTATCATTGAATTTATACACCCTCGTTTGTGCCGCATTTATTCCTGCATTTTTAGCCATAATATGACAAAAATGCTCCCATAATCCTGCGTCATAATCATCTTTCAACGAGGGAAACTTAGCAATAGATATAGTGTTGTCAGTATCCAACACATTTGCTTTCGGGCGGGCGCCACCAAGCGATGAACCCGGATTGACGAGTTGTAAAATCCACTGTTTTTCCGGAAGCCTATTAATTTCTTCACTCTTTTCTATCTCTTTGCTTGCCATTATAAGCTCCGGAATCTTTGTCAGTGGCGGTATTCGCAAAGAGTCTTCGGTATTAATAAAATCTCCGTCCGGTGTATTCTTGAAACGAAAGCCTCCCATTCGGGAAAAATCATCAATACCCATCAAGAGGTCAAATGAGGAAAGACGACGGGTCGGACGATTCTCCTCTTGTGCCATTGTCTGCTCTCGCCGAAGTAACAGAGTGCGCCCCCATCTGTCGGGAAGCGAATCCGCAAAACAGCCAAAAATATCTTTGCCCGGTTGTGTATTTTGTAAGCCCGGATAATTATTCAGGTCATCACTAAGATTGATGGCATGGTATTTTTTTATCCAACTATCAGCAAAATTAAAACTATAACAATCTGATCCTCGCAGCGACTCGTATCCAAGTTCTCCAATCAGTTCTATACTCCTTAGCCAATCAAAATCGGCATATACATACACTTTATTCATAGCTACTATTCCTTTTTAGAGGCCCTTTCCCGCGGCCTCATATTTATATCCTGTAATGCTCTGCCGAGTTTATCATCTTTTGCCAAATGGAGAATATCTTCATCGAGTTGCAATGCATATAGCACACGCAAATAGATGCCTATCGCTACTGTCGGAGTTCCTTTTTCTATGCGTGAAACCGTAAGCGGTGAACAGGTAGCCCTCTCCGCCACCTGCGCAATACTCAAATCACGACGCAGCCGCGCAAGCTTGATCTGCTCGCCGACAATCTGCATCTTTTGCTCTAATTTTCGAGGCAACTTAGTCCCCATTGTGTTCTTTGTCATAACGATAACATATTATATAATATGCAAATATAACACTATTTCCATATTTTATGATATATTAAGAGAAATATTAATCCCTTGCAAGCGTACGATGTGACACTTGAGCTTTGCACACATCAGGCAACGCATAACGCGCTACTCATAACTACACAAAAAAGAGTCCTTGAAGGGACTCTTTTGTACTCTGAACTCCTGACTCGGAACTCAAAACTAAAATTACAGCTCCACCTTAACCGGTTTGGTCATGTTGGCGGGGTCCATAATCTTGTCAAGTTGCTCTTTTGTGAGGAAACCTTTTTCAAGAACCAGCTTGTATACGCTGCCACCGGTTTTTTGAGCCTCTTGGGCAACCTCGGTGATTTTGGCGTAGCCAAGATAGGGTTTAAGAGCAGTCACGATACCGATGCTGTATTCCACGAGCTTCTTGCAATGTTCCTTGTTGGCGGTAATACCATCCACACACTCTACGCGAAGAGTGTCGCAAGCTCTCATAAGCCAGGTGGCAGACTCTACAAGGGACTGTACAAGTACAGGTTCCATTACGTTGAGTTCAAGTTGTGCTGCCTCGGATGCCATGGTAATAGCGACATCGTTACCGATTATCTTGAAGCAAACCTGATTTACAACCTCCGGAATAACGGGATTGACTTTACCGGGCATAATTGAGCTACCCGGCTGCTTGGGAGGAAGGTTGATCTCTCCAAGACCTGTACGGGGGCCCGAGGAGAGCAGACGGAGGTCATTGCTTATCTTGGAGATGCGAATAGCAACATTCTTTATAGCGGAAGAATAGACTACAAAAGCGGATGTATCATTGGATGCCTCAATCAGATCTTCTGCGAGGGTCACTTTCCATCCGGAAATCTTTTTAATATACTTAGTGCAGGCCTCTGCATAGCCGGGCTCGGCAGTAATGCCGGTACCGATAGCCGTACCACCCATATTGATTACGAGCAAGCCCTGTGCTGCCTCATCCAGACGTTTCATCTCATTTTCGATAGCGGAGGCATAAGCACCGAATGTCTGTCCAAGAGTCATGGGTACTGCATCCTGGAGTTGTGTGCGACCCATTTTGATAACGTCCGCAAATTTTTTCTCTTTTGTACGGAATGAGCGTGCGAGAGCTTTGATGGCCTTCATCACATCTTTGTGGATCATGTACATACCCAGTTGCATAGCCGTAGGGTATGCATCATTAGTGGACTGGGCCATATTTACATGATCATTGGGATGTATGTACTGATACTCACCGGGCTTGTGACCGGCAATCTGGAGAGCCCTGTTGGCAATCACCTCATTTGCGTTCATATTGGCAGAAGTACCGGCGCCACCCTGAACCATATCAATGGGGAAGTGTTCGCAATGTTTGCCTTCCATTAGTTCCTCACAGGCTGCAACCACTGCATCCTTTACCTCGTCAGAAACAAGACCGAGTTGGTGATTTGCTAGAATAGCTCCTTTCTTTACAATACCGAAAGCTTTAATAAATTCCGGATGGTCACCGAGAAGGTCACGGCTAATGTCGAAATTTTCTATGCAACGGAGAGTCTGCACTCCGAACAGCGCCTCAACGGGCACTTCCTTGTCACCTAGAAGGTCATGGTCTAACCTTGTCTTACCTGAAGTTTTGAATTTGTATTGAATCATAATGAAGAATTAGTTGATTATTATTAAATTCCGCAAACTTAATAATAATTCTAATCTCATCAAAAATCAGGCGAAAAACTTTTCCAGTTTACTTAAAGCTGAGGGGAGCGCAAAGACAACAACCCTATCGTGAGGTTTGATTAAGGTGGTACCAACAGCAATAAATGCTTCCTGCCCTCTGATGACTCCACCGATAACGGCATCTTTGGGGAAATTAAGCTCTTTTATGGGAGCCGTTGTAATCAAACTACCTGCATTTACCATATATTCGATGGCTTCTGCATCGGAACCACTTAAACATTTTATAGTACGGATATGATTGGAAAGGGTAACTCTGAAAATACGACTGGCAGCGATCAGTTTTTTGTTTATTACCGAATCCACACCCATCTCTTCTGCAAGACGTATATATTCGAGGTTTTCCACTTCGGCAATAGTCTTGGCTACCCCCATCCTTTTGGCCGCCACGCAGGAGAGAATATTGGTTTCCGAACTGGATGTTACCGCTATGAAAGCGTCACAGCTCTTGACGTCCTCCTCATAGAGAAAATCTGAATTACGTCCATCACCGTTGATTACAAGAGTTTTATCCAAACGCTCAGAAAGAACTTCGCAACGTTCTTTATTGATCTCAATTATCTTTATGAAATCGGCAGTAGGTTCGAGTCTTTTGGCAAGGATCTCTCCTATCTTGCCGCCTCCGAGGATGGTAATACGGCGTATCTCTATCTCCTCCTTACCGGAATAGGACATTATTTCGCTCACAGCTTCATTGAGCGCTATGATGTAGACTAGGTCGCCAACCTTGAATATAGTCTCATGCTGCGGGATTATCGTCTCGTCTCCACGAGCTATGGCAACCGTTCTGAAAGGAAGGTTGTCAGCGGGATAGTCGAAATCTGCCAAAGATTGTCCTACAAGCGGTGCGCCCTCTTCCAGTTTTATCACTACCAGTTGAAGACGCCCGTTTGCAAAACCTACAAAGTCTGACAACTCTGACTTCTTCAACAGGTCTTCAATCTCATCCGCAGCACTTTTTTCGGGGTAAAAAAGCAGATCAATACCCAGCTCTTTGAAGAAAAATTTGTTCTGATAATCGAGGTACTCATCATTATTGATGCGTGCCGTGACTCTTTTGGCGCCCATCTTTTTGGCTAAAAGCGCCGAAATGATATTGATATTCTGATCTTTTGCAGGGCTTACAGCCACAAAAAGGTCTGCATTCTCTACTCCCGCCTCAGTTAGAACACTGATGGAGGTAGGATTGCCTTGGACGATGAGAACGTCCATGCTCTCACTGATGTGAGCCAGATTTTCTTCATTCTCATCAATAATTATCAGGTCGTGGTATTCGTCATTAAGCATCCTCGCCAAATGACTTCCAACCTCACCGGCCCCCGCTATTACTATCTTCATAATGTTATGCTGCTGGCCGTTGACCATTTGCTGTTGGCTATTGGCATTTGGCCTTTGGCTGATTGTTAATAATTGCTATTTCTTAATTTCTAATTGCCCGCACCGAGTAACTCGTAACCCGCACCCCGTAACTGCACACTACACACTGCACTAAACTGCTAATGCAGTTTAGTGCCAATTATATCAAAAAATTCGTTGCGCGTGCGGCTATCCTTTAGGAAAGCTCCCGTAAACGCCGATGTGGTGGTGACGGAGTTCTGTTTCTGGACCCCGCGAATCTGCATACACATGTGGGAGGCCTCTATTACCACCGCCACCCCGAGCGGATTGAGGTTATTCTGGATACAATCCCTTATCTGAACGGTAAGGCGTTCCTGCAACTGCAAACGACGGGCAAAGGTTTCTACCACGCGGGCGATCTTACTCAGACCGGTTATATAGCCGTTTGGCACATAAGCTATGTGTGCCTTGCCGTAGAAAGGAAGCATGTGATGTTCGCACATAGAGTAGAGCTCTATATCTTTAACTACCACCATTTGTTGGTACTCTTCCCGAAACATCGCCGACTGTATTATTGCCGAACCATCCTCTTCATAACCCTTGGTGAGAAACTGCATCGAACGTGCAACCCTTTCGGGTGTCTTTAACAGACCCTCCCTGGTACTATCTTCTCCCAGTAATCTCAAAATCTCCCTATAATGTGAAGCGAGTTGTTTTGTAACTTCCGCATCAAATTCTTCTGTTCTGTCTTGTGCCATTTTCATGTTTTATAATTAGGCAATATTACAAATAATATTTGAATAAGTTCTAACAAATAACTATTTTAGTGCCCACTATGAGAATATTATTTACAGCTGCAACGGCAGAGGAACTGCATTGTGCACAAACAGCATACGAGAAAATCTCTCCGGCAAATGCCGCACTTATCGAGGTGAAATTTGCAGTGACCGGCATAGGAATAGCCGCCACCTGTTACAACCTTACAAAAATCCTGGACTCTGCGCTACTTCCCGCAGCAAAACCATACGATCTGGTGGTCAACATAGGTATTGCAGGCAGTTATTCTGAGGAATTCCCGATCGGCAGCGTGGCTCATATAACAGTGGAGCAATTCGGCGATATGGGTATAGAGACTCGCGGAGGATTTCAGACCCTTTTCGACTATGCAATGCTCGACGCCAATACTCTCCCATTTGTAGACGGACTGCTCAAGGTGAGCGACCCTTATCCCGTCACCGGCCCTCTCGAAGGAGTTAAGGATGCAACCGGCATCACATTTCAAACCATAACCGGCATTCGAGAGCATAACCTGCGCCGTATGGAGAGCTTTTCACCCCATATCGAGAGCATGGAGGGAGCAGCCTTCTTTTATGTTTGCCTGATGGAAAAAGTACCCTTTATAGAGTTGCGTGCCGTTTCCAATGAGGTAGGCGAACGCGATAAGAGCCGTTGGGATATTAGAGCAGCCTTCTCCGCACTCGAAAACACTTGCGTAAGGCTACTCGAAAAGGCCGCAGAAGCCGGGAAGGATGCAAAGGCTACGGGAGGGGCGCATAGATGAGGGTATCTCTCGCATATTCTCCCTGTCCCAACGACACCTTCATGTTTCACGCAATGGTGGAGGGGCTCGTAGATACCGAGGGACTCTCTTTTGATGTCACCCTATCTGATGTGGAGGATCTCAATATGAGCGCTCCATCCCTAACTTATGACATCTCCAAGATGAGCTATCATGGATGGTTTAATGTGATGGGGCTTTATCGGATGTTGGAAAGCGGATCAGCGCTTGGCTATGACTGCGGGCCTCTGTGTGTTTGTAAAGCGGGCAATCATACCGCGGCATCGTTCAAGGCAGCCGTATCGTCCGAAGTACCCGGAGATGTCGCTACTCCCCCTACAACGCTCAGAGTAGCTATCCCCGGAAAATATACAACCGGCGCTCTGCTGTACGACCTGGCCTTCGAAGGGCGCGGAATCAAGGTCCCGATGCTCTTCTCGGAGATCGGACGGAGTGTTCTTTCTGGGGAATGTGACCTTGGTGTATTGATTCACGAGAGCCGTTTCACCTACGCAGAACAGGGTCTGGAGCTGGTATGCGATCTCGGCAGCTGGTGGCAGGAAATTAGCGGGGCTCCCATTCCCCTTGGGGGAATCGCCGTGAAACGAAATCTTGGGGAGGAATTTGCACGGAAGGTGGAAAGAGTGCTGCGCAGAAGTATTCTATACGCTATGGAGAATCCGGAAGCCTCCGGAAGTTATGTTGCTGCGCATGCACAGGAAATTTCCGAAGGCGTACTAAAACAACATATAGAGATGTTCGTCAACAAATATTCCCTATCTTTGGGGGACGAAGGTCTCAGGGCCGTCAGGCTTTTGAAGGATTATTATTTGAAATATAAAGAGCAGAGAGATGAGGAAAGAGATTATCAGGACGGAGGGAGTGAAAAAGTACTATCAAATGGGGAACCAAACGGTCAGAGCACTTGACGGGGTTGATCTAACCATAGGAAAAAACGAATTTGTAGCTATAATGGGACCTTCGGGTTCAGGCAAATCCACTTTGATGAATATACTCGGATGCCTCGATGTCCCATCGGAGGGAAATTATAGTCTAAACGGACAGAGTATCAGCGGAATGGATGACGATGATCTGGCAGGCATTAGAAACCGCGAGATAGGATTTGTCTTTCAGTCATTTAACCTCCTGCCGAGGTATACTGCGCTTGAAAATGTGGCACTGCCACTGACCTATGCCGGGATCCCTCGCAAAGAAAGGGAGAAAAGGGCACAAGAGGCTCTATCGGCAGTAGGACTTGAAGATAGGATGGAGCACAAACCCAGCGAGCTCTCAGGCGGTCAGAGACAGAGGGTTGCACTTGCGAGAGCTTTGGTCACAAGTCCATCCATCATCCTCGCAGATGAGCCGACAGGAAATCTGGACACCGCAACTTCGGAGGATGTGATGCGGCTCTTCAAAGAGATCCACAGAGAGGGCAATACCATTATCCTGGTGACACATGAAGAGGATATAGCCCGACATGCAAACCGCATTGTGAAGATGAAAGATGGCAAAATAGGATCGGACACTAAAAATCCGCTCAGTAAAAAGAGGATAGGAAATAAACATAATAATACCTGAAATGAAACTCTACACAAAAAAAGGTGATGCCGGCACCACCTCGCTGGTTGGCGGAAAACGCGTAAGCAAAGCACACCAAAGGGTTATGGCATACGGTGATATGGACGAACTGATCTCCTGGCTCGGACTTCTGCGTTCGGAGGTAAGCGAGGAGTTCCAGATCAGACGCATACAGATTTTTCTGATGCAGGCTTCCGCACACCTTGCTGCCGACCATCAGGTAGCAAAGCTCAAACCTCTCGATGAAGGGGAAATCTCATTTCTTGAGTCGGAAATCGACAGAATGACCGGTGCAATTCCCACCCAAGAGGCATTTGTCCTTCCGGCCTCTCCGGCAATCTCTTCAAAGTGCCATATTGCCCGTACAGTATGTCGCAGAGCAGAAAGAATGGCCGTACGGATTGAGGATAAAAGCGAACAGGACATGATAGCCATCAGATACGTCAATCGCCTTTCAGACTATCTTTTCACTTTGGCCCGTTATCTCTGTTACCTCTCCGGAAATAAAGACGATTATTGGATTCCTTAAAAATAGTTTTTTGTTATATATATTTTTATATATATTTGCAGCCCTTTTTTAGAAACCATTAAAATCCGAGATAGACATGTATTGGACATTAGAGCTCGCATCGAAACTTGAAGATGCTCCCTGGCCTGCAACCAGAGAAGAATTGATCGATTATGCTACACGTTCGGGTGCACCTCTGGAGGTAATAGAAAATCTACAGGACCTCGAAGATGATGGAGAGGTTTATGACTCCATCGAAGACATCTGGCCCGATTATCCAACAAAAGATGACTTTTTCTTCGATGAAGAAGAATATTAAGATAGTCACAAAAAATCCACCTTGCGGTGGATTTTTTGTGAGTTGGGAGTATGTAGTTTCGAGTAAGTTTATACTCTATAATCCTTATAAGAGCATCTGATTTTAAGTAATTTTTATAGTTCCTAATTATGAGTAATTAGTTCCGAAAAAGTGTTTTTCTCCGTATATTGTATTTCGCCACTTATAATCTGCAACTAAAACTATTTCATTTTTTTTCATATTAAAAATAATCATACCTTTATATTCTGAAACTTAATCTTTTTTCGGAAACTATTTTCTATACTTTTGCCAAAATACAAACAGGTATGAAATTTAAACTATCTATCTACTCTATTTGTGCACTGCTTGCACTATTGGCGGCGAGTTGTACACGCGAACCTCTTCCCGAACCTGTGGAGCAAGAGGGAGATATCGTTACCATAACTGCAACGATCCCGGAGGAGACTCGCGTCTTCTACAACGATAACGCGCTAAAACTCACATGGGAGCAAAATGATACGCTTCTGCTTGCAGGATATGATGCAGGTGGGACATATATAGCGAGCTCTAAATTTGGCTACACCGGAACCGGTAACCAATTTTTGGGTACAAAGGTACCGGGCGCCACTACCTACAAAGCTTATTATCCCGGAAATGTCATAACGCTGGGTGATAATGGTCAAGTACAACTTCCCGACAACTTCTGGAAACAGACACAAGACGGGAACCATCCATGGAATCATATTGGAAGAATGCTATTTATAAGCGACACTGAGGCCAATGCCATCAATCAGACTTTTAATTTAACATTGCAGAGTAGCATCTGTAAAATAGAACTCAAAGAGATACCACCCACTGCAGGAACCCTTACAAAATTGATTTGGACAGTGGAGACTGTGAAAGGCGGTAAACCCCGCTCGACTATTCTTGACCTAGTCAACATCAGTGCACACCCTATTTTTGGAGGCAATATAATTTTTTACCTGGTATTTGATCCTAACGTAATGAAAATTGCCCAAGATGGAAAAGTTATTATAACGCTTGTCGGTGCCAAATCATACGAATGGAGCACCTACACGACAAAGATCGGCGGTATGACCTATGTGGCCGGGAAACGATACAATGCAACTATAAACGGAGGATACACAGAACTTACCAACCCCAGATTCCGCTATTCTATACAAACTAATCAGCCCGGCCAGTTACACAAAATCTGGCAGATAACTTCCGCTTCCAGCCCCGCCACTCTAACGATTAACTGGGGAGATGGAAAACCGGACACAATCATTAGTGAAGGTACTTCGCTAACAGAAACAGTAGCTTCACACATCTATGACAACGCAGGTAATTATACCATTACAATAACATCCGACGAAATTGACCCAACCAAAAAACAGATGCCGCAAATCACATTCTATAAAAACAATTTACCAATCGAGCAACTGACAGACATACTTGACCCATTTCTAAATATGAAAGCACAATATTTCGATCAATGCTTTGAGTCCTGCCCCCAATTAGAAACTGTTCCTGCTGATCTGTTCAAGTACAATTCTGGAGCAACTTCTTTCACTTATTGTTTCCAGAATTGTCTACAATTAGAATATATTCCGACTGATCTGTTCATATATAATACACAAGCAACTAATTTCACCGGTTGCTTCTCCAGATGCACAAAATTGGCCTCTATTCCGTCAGAGCTTTTTAGATACAATACAGAGGCAGCATATTTCAATAGTTGCTTCGACCATTGCTCCGGATTAACCGGTACCATTCCGGCAGAGTTATTTAAGTATAATACTAAAGCAGAAAGATTCTATAATTGCTTTCGTAATTGCAGCGGATTAACCTCTATCCCGAATGACCTATTTAGGTACAATACGCAAACAACAACTTTCAGAGGCTGTTTCGCCGACTGTACCGGCTTAACTTCTATTCCTAATGACCTCTTCAGATACAATACACAAGTAACGAACTTCAGTTCCTGCTTCTTACGCTGCAGCGGATTAACCTCTATTCCAGCAGACCTGTTTTGGCACAATACACAAGCAACAAATTTTTCCTGGTGCTTCTCCCAATGCACCAAATTACAATTAAGGGCGGATATTTTCCCTGATCCGGATACAAATTCCAACTTTTTTGCAGGCAGAACGATGAATTTCCAAGCTTGTTTTTACTATGTAGGTACGGAAGCTGCAACAGCCGGCACCGCTCCTAAATTATGGGGGTTTAACGGAGGTGGACGAGGAACAACATGGACGATTACCGATTGTTTCACCGGTGCCAACGTAGTCAATAGAAATGTCAT
>Ga0255347_1007623_pt1 | contig 11194 bp, 11 predicted proteins | sample wastewater_treat_2_FD_192479 | JGI IMG/M metagenome (GOLD analysis project Ga0255347, IMG submission 192479) | Wastewater microbial communities from Lulu Island WWTP, Vancouver, Canada - plant24 | ecosystem: Engineered > WWTP > Wastewater > Unclassified | place: Canada: Vancouver, British...
TTAACTCTTTACGTACCGATATTGCTTGTAATCTTTGATTAATCCATTCACGGGTGTAACCTTTTGCTAAATATGTGCGTAAAGCACGATCAATAGTTAGCTCTGGATCCATTATTTCATCAACCCACTCTTTTCCTACTTCCGCTAACCACATCTTGAAAGGCTCGGCTTTAGGCGATGGAACAGATTGTATGATGCGAAAAATTCCTCGTATATCAGCGATATCAGTGTTACGCATTTTCCCATCTGATGCTTTCAATTTCAAAGCGTGACAAAATGTCACGGTTTCACTTCCGTCTTCTTTTAATCGCTGTTTTAGCTTTCTCCAGTATGCTCCGGGGTCTTTGCTCTCTGTTAAGACGCCAATGATATCTACAACACTAAAATACTATTCTTCTTTTTCTTCATCCCAATGTGTTCTAATTTGTTTGCCTTCAAATAATTTAATTTCGTTTTTCAAAACTTAATTTCATATTATCTAATCCTACCCGGTTTAATTAATGATTAGATAATATTCTCCTCTTTCTCCGGGTATAACAATTACACTATTTACTTGTTAATTTTACCTACAGCCTTGTGGAGTTTTATTACTATACTCTTATCTTTTTTCTTAACCTCTAATAGTTAATCTCCTTTTATTCTATTTCAATTCCAGCCTCAACTAATAAATTGTATATTTTTTTTCTTAACTTTCATTGTTGGCTGATAATGTCCTGTTTCCCATCTCGTCACTGATGCGATAGAAACACCAAGAAGCGCCGCGAATTCTGTTTGTGTCAAAAACTTTCGTTCACGATACTCTCTTATCTTTTGGGCATAATTAATCATGATAAACTCCTATTTAAACTATTTACACATTATTTTATCACTTTTTTATCACTAACGCTATTGGAATTAATAAAAAATGCCCCGTTTAAGGAGCAATTTAAGTAACGTGGTGCAAACGACAGGAATTGAACCTGCATGGGTTTCCCCACTAGATCCTAAGTCTAGCGCGTCTGCCAGTTCCGCCACGTTTGCAAGTAATGGTGCCGACGATAGGACTCGAACCTACAACCTACTGATTACAAATCAGTTGCTCTGCCAATTGAGCCACGTCGGCGTTAAATAAATGGTGGACACTGAGGGGATCGAACCCCCGACCTCTTCCGTGTGAAGGAAACGCTCTCCCATCTGAGCTAAGTGTCCGGAAGGGACGACCTTGTAATATAATAGCAAAATCATTTATAAATAGCAATTAAAAAAGAGGGACAAGCCCTCTTAGTTTACAAGATTTGATTGTTTACCAAATTTCAACCATTTGCTCTTTTGCTAAATACATTTCGTCTTGTTCCGTTAAATTATAAAACTCTTGGAATTCAACGAGGTTTTTAAGTTGCATATTTGCACGTAAGTTTGATGGACTATGCACATCAACAGTTAAGAGTAATTGCATAAATTCTGGACTAGATTTTTGCCGCCAGACACGCGCCCAATTTTTAAAGAATTCTTCATAATTATGATCTTTTTCTTTTTTGCTTGCTTCTAAGGCACAGCGGATTCCGCCACTATCAGCGATGTTTTCGGAAACGGTTAAAGTACCATTACACGGCCCGTATCCTGATTCAACACCATCAAATAATGCAATCATTTTTTGTGCTTTTTCTTCAAATGTTTTAAGATCTTCATCTGTCCACCAGTTATTAAGTGAGCCGTATTCATCAAACTTTGCGCCATTATTATCAAAGGCGTGCGAGATTTCATGGGCAATAACTGCACCAATTCCGCCGTAATTAGCGCTACGACCTTGACTTAAACTATAATATGGTTCTTGTAAAATCGCAGCAGGGAAAACGATTTGATTGTTCATTGGTTGATAGTAAGCATTAACCATTGAAGCTGGCATTGCCCATAAATTACGATTTGGTTTTTTATTATATTTCTTAAAGTTTTCTTTTTGCACTAAACGGCTATATTTAAGTTTTTCTTTCACTAAATTTGACCCTTCAGCGTAACTGCCAACTTTGTATTTATCATAATATTTTGGTAATTCACGCGGATAACCAATATGTACTTTCATGGTGTTAAGTTTAAGAATTGCTTTTGCTTTTGTTTCAGCGTTAAGCCATGTGTTTTTATTAATCCGGTCTTTATAAACACCAATAATAGTACTAACCATATCTTCAACATCTTTTTTAGCTTCTGGCCCAAAGTAAGTTAAGCCGTAATAGAGCCCAACAGCTTGTGAAAGACGGTCATAAGCTTGATAAAACGCTGCTTTTTCTTGTGATTGTGCTTCCGCAATACCTTGTAAAGCGCGGCCAAAAGCACCACCAGCAACCCGTAATTCTTCCGTTAATTCAGCGCTGAATGTAAGGATGTTAGAGACAACCATCCACGCTTTAATTAGTTCAAAATTAGCGTCATTAACAATTTCTTCAAACTTATCAATAAAGTCTAAATTCATTGCTACTACTTTATCAACATCTTGACCGACTAATGCTTCCGCAACTTTGAGTAAATTAAATGTTTTTGTTTTACTGGCAAATTCATCTTTTAATAATGGGTTATACATTTTAATCATGTCGGCTCTTTCAACACTCGACATCGTCACTGGCACTAGCATCGCGTCAAACGCTAACGCTTTATTTAATAAGTCTTGTGCCGCTTCTTCTTCTAAACCATATAAACTTAGCACTTGCATTGTCGTCATTGTAAATAACCCAATAAGTTGTTGTTTCGTTTCTTCGTTTTCATAATATGAAGTATCTGGTAAGAATAAATTCGCAGCGGTAAAATATAGCACCTCGTTATTTGAATCTTTAAAATCTTGGAACACCATAAAGCTAAATGGTAAATCCACTCCATCTAACACAAAATCTTTCATATTTTTTTCTAAGTCTTTAAGTGACTTTAAATTTAAGATTTTCTTAATTACTGGTTTAAGTGGTTCAGCACCAAGCTTTTCTCTTGTAGCAAAATCATTCGTCATTTTGTAAAGCTTAACGAATTCTTGCAGATGATTATTTAATCCTGTTTGGTCTTTATCCCATTTTTTCGCTAAATCCATTAATAACTTTTCAATATCTAAATGTAGTTCTAAAAATGCTGACATCATTGGTTGATCACCAGGAATTACTGCGGCATCAATCCATTCTTTATTAACAGCTTCGTAATAATTGTTTTTAATTAGTTCTTGTTTCATATTTTCACCTCACCATCGTATTTTAACATTTATGTATGGTAAATAGAGGAAGTTTACTTATTCTTTACAAAAAAATCACTACAAAGTAGTGACTTTACTTGCAAATGGTGGGCCCTAATAGATTTGAACTATCGACCTCACCCTTATCAGGGGTGCGCTCTAACCAACTGAGCTAAGGGCCCATCTGCGGACGCTAATATATAATATAACAACATTGATCATATTGCAACTTTTTTAACATTAAAAGTTTTTAATATAAGAAAAAGTCTGGCATTTTGAACCAGACTTTCGTTTGTTCTCGTGTAGTTATATTAACGTTTGGAGAATTGTGGTGCACGACGAGCGCCTTTAAGACCGTATTTCTTCCGTTCTTTGGCACGAGCATCACGGGTTAACATTCCCGCGCGTTTAAGTGTACCGCGATCAAGGCCTGCTTCAAGTAAAGCACGCGCAATTCCTAAACGGATTGCCCCTGCTTGACCGGTAAAGCCACCACCATGAACATCAGCGATGACATCATATTTGTCGGCAACATCAAGTAAAGTTAATGGTTGTTTTAAGTCCATAACTAAGGTTTGATAAGGCATGTAATCATTAACATCTTGATCATTAACAATAATTGAACCTTTACCAGGTTTCAAAATAATGCGTGCGACGCTTGATTTACGACGGCCAGTACCTAAGTAAGTTTCTGCTTTTCTCTTTGCCATTATTTACTTCCTCCAATATAACGTAAGGGTAGTTCCACTGGTTGTTGTGCACTATGTTTGTGTTCTGGTCCAGCATAGACAAATAATTTCTTAATAATTTGACGGCCAAGACGACCTTTTGGAACCATGCCCCACACTGCTCTTTCCATCATTTCGACAGGATAATTTGCGAGCATTTCACCTGCTGTCCGCACGCGTAAACCGCCAGGACGTTGGCTGGTGTTGTAATATTTCTTTGTTTTGAGCTTATTGCCGCTTAAACTAACCTTGTCAGCGTTAACAACGATAACATAATCTCCACAATCAACATGTGGGGTATATTCTGGTTTGTTTTTGCCCATGAGCGTCATGGCGATTTCGCTCGCTAACCGACCGAGTGGAAGATCAGTAGCGTCAACGACATACCATTTACGTTCAACGGTTGCAGCATTCGCATGTGTTGTTTGACGTAGCATATTTGTATTTCTCCTTTACCAATTTTCGTCTTACCGGGACGACAAAAGGCAGATAATGCCGTGATTAATATTAATATATTATAAATATATTGTCAACTTAATTCGTTATTTTATTTATCAATATAATTGATAAGCCGACATAAAGATGAAATTAACCTTCGCGTTTCGTAATTTTCTTGCTAAGAATGATGGCAATTGTAAGGAATACTGCAAAGTAGGCTAGTAAAATACCGATATTTAATAAGATGCTTGGTCCGTTTGTATTTAATCCTTCGGCAAGCAAGTTATTAATTGTCACTGTATGACTAGCGGGAAAGACTTTCCCAACATTAATAATCGACTTGGGTAAGAGGAATGTTGGTAAAAAAGCTCCAGAGAAAAAGGCTTGCGCTAAAGCAAAGACTGTACTAATGATGGAGACGATTTCAGCTTTACTAATTACAAGGCCAATGACCATCGCTAGTGCCGTAAGTGGTAAAGTAAATAGCATAATATTAAGTGTTAAGTATAATCCAGTTATGCTTAAAGCAATTTTTGGATAAGAAATAATTGCTAAGACATAAACTAGGCCTACTAACAGAAGCGAAAGGGTTATTGCTCCAAAGATAAGGCCCACGATTAAGCGCGGGATGCTGTAGGGCGTTATCGAAATACGCATTAATATTTCACGGCGTTTAATTTCATACATTACAATACTAACAAGCAAGATAATAACTGCTGACATAATGTAAGTTGAAAATGAAAAGAAATGGCTTAACATCGACAGTTTTGTGCGATTTGGATTTTCATAAACTATCTCCGTTTCTTTTTCAAGCGCAATTAATGTTTTGTTTGTTAACTCAGTAGCGGATAAGTTATTCCCGGCTGTAGCACTAACTTCTTTTAAGTCGTGGTAAGTATTAATAAACTTATTAAGGGCGGCTTTTGTTGGGGTTATTGTCGCTAAATCTTGCGAATTCGTATGAAAAATAAATAATGCATTTTCCCGCGTTAAAGTTGATAAATCCTTCGGAATAATGAGTGCGCCACGCACAACTCCGGCATAAATAGCGTCATTTACTTCACTTGGCTTAATATTTTTCTTTACATTCACAAAGTTTAAAGTGTATGTATAAAAGCCTTGGGAAAACGGATCATCACTTTCTTCACTAATTAAATTATTGTCCATTAAATAATCGAAAATTAAAGTGTTATCACTTGGTAAGTCATCGACTGTTTCATTTGTAATATTTGCGTAGTAGACTGGCGCTAAAATTTTAAAGTCTTCATTAGCGGCGCCACTATCGCTTAACCCAAACATAAGACCACTAACAACTAAAATTAAAACATAAGCGAGAAATGAAACGAAGTTTGCTTTAACAATTTTGAAAAATAATTTAAACCCCATCTTATTTATTGCTCTCCCGATTAAATTTAATAAGCGTTACACCAAAGAGAATGACACCGATAACGGTCATCGCTAGCATATTATTCCAGTAACGAGTCATATTACCAAAATCAAGACTAACAAATGAATCACTAATTAATGCGTTGATATTTATATAAGACAAAAGCGGCATTTTAGTGCCAACAAAAAACTTCATTGATGATATCATCATCCCTGAGAGGAACCCGCCGATAGTACCCGCTAAAATAATGATAGCAATCACTGCATTTTGACTAAGTTTATTAAAGACAATCCCAATGAAAAAGCCATTTATATTCACTAAAATAACACCAATTAATGCAGCTAAAAGCGCTAAACCAATATTAGCAAATGTCACTTTAAAAATGAAAACTAATATTGCAATGTAAAGCGCAATAATTGCTGTTTGCACAACGAGTGAACTAAGTAAGGCACTCACTAATAATTTAGCGCGACTAGCGCCACTAACTGTAACGCGTTTAGCAAAAGCAAAACTATTTGGTTGAAAGATTTTAGCTTGTTCTGTCGCAAGAAATGCCCCATAAATTATCGCCATCGCAAGTACTGTATAGTGATAGTTATTAACATAATCTATTTTTTTATCACCAGAATCAAAGTCATATGTATAAGCATAGCTTGCAACATGTTTATTCATGGCGTCTTGAAATGATAATGTACCATTACTTTCTGCGACTAAGAGTGTCGTAACCTTAATAAAGTTTTGATAGTCATCAATAAATGTTTGTAATATCGCGGTACTTATATTTTGTGAAGATGCTTTAATTTTAAATGCCCCATCTTCCTTATAAAAATAAATGGTCTTATCTTTTTTAAATTCTTTTTCGGCTTCAGCCTTAGTTTTTTCGCTAAGTGCAAAGATCTTTACTGTTTGCGCTTTATCTGTGCCTTCGTTTTTAATGTATTCAGCTTTGTTAGTGAGCATTTCTTCAACTAAAAACGCTTTGTCCTCGGCAGTAAAGTTTGTGGAAACATAATTTACTTTAAGTGTTTCAAAGTTATCACGATTGCGAATACCATCAAACACAATATGAAAAATAGTACTTAATATAATTGGAAATAATAACGCCCAAAAAACAATTTCTTTATTTTTAAGTAATTTCTTTAAATTTAAAATAAATAAACTTTTCATCTTAGTCCCGTAACTCTTTACCAGTTAACTCCAAAAATACATCATTTAAACTTGGTTTATTCGCATTAGCCCGCGAATAATCAACATTGTTATTTTCTAAAATATGAATAATTTTAATAAATGCTTTATCGTCTTCACTCGTCTTAATTACTAACTTCTCCTTAGTGTGGATCACTTCAAGAATACCTGGTAATTCATTTATTTCTGTCACAACTTTTAGCGGCATTTCGCCTTTATATTCAATTTCAATGTATTCCGCTAAATCGATTTGATCAATTAAGGCATCATAATTTCCTTCGGCAATAACTTGGCCTTTGTCCATAATTAAAATATAGTCACATAGCATTTCAATTTCTTCCATGTAATGCGAAGTATAAACAATTGTCGCCCCGTTTTTATTTAATACTTTAATTTGTTCTAAGATGTGATTACGACTCTGTGGGTCAATCCCAACGGTTGGTTCATCAAAGAAAATAAGCGTTGGTTTATGCGCAATGCCGCACGCTATATGTAATCTCCGGAGTAATCCGCCTGAAAGTTTCTTTGGTTTAAACTTTGCAAAATCTTTAATTTGCACAAAGTCCATCGCTTCTTCAACATATTGTGCACGGAGTTTTTCATCATTTATATAAAGTCCGCAGAAATAATCAATATTTTCTCTAACTGTTAATTCATTAAAGACACCAACTTCTTGGGTAATAAGTCCGATATGCTTTTTGGCTTCAACTTTAGTCTTATATTTATTATCAAATAAAATAATTTCGCCTGTTTCATAATCCACTAAATCAAGAATAGCGTTGATCGTTGTCGTTTTACCGCTACCATTAGGACCTAATAAGCCAAAAATTTCTCCAGCTTTAACTTTAAAATTAAGACCATTTACAGCCTTAACACCTTTTTTATATGTTTTGTGTAAGTTTTTTACTTTTATCATATTAATCACCTATAAGCATTATAACTTCATTTATGTGAATTTTTATCAGTATAAGCAATTCGTAAAGGTTTCTTTACAAAGTAAAGCGCGACAATAAAGAAAAAACGACCACATGTAGTGGCCGTCTTTTTGCTAACATATATTCCTTATTCTCGATTCCGAGCGAGAACAAGAAGAAAGCGAATGACTTGTAAATAAATCCACACAAGGGTAACTAAGAACCCTAAACTTACTTGCCATTCATAAATTTTTGGCGCTCCGCTTTGGACGATTGTTTCAGCATTATTAAAGTCAAGAATGAGCATAATCGCCCCAAGCACGACTAAGAATGCACTGACAATGACCATCAGCGGGTAATTATCAACATAACTTAAATATAAATCTTGGGCAACACGGCTAATAATGAAAAGTACTAAACTACTAATCATTACCATTAATAAGGCTGCAAAAACAAAACGAATTAAGCCTGGTGTAGCGCGTACAGCTTTAATACTATGTAAGAAAGCCATCACACCAACAATGCCAAAAGTCGCCACAAGTGCCATTACACCAACACCAGGGAAGTAGGTTTCAACAATAAATGTCAGTGCGCCATACATTATCCCCTGAGTTATTGCATATAACACACTTAAAACAGGAGCAGTTTTCACACTTCGCATTGCGAAGAACACGAAGAAGAATGAAGCAATACCACCAAAGATTAAAAAACCGACGACGACAGGGAATGGTAAAAACCATGTACTAAGTCCCGCAGCAATCATAATGAGTACGAGTAATAATGTTTTAAGGGCAATGCCGCTCCATGATGCTGTGCTAACTGTCACATCAACTGGCACACTACTTGTCATTGCTTGATTCATATCATTATTCATATTACGGAATATTGGATTTGCATTTCTACGCATATAAAGTTCCTCCTTATATTTTTGCCACTAATATTATATCACTCTTCAGTGGGCACATTAACATTATGATACACTTCTTGGACATCTTGGACATCTTCTAGCATATCAATAATGCGTTTAAATACTTCAGTGTCTTCTGCATTTAGTGTTACTTTATCGTTAGGAATCATTTGAATTTCACTAATGTTAAATTCCTTAATCCCTAAAGAATATAATGTATCGCGTGTTTTACCGTATGAAGTCGGATTAACAAGAACTTCAATCACATCATCTTCTTCATTAATATCCCATACATCAACATCATTAAGAATTAATGTCTCTGTTATTTCTTCAAGATTATTGCCTGCGAATAAAAAGATACCTGTTTCGGTAAAGTTATAAGCAACTGTTTGTAAGATCGAGTCCGTCTTTTTAAGCACAGCTTTAATATCACTAATCGCGCGATTAACATTGTCAGTTAAAGTATCAATTACAAGTTGACTGCCACCTGGGCCCATCACTTCGTAACGCCCTGGAATATAAGCAAAAGCGTCATCTCCTTCCGCCTTTTTAATCGCCCGTTCCATGACATCTTTTGTCGCACCCATTGCTCGATATTTATCAAGCGCTGCGCGTAAGGCTAAGTTGGAATTAGGATCAGTGCCTCCGCTTTTTGCCACCATAAAAATTTCTTTTGAGGCCCGCATATTAAGTGCACTCTTTTTCGCTGCGGTACTTGCCATACTTGCCGCTCTAACTTGAAATGCTCTTCCCATAACTTTGCTCCTTTAACTACTATTTTATTATAAGCCTAATACTTTACTTTGCGTAAATAAAGCCCATCACCAATTACTTTATGACTAATGATTTTTCGTTCTTTTGAATTTAAGTTGTCTTTAATAAAGTTTGCATCTTCTTTACCCGCATTTTGCGCGAGTAATGCGCCAACCATCATCCTAATTTGGCCACGCATAAATCCTTCACCAATAAACACAATCTTTAGCATTTTGCCGCTCTTTTGTATTTTCACTGCACTAATATTACGGACAAAATTAGCCTCATCTTCTTTCTTACTTGTGAAGTTTTGGAAGTTATGTGTACCGACAAATAATTTAGCGTCTTTCCGTAACTTTTTCTCATCTAATGCAAAAGGATAAAAAAGCACTCTATTAAATAAAAACGGATCTTTTGCACCTAAGTAAATTAGATATTCATATGTCTTACTTTTAGCGGCATACCGCGCATGAAAGTCATCTTTTGCTTTTTGTAATTTAACAATTTCAATATCACCAGGTAGCATTTTATTTAAGGCATACTTTAATTTACTAACAGGAAAAGGCGGAGCGTCAAAATGAAACACTTGCCCGTAAGCATGAACTCTAGCGTCCGTTCTACCTGAAGCATAAATTACAATTTCCGTATTAAAAATTGTTGATAACTTATCTTCTATTACTTGTTGGACACTAATTTCAAAGGGTTGCCTTTGCCACCCAAAGTAATTTGTGCCTAAGTACTTTACTATTGCGACGTAGCGCATTACTTAAGCCCCCAAAGAGATAGTAAATTTTGGATATTAACATAGAGCATATTTGCTAAATCAATATGATAGACACGTAGTAAAATAACAAGCGTTAAAAAACTAACCGCTAGTAATAAAACAATTAAATCACGCCAAGTAAACCGTAAAATCCGATAACGCGTTCTTTTAGCCTGTGGGTCATACCCGCGCGCAATCATCGCATTAGCGAGCTCATCGCTGCGTTGGAGGGCACTAACAAAAAGCGGAACAATAAGTGCGACAACACCGCGTAATTTTTCTTTTACCTTCCCGCCTTTAAAATCAACACCACGACTTTCTTGCGCTCGCATAATTCGTCCCGTTTCATCAAGTAAAGTCGGAATAAACCGGAGTGCAATTGACAGTGTCATCGCTATTTCATGAACTGGAAAACGAATAACTTTAAGCGGACTCATATACCACTCAATCGCATAAGTTAAGTCTAGCGGTCTCGTACTTGCGGTTAAAACCGATGTTAAAGCAATCATTAACACAAGGCGAATGAAAATGTATAGTGTTTGATAAAGCGCTGCATCTTTAATCGCAAAGTTACCAATCATGAATAAGATATTACCTTCTTCACTATTTCTAAATGTAAATATATTAATTATTAGTAAGAAAATCATCATAAACCACAAGCTTTTTAGTTGTTTAAAGAGTGAAAAAATCTTTAATTTTGTTACTTTCATTAAAATAAAAACAACAACAGCGTAAATCCCGTACATCAAAAAGTCCATGGCAGGATTAGCAAACTTTAGGAAGATTAAAACCATAAATACGACTAAACCAAAAAATTTAATCCGTGGATCAGCTTTATGCATAAATGAATCAGCAGGCATATAACGCCCTAAGGAGATATTTTTCACTTTGCTTGCTCCTTAAGGTTTTTCACCATTTTTGCTAAATCACTTACA
>Ga0255347_1007627_pt1 | contig 11189 bp, 12 predicted proteins | sample wastewater_treat_2_FD_192479 | JGI IMG/M metagenome (GOLD analysis project Ga0255347, IMG submission 192479) | Wastewater microbial communities from Lulu Island WWTP, Vancouver, Canada - plant24 | ecosystem: Engineered > WWTP > Wastewater > Unclassified | place: Canada: Vancouver, British...
AGACGGGCTGGTCAAACTGCTTGAAGTGGACGCGCCGATTGTGTACGGGCTTTACATGCTCAGGCACGGGGCGCATTGTGTAAACGCGTTCCTGTACATCGAAAAGAATCCAAGCTTCAGCCGGTCGTTTACCCACCTTCCGAAGCGCTATGCAGCCGCAGAAAGAGACGGCATGGCGCGTGTGACGGGTGTTGGCATGGGCTTTACGTTATTCAGGCGGAAGGTGCTGGAACTATTCAATTTCAGGGCAACCGAAAAGAGTTATCCGCCTGACTGGGCGATTGCCTACGATTCCGCAAAATACGGATTGAAACAGATCTGCCGGTTCGATGTGAAATGCGGGCACATTGGCACGGACGGCAGGGCGATCTATCCGAGATTGGCAGGTTACGAAAACATGGCAGAGGTCAAAGTATTACAGCAGTTCTACTACAAACAGCCGTACAAGCCGGGCACGATTGCCAAAGTGCCAGACGAAAAACTGGACGACTTCTTGCGGGCTGGGTTTGTAGAACTTATCTCATTTCCGGAAGAAGCTCCGGCGGTGAAGATCACGAACAGACCGACCAAAAAATCCTCCAACGCTATCAAAAACAAGATGGCTGAAAAGCAGAGTGTGAAATGAGCTACGCAGAACTGATACAAGTGAAAGACTACATGGGCATTAACACCAACACGGATGACGTGCTGCTCATGCAGTTACTTGACAGTGCGAGCGGCATCATAGACGCGTCTACAGGGCGAAATTTTAGCGCAAAAACCGCCTCTTACACATTTGATGCAGAGAATATCAAAGGCAAGATACTGCTCCTGGATTCGTACGATCTGCTGACTGTGACGAAGCTCACAAATGGGGACGGTGACGAAATCGCATCCGCAAACTACGTTCTGTTACCGCGCAACACCACACCGAAATGGCAGGTGAAATTGAAGTCCGGCTACGACTGGAAATTCGATGATGAGGATTCGGTCATTACGGTTGCGGGAACGTGGGGTTATTCTGCCACACCGCCCGATGACATTGTGCATGCCTGTATCAGGTTGACGAGTTTCTTGTATCGGCAAAAGGATAACAGTGGGGACGTTGACAGACCGCTCGTAACTGGTGACGGCGTGACCATCATGCCAAGCGCATTACCGGCGGATGTAAAGAACCTGCTGAAACGTTATCAGGTGCGGATATGAGCAATATATTGACTGCTTATGACAATCTGGCAAAAGTGACGGTCACGACCACCAGCGGAAAAACGCCAAAAGTCTATAACCTGACATCCTTGCCGGAATCGCTTACTACGGCGCACTTGCCTTGCCGGTTGTTATTGCCGTTAGGCGGCATGCCAGGTGAAGGCAGGGACGGGCAATTCCTGGGGATTGGCGCAAGCGCAACGATGCAATGGCAGGTGAACGATCTGATGTTCTGGCAGGCAAGCGAACAGGGCGTTGGCGTGAGGGAGTTTGCGGGAGAACTGGTTGATTATTGCGGAAAATACGCGGAGGCAATGAAAACTTACAAGTGCCCGGCGACCGACATGGTGCTGGATGGGTGGAGCGTCACGCCGGGTGAATTCGAGTATCCACTGGGAAGCGGGCGTTACTACGCTGCTGTAAGATGCCAGTTGATGATCACGGAGGCGATATGAGCAAAATATTGTACATCGGGGGCGGTTATTTCATCGGCTTACCCGCAAGGGATTTGACCGAAGAAGAATGGGCGGCTATCCCGAAGAAAGAGCAACGAATGATCCTGAAATCCGGGATTTACGGAATTGAAATCGAAGAGAAAAAGGCAGAGGTAAAAGACAATGCTGGATAAATTAAATGTATTACAACTCGGCTGGCAGAGTACTTTCGGCACGGCAAACGGAACGGCAACCCGCAAGCTGCAGAACGTGTCCAGCTTCAAATTGCGCCCGGAGCTCGAAACCCGTGCGCTTGACCAATTGCGGGGCACCATGGCTCCGACCCATCAGACCGTCCTTGACCATTACGCGTCCAGTGCAACCTTTGAAAGTGCTGACACCACCTTTGAAGAGATCAACTATTTTCTGGAAATGCTGTTTGGCACGGACGCTTCGGTAACAGGCACAGCCGCGCCTTATGTGCGTGATTATGCCGCGCCGACCACAGCACAGCCGACCCCACACTTTGCGACCTTGCAATTCGGGCAATCGGGCGCTGTCTACCAGATGCAGGACGCCTCAATAGCAAGCCTGACATTGAGCGGCACGACCAACAGCGGTATCCAGGTGGGCGGTTCGTTGATAGGCGGGAAGGTTGGGGCTAGCACACTGACATCCTTATCCGATTCGGTCACTGAAACGCGACCGACCGGCTGTATGTCGGCTGTGGCTGTTTCGGCTTGGAACGCGACAGATCCCGGAACTTCGGTGTTGGCTTCGAGCGCGTTTGCGTGGGAGTTGAGTATCAATTCCAACCGCGAATATCGAACCTATTTAGGCTCATGTACGCCGACTGCTTATTCCGATGACACTTGGAATGGGCAATTGCGCTTATCACTTGAATACAACACTTCCACCGATGATTTTGTGAACGCGATCCTGGCTGCATCCAACACAATCTTGGAAAAGCAGATCGAGATCGAGTACAAGACCGGAACGGCTGGATCAGAACGGATCGTCAATATCCAGTTTGCCGGACATACCATGCAAGCGCCCGAACTGTTCCAGAGTCGTAATGGCGTGTTGAGCGTGGACTTGGTATTTGACGGCGTTTACAACCCGACCATGAGCAACTGGCTGAAGATCAGTACGTCCTCTGCTCTGGCAGCGGTATAGGAGTTTTATGGAATTCGAGCACAAGAAATTTGGCAAGTGCGTTGTAAAAGATATTAATCAAAAAGAGCTTGAGGACTTTAGCAACGACATGACCAACAAGGAAAAGGTGCCATTGACCGTTTGGCGTGGAGATAGCGTGAGGGCGGCTGTCAAACATGGGATTCTGGTTGAGCCGGCATTGTCGCTGGATGATGTAGACAATGCGAAACCCGGTCTGATTGTGTGGCTGGCAGATTGTGTCAACAAGGTGATCGCGGAGGCGCTTAGCATTGACCCTTTATCCTGATAGCCGCCGCTGATTATGCGGATGGAAAGCGACCGGACATGCCCGCCTTGCTGGAACTTGCACTCAATTGCGAGAACTACCGCGCCTTGCCTTACTCAGGCGGCGTGATGGAGCAACCGGCGGGCTTGCTGCGGAAAATGCGGCAAGTGCGGAATGTGTACGAGGCGATAAAGCTGTACAAAGCAGAGGGCAACAAGCCCGGCGAGTCGGCGAAGTGGAAGCGCGAACATGGGGAAGTATGGGACATTGTGAACGAGGTTGAGAGATTGAGAGCGAAGTATGGCTAACCTGCAGATTGTGATTAGCGCGCTGAATAAGGCCAGCGGTGATCTAAATAAGGTCAAGCAGGACATATCCGGCGTGAAGGATGCCGGCGAAAAGGGCGGAACTGCTGTTCAGGGTTTCGGTGATAGTTTAAGCGGCATGATGGGCAAAGCAGCTCTTGTCGCTGGTGTAGTGGCTGGTGTTGGCGTTGCCATGAAAGAGGTTTACGAAACCGCAAAAGAAGGCGCAGAGCTTGAGTATGCGCGCACGCGGTTTGACAACCTATCCGCGTCAATTGGCACGGTTTCTGCCGCTCTTTTAGGCGATTTGCGGGACGCTACAAGCGGCATGATGAGCGATGCCGAACTGGTTGCCGGTGCTACCGACTTTATGGCTTTGGGGTTGGCAAAGTCCCACGATGAAGTGGTAAGGCTGACAAGTGTTGCAGGCGCGCTGGGTATGAATATGAACCAGCTCGTCTTGACATTGACGAACCAAACTACCATGCGCTTTGACGCTTTGGGCATAAGCGTGGACGGGTTTGATGCCAAAGTGAAGGCGTTGGAAGCAAGCGGCTTGAGCGCAAGCGAGGCTTTTTCTGAAGCGTTTTTACAGCAGGCAGAAGAGCAAATTGGCAGAGTTGGAAGTGTTGCAGACAGCTCGGTTGGAAGTTTCAAGATGCTTGAGGCTGGATTCAAAAATATCGGTGACGCGGCAAAAACGAACTTGACTGGCACGCTCGAACCAGCGCTGGAAGGAATCGCCGGCTACATTTCCGAACAGGGCACGATCGCACAAGCCAACCTCGCATTTGAAAACCTTGTCGAAAGTATGGATGCCGCGCTAATACCTTCTACGAAACTTAGCCAAGAATTTTACAAATTGATGGGTCCAATGGGGGTTCTCGACCCAAGCAAAATGGACGAATTCAACGCGCTTCTTGAATACTATTCTGAGCAAGTGGAAATTGCTAAGGGCGGTACTCAAAACTGGGCAGACGCAAACTATGATAGTGCTGAAGGTATGGCTGCAGCGAGGGCGGCTGTGTTGGCTCAAAAGACGGCAACAGAGGAATTGACCGAAGCGCAAAAGAAAATGATCGCCGAGCACGAAAAGATTTCCACGCTCGACAACAATTACAAAGGCATTATTGATCTCTCTTATAAATATACCGACATTCTCGAAGAAATAACCGTACAAGAACAAATTATGGCTGAAGAGCCCATTGGGTCGGAAAAATACGAGGAGGCGAAAGCAAAAGTCGATGAGCTCAAAGGATCAATGGATGAGCTTGCCAACCGAGTCACGCTTGACATGCTCCAGGCTACCATTGCAATTGGAGGTGTGACTGAAGCAGAGCTCTCCGCTTATATGCAGATGGCAATTGATATGGGGCTCATGTCCGAAGAAGGCGCTCAGGCAGCAATGGATGCTTATGGCAACGCTATCGAAACTATCAACGGATATGAACTTGACGATAAGACCGGGAATATAAAGTTTGAAATTGACGACAGCGCGATTACGGGTTATTCGCCTCCCACGAGATACGGTACCGTTGTCTATACGCCTTCCACAAGACAAACTCAAGCCGTCGGTGGTGCAGTCTACGCTGGCAATCCGTACACCTGGCAGGAATACGGCTATCGCGGCGAGTTGTTCATACCCTCGCAGGACGGCTACATTCTCTCACGGGCGGATGCGGAACGGGCACTCGCGCGCGCGCTTTACGGTGGTGAATCTGCTATTGACCCGGAGGCAATTGGCAAGGCGGTTGCAAAAGCGCTAAGCGGGATAACGGGCAACAAACAGGGCGGTGGGAACGTCTATAACCTAACTATGCCGACCAGTAGCAACCCGGCGGATGTTAGGACAGCATTCGAATTAATGGAGGCATGGGGCGCATAATGACAGCACCTGTTTTAGCATACAAAAAGTTTTATATCATCAAGCCGGCGGAAGGCACGAACCAGATCAAGAACCCGACCTTCGCTCCACCCGACTTTGAAGAAGATTGGACGGCTTCAGGCGCTGGTGTCACGATTGAAAAAACCGGTGATGAGGCGCGTTGGGGCGCTTACTCAATGAAGGTCAATACCGCAACGGGCGTGGAAAGTGGGGCGAGATATAGCGGCTTGACGGTAGAAGCCGGCAAGACTTATACCTTCAGTTGCTACGTCAAGGGCGTAGCAGGTCAAGCTATGCGAATTTATGTTGGAACGTATACTGGCAAAACTTTCATTGCAACTGGATATTGGCAAAGAGTGCAAGTTAGTTTTACTTCTACGCAAACTATCTCAAACTGCTATGCGGTTGTCCAGAGAGACGCCACCGCTTCCAACGACCCTTTCTACGTTGACGGCGTTCAGCTTGAGCAAGCGAGCAAGGCGACCACGTTTATCGAGGGTTACCAAGCTGGCTGTCGCTGGACTGGCGCGGCACGCAACTCGCCTTCGGAGCGTTCTGCTAACACCGGATTAGGTGGGGAGTTGGTCGACCTTGACACTTATTGTAAGGTTGTTCAAGTGACCGGCTTGGGTCACGGCGACTGGAATCAGATCCTCACGAAAATGACCAGTGGCGGGGATATGTACCAAACGCATATTCGCAAGTCACGCAACTTCTCGATTATCGTCGACTTTCTGGGCAACTCGTTGAGCGAAATTGAAGCCAATCGCGCGGCTGTAATTGACCTGCTGCGCCCTGACAAGTTGAGCAACCGGAAAGTGGATGAGCAGTTTGGCATCAACTGGGGGGCGGATTATCGTGGTCACGAACAAAGGATTATCCGCTATCAGGGCTTTTCGTCTACCGGCGAGGAAGCCACGCAACCGGTTGACATCGTTTGCGTGCCCCTGCCGAACTCGCTTACCGACACGCCTGACTTGCCGACCTACCAGCGGGCTATCCTGAACTTCACAATTCCGAGCGGGCTGCTGGATGGCGCTTACCGTGAAGGCGCGGAGTTGGATTGGGAAGCCGACTTCCCGGCTGAGTTTATCGTCAAGCGCGATAAGGACGGCAACTGGTGCAAGTGGAATGGCTCTGCTTATGAGAGTTTGATTACGGGGCTGAACGGAAATGTCTACTGCATGGCAGAAGGACCGGATGGCAAGATTTATGTGGGAGGCAATTTTACCAACGCCGGTGGTATAGCCAATGCAGATTACTTGGCACGCTGGAACCCAGTCACAGAGGCGTGGGAGGCAGTGGTATCAATACCTGAAGATCCTGCTACTCGTGTTTTGGCAATGGCTTTTGACGCAAACGGGGATTTATATGTCGGAGGCAGATTCGAAAATTTAGGAAGCAGCGCTGGAAAGTACATTGTAAAAATTACTAACATATCTGGTACGCCGACAATTAGGCTGCTTGGAACGGGACTCAATAATAATTGTTGGCAGTTAGCTGTTGCACCTAACGGCGATTTATATGCGGGCGGAGAGTTTACCTTAGCCGGTGGAGTAGCGAACACGGCAAGAATAGCGAAGTGGAATGGAACGGTTTGGACTCCGCTTTCTACCGGATTGAATAATGCGGTTACGGCGTTAGCGTTTGCGCCCAATGGGGAGTTATATATTGGGGGCTTGTTTACAAATGCTGCTTATCCTTATTTGTGCAAATGGAATGGCTCGGCGTTTTCGGTTGTTGGCACAAACACTGATATTGGCGGATCAGTCTATTCGCTCGCTTTTGACGCAAATGGCTATCTTTATGTGGGCGGTGGCTTCACAAATGCAGGTGGAATCGCGAATGCCGATTACATTGCGCGCTGGGGGGGTGGTCACTGGGAAGCGCTCGGCAGTGGAGTAAATAACACAGTATGGGGACTCGCGGTCGATTCTGGCAAGGTCTATGCTTCAGGCGCGTTTACCACCGCCGGAGGCTTGACTTTGACAGACCGCGTGGCGGTTTGGTCTAATGGGGCGTGGCAGCCACTTGATATTGGCTTGCCCGGAACAGGAACAGTTTCAGCAATCCTTCCCGCTTCAGACGGCTCTTTGTATATCGGCGGCGATTATTCTACCACCGTTGCAGGCGAGAACGCTAAAACCGGCTTGGTCGCGCTCAATCTGAACGTGGCAAGCGCGTCGGCAAACACGTACCCCTACATTCAGGTACGCGGGCCGGGCACGCTCAAAGCGATAACCAACTACTCGACTGGCAAAACGATTGCCTTTGACGGGCTCACGCTTCAGGCGGGCGAGTGGATTGGGCTCAACTTTGACCCGCTCAACCTGAAGTTCAGGGGCGGGTGGGCTGGCAGGGGCAACTTAATGCGCTATGTCGTTCCGGGAAGCGACTATGGCGACTTCTACTTGATGCCGGGCAGTAACTTGCTCTCGCTGTTCATGACCGGCACGGACTCCAACTCTGGCGCGTGGATTGCCTGGACACCGAAATTCTGGGGGCTTGACGGAGCGTTACTGTGAGATACGAGTTAGTCTGGTACACGCACGAGGGCGTTAGAAAAGGCGTTATTCAGGCGTTCAACAGCCTGGAATATATCAAAACGCAGAACGCTATCGGCGGGCTGGTGGTTGAGATACCGCGCGGTCTATATCAATACGATCAATTCTCGGTCGGCGACATCTTCGAGGTTTGGCGCGAAAAGAACGGCGTGCTGGAATTGCAAAACGAAACCGCCTACTTCTTGCAGAACTGGGAGTTCTGGACGGACGGCGATGGGGCGGAGTACATCCGCTTGACCGCGTTCGATGCCAACTGGTTACTCGACACGGCGATCGTTTGGGCATACGCGGGAAGCGCGGCGGCAAGCAAGACCGACCACCCTGATGACATGATGAAGGCGATAGTTCGTGAGCAACTTGGAAGCCTTGCGGCTGCGGATAGACAGAAACTGGCAGTTGCGCCCGACCTTAGTGCTGCGGGAGCGAGTATCACGAAGGCCTTCGCTTACCGAAACGTCCTAACTATATTACAGGAACTTTGCGAAGTTGCGCAAGAAAAGAACAATGTCTGGCTCGGCTTTGACGTGGTTAGAACAGCGCCGGGCGCGTTTGAATTCAGAACTTACACCGGACAAAGAGGACAGAATCACGGACGAGCTTCTGGTGATCCTCGCTTGGTTGGCAAACAATATGGGAATTTATCTCAGGCAACTTTCGGCACTTATCATGCAGATGAACGAAACTTTGTCGTTGTCGGTGGGCAGGGTGAAGACCTCGACCGTCAATTAGTCTATCGCTGGAACTATAACCGCTGGCACGCGAGTAAATGGAACAGGCGCGAGTATTTCAAAGACAGCCGGGACGACTCCACCACCGCTGCGCTTGAGGCGGATGGCGATGCGGCACTGGACGAATTCAGACCGCGCCAGGTGCTGACTGGCAAGCTGCATGACACGCCTGGAATGCAATATAACATTCACTATCAATTTGGGGATGTGCTAAGCGCGGAGGCGTTTGGCTACCATGTGGACTGCCATGTGGGGAGCGTGAGGGTGAGAGTGGATCAAGACGGCGGTGAGCAACTGGATATTAGATTGCGGGGTGAATTGTGAGCAACTTTGACGAGAAAGTTGTAGACCGCATAAAGAAGCTTGAGCGCGAAGTGGAAAGACTAAGAGTGAAAGAAAAGGGCGGCATTTGGACTTCTTACACACCGACATTTACCGCTGGCACGGGCACGTTTGCAGACACTACCGGCAGCTATGGCAGGTATTGCACTATCGGCAAAGTAATGCACATCTCTATTTATTTCAAAATTGTAGACAAAGGAACTGCAAGTGGGGTGTGGTATTTCTCGCTCCCAAGCGGAACAACGTGCTCTGTTTCGTCTGCTGGTTATGGGCGTGAGATTCTATTGACTGGCAAGATGCAGCAATTAATAATCCTTTCATCCGAAACTACTGTGGCTGTTAGAAATTATGACAATACAAGCTCAATTAAAACCGGGCACGCCTTCATCTGTAACATAACGCTGGGAGTCTAAGCATGAAACCAATAATTGACATTTCATTCTGGCAAGCGCCACTCGCTATTGATTACGATAAACTCGCTTCACAGGTTGACGGCGTGATATTGCGGGCGGCTTACGGCACGTCCAAAGACATTCACTTCGACCAGCATTACGCCGAGTTTAGCGCAAGGGGCGTGCCTTTGGGAGCGTACCACTATCTTATCGGCTCGCAGTCCATGAGCAGGCAGGCGATTGCGTTCGCGACTATTCTGGACGGCAAGGATCTCAAGCTCGGCACTTGGATGGATGTGGAAGACACCCGTTCTGGCACTCGTTTGTATCGCAATCAAGTTCTGGATTACGCCGCGTTAGTTCCCGACTCCGGCATTTATACCAGCCGCTCACGTTGGCACGAGATTATGGGAGGCGCGTATTTGACAGACCGCAAACTCTGGGTCGCTCACTATACCACCGCTTCACAGCCTTTGATGCCAGTCGGCTTTGACTCTTACTGGCTATGGCAGCACACGAGTTCCGGACGGCTTGACGGCTACGCTGGCAACCTTGACATGAACCGCTTTGGCGGGAGTGAGCAGGAATGGCTGGCTTGGATCGGTGAAGAAGAAGAGCCTGAACCTGAACCGGAAGAGCCTTTGTTCCAAGCGAGGGTGTACAGCTGGGCAACGCCTTACGTGAACGTGAGAGCCGAACCTTCATTGAGCGCAGGCAAAGTCGGCTACAAATATCCGTTAGCGGTGACCGACGTTATGAGCACGGTGCCTGACTGGTACGAAGTGCCCGAAGGCTGGATGATGTCTCGCTTCTTAGAACGGCTTGACTATGATCCGCCCGCCACGATGCTTGCAATCAAGCCGCTCTCACAAAGAGACACGCGCTGGGCTTCTCACAAACTCGGTTATTCCTATTACACGATAGGCGGTTACGGCTGCCTTATCACCGCTATTAGCATGATACTCAACTGGTACGGCAAGTCAACAGACCCTGCTCAACTCAACGACGCTTTGGTTAGGGTGGGCGGTTTCACGGGCGCAAACTTGTACTGGAACGCAATAGCGCAAGTCCAGCCGGATGTTTACCTTGCAAAGGCTATCGACTGCTACTATATTCCAGCACCCTTGCACGAGATAGACGCTCTGCTTGCGGATGACGTTCCTGTCTTGGTGCACGTTGACTTCACGCCGGGTGGCGCGGTAGATCAGCATTGGGTGCTGATTGTCGGCAAGAGTGGAAGCGACTACATCATCAACGACCCGTGGACTGGGGAGCAAGGTAGTTTCCGCACTCGTTATGGCGACCCTGCACGCTGGATATTCCGCATCAGGGCGTATCGGAGGCAAGCATGACCTTCGTGATCAATTCAAACATTCAACCTATAGGAGATAACTAATGGCAACTTACACAAAATTTCAACAATTCGTAGAAGACCTTGCTCACGGGGTGCACAACTTCGATTCTGACACCATCAAGGTCGCATTGAGCAACGCTTCCAACGCCCCATCTGCATCGGATGATGTCAAGCTGGCGGACATTACCACCATCACCGCAACCAACTTGGGCGACGTTACCCTAACCGTGTCAAGTTCAAGTCAGACTGCCGGCACGTACAAGTTGGTGGTTGCGGACAAGACCCTGACTGCGACAGGCGATGTACCAGCGTTTCGCTATGTGATTATTTACAACGACACCGCCACGAACAAGGAACTAATCTGCTTCTTCGACTACGGCTCTGAAGTCACCCTTGCGAAAGACGACACGTTCAAACTCGACTTCGGCACAGAGTTATTCTCGCTGGCATAGTGAGGTAAATAATGGCAATCGTATACTGCTCATGGGCGAACGGCGATGATGATACCGGCGATGGTTCGGCTGCCAACCCATACAAAACAATCACGAAAGCATCCGAG
>Ga0255347_1007628_pt1 | contig 11187 bp, 7 predicted proteins | sample wastewater_treat_2_FD_192479 | JGI IMG/M metagenome (GOLD analysis project Ga0255347, IMG submission 192479) | Wastewater microbial communities from Lulu Island WWTP, Vancouver, Canada - plant24 | ecosystem: Engineered > WWTP > Wastewater > Unclassified | place: Canada: Vancouver, British...
CAGTTCATTGCTTGAATCTGGCTCTCTCCGGTGAAGACATAAAAAAGTATTGTTCATGGACCTTATAGATAAAGTCAAACTGTCCGGGTCCTGACTTTTACATTAAAAAAATTATTCATTTTGTGGCTGGTGCAAAACCTTCTCTTCAATACCATGAAGATCGCTGATGAGATCATCAAGGACTGATAGCACAGCAGGCATAATTGTAATCGCACCAGTAACGGAGAATAACACAGCAATAACGGTAGTAAGTCCAAAGTTGCTAATCATGTTAAAGTTAGAGAGCATCAGGGCAGAAAACCCGAAGAAAGTGGCAAACCCGGATACCATAATGGCTGATCCAATCTTTCTGACGCTCTCCCTTATCGCATCCAGAGTGCTTGCTGCAGTCTCCCTTTCTTCAAGGTAACGTTCCATGATAAGGATAGTATACTCTGCAGCCACACCTATCGTCATTGAACCAAGACATGCGGTCATTGGAGTATAATCAATATTTAGAATGAGCATGGCGACCGCATTCCAGCCTACAACACAGACAATCGGTACAATTGGAGTGATCGCATGGATTTTCCGATAAACAAGGGCCAAAAATATCACGATCAGGACGAAGCCCAGCAATGTCATCTGTTCCTTACTCTTGGCAATATCGGAGATAAGCGAGGTAAAGAGATCGAAATTACCCGTTATTGAAGCCTTTATTCCTGGTGGCTGAGCAATTAAAACCAGGTCATTGTTCATCTGCGTCTTTAATTCGTCCTGCTGAGGCATTTCGAGCCGTTTGGTTGAAAATTCAATCAGGGTTTCAGTCCTTCCGTTTACAAACCCGTCCCTGACTCCTTCCGGAATCCTGGAAATTACCTGATCTATTTCAAACTGGGTCTTTGGTATCGTTCCATCATTGTAAATTTTAATATAATCCACAATACTGGAAGATCCGGTAATTTCCATGTGCATTTTCTGTTCATTCTGTTGAAACATCTCAATCCATTGCAGAACATCAGGGGAGAGAACATTATTGCCCGTTATCATCACCGGAACAGGTGTCGTGGATCCAATTGTCCTGCCTACCTTATCCAGGGAGACCTTGGCAGGCATGTCAGACGGAACAAAAGTCCTTTCATTTGTCGAAATTGGAATCGATGGATCAACCTGTAGACCGATGAACGCAAACAGAACAACCACCATCAGGATCGGCACAGGGTTTTTTGCAATAGCAACAGCAGTTTTTGAAAGAAATAAGTCGGCCCTGGTAGGTTTATCTTCTCCTATCCTGACTTTTGGCTTATATTTTATTAAAACAGCGATAAGGGGAATTCCAATCAGAGATGTAAAATAACAAATTGCAACCCCTATTATTGCAACAAGACCGAATGATCTTATCATGGGAACCGGAGAGATAAACATCGCAATAAATCCCATGGTGGTCGCAAGCATGGCAAAAAATACTGCAGGGCCTGTTCTTGTTATGGTCATCCAGACCGCATTTTCAAGGGATCCTTTACGTGCCTCCTCCTCCATTCGTGCATGGAACTGAATGGCATAATCAATACCAAGTCCGATTAAAACAGGAAACGCAGCAATAACCGCTGTGTTGATACTGACTCCGCAAAGACCCATAATTCCAAAAGTAAAGACCAGCCCTATTGCAACAATCAGAACAGGAATAAACCTGTAACTGACGTACCCGAAAAGAAGACCAAGGACTGCTATCATAAGAACCATAGCGCCCATGATCAATGTTTTCATTGAATTGCTGAGCTCTTCACCCATTTCCTGTTGGAAGACCGGATTTCCGGTTAACGTAACTGTTACACCCGGGGGAGGGTGAGAGCTGTTAAGAAATGAACGCACATTATTCATCACGCTCTTTTGTTTCTTATCGGTCATTCCAACATCAAGCCTGACCATCATCATAGTCAGAAGGTGTGAAGGAATGTACCGGTTAAGTGTTTCCGATGGAATATTCTCTTTTAATATCTTGATTTCACCGGTTGAGCGGGGAATTACTCCGTCATTTGCCTGTTTTACCAGGTCTGCAATACTTGAAACAGATGTAATATATTGTAAGTTCTTAAGTCCCGGAGTAATTTCATCGATATACGCGATGACGTCAGGAGCCAGGGAATCATTGCTTTCAATAAGAATTACAAGAGTATCATGACTAAAGGTATCCTCGTAATGTGAAAACGCAATTCCCCTTGGTGTACTTTTATCAAGGTATGTTTCACTTCCCGTCTGCATATTCAGCATCGTCATCCCTATAAGAGAAGCGATGAAGAGGAGAGTTAAAGCTCCCAGTACCAGCTTTGGCCTGTGTACTATGAGAGATGAAATGCTTTCAAAAATGGAACGCATGGTGGATCTCCATGAAGTTCCTTAAACAGAACCAGATTTTCTGCGGGTAATGTGATACCTGTAGGCACCACCAATGATCAGTATCAGGACAATGGCAATGAGTATGGGATTTGAAAGTAGAGCTGCCATACCATCAGGTTTTCCAGCAATTACCTGGACCTTGATCGTATCAGATATCTGGCTGTTGTCAAGAGCATCACGGTACCTGATCTCTGAATCAAGTCCGTATATTTTTTCAATTGCATCCTTGGTAGTTGTCATCTTAAACTTTGCAACTGCTGTCTCACCTGGTTTGATATCTCCAAGATAGGCAAGGTCATCATCACTTGAAAATGGATCTACTGCACTGATACGGGCTTCAGAACTGTAAGCCGTTGCATCTCCATCATTACGATATTCCACCTCAATGACCTGCTTACTTCCGATGACGGCCTTAGGTGGTTCATTGACCATGGTAAACTTGATCTTTCCACCGACAGGTATTCCAATTTTGGCTGTAGGAGTCTCCATATCTTCGCCATCTGCATTCTGGTAAGAGATCAGAACTTCAAGCGGGTACTCCTGTGGCTCTGCATCCCTTGTTACAGACACCTTGAATTTGGCATTAAACTCCTGACCTGGTTCAAAATCACCAATATACACAGTGCTGTCAACAGGAACCACCGGAGAATTACCGAACCTGGACAATTTAGCTATTGCATTCCTTCCGGTGTCAGCACCACTGTTTTTTAATACAATTGAGACAAAACCTTCGCCTCCTGCATTAATATCTTCAGGAGTAATCTTCACAACGTCAAGATTTATTGCAGATTTGACAATAAATGGGACATTCAGATTTACCTTGCGATTATTATACCTGTTAACAACGCTGTCTGTTCCTACCTGTTCTGCAGCAGCCAGATAAGTGTATTCAACCTGTACTGGCAGGTTGTACGTTCCTGCCTGACCGTCATCTTTAACCCTGACCTGGAACTTTACCGGCTTGGTTTCAGAGCCTGCAATGTCTCCTATCATCTGCGTGTCAGATTTAACAAGGATTGGGGCACCATCAGGAAGAAGTGTCACACGCACCATCTTGGCAGTAGAAGGAATATCATCCCTGTCAACAATCCCGGACTGGACCATCTTCATGTGATTCAGGCCACTATTTTCAATCAGGACAGGGAGCTCAATAGTAGTGCCCGGGGTGAACTCATTCAATCCTGAAATTGCAATAGATAAATTAGGCTCCCCCGAAAGATACTTGGTTCCGGCCATTGCCGGTGTGGTACATAAAACTGCCAGACATAATCCGATAAGCATTATGCAGGACAGCCTGGAGATTTGCTGGAAATCTCGTATTTTAGTCTCCGAAAACATCTGTTTTGTCATGTGTGATACACCTAAGTTTGATTCACTTGCGTATATGTTCGTGGTTTTGATTGATATATAAAGATTGTGTTCATATGTTACAAATGAGTGTTTCATCTATTTGTCATAGTTAAGAGTAACCTATTTGTGTGACGAACACTCATCAATATGTATGCATCGGTTGGCTGGTGAACTGGCCCAGGTAAAGGAACTTCTCAGAAACCATCCACAGGGAATGAGTGTGACCGAGATAGCGTCTGCTCTGGGGCGGAATAAACATTCAACCGGGCGTTACCTGGATATTCTTCATGCCGCAGGACATGTTGACCTTAGAACTTTTGGAATGGCCAAAGTCTTTACATTGTCATCCAGAGTCCCCCTCTCAGCCCTTCTCTCCTACACAACTGATCTCGTCCTTGTCCTTGACCGCGATATGAGGATTATCCAGGGAAATGATCCTTTTTTCAGCATGCTGGAGATCCAGGGAAGTGATATCCTGCAAAATAGGATTGAACAGATCTCTTCTCCAAATCCGGCAAATGATGAATTTCTATTGAATCTTTCAAGAATTATTTCATCAAAGAAAGTCTCCTTTGAGCTGATGCGTGGAGGCCCGGCAACAAGATTCTTTAGAGGTAAAGTAATCCCAACTGTATTTGATGACGGCAGCTCTGCTGATACCATAATCCTTGAAGATATTACCCTGGAGAAAGAAGCGCTCAGGGCTCTTCAGGAGAGTGAAGAGTTCTTCAGGAGTGTGTCTGATAATTTATCTGATGGCCTGATCGTTTCTGAAATTAAATCAGGTAAGAAAACAGTCATCTTTTACAATCAACGTCTTTGTGAGATCACCGGGTATTCAGCCGAAGAAATTCATAGAATGCATCCGGAAAACCTGGCACTTCCTGAAGAAAAAGAACGGTTTGAGAGAGCACTCAAGGAAGCTGAACAGAACAAAGGAACAATGAGGGAGCTCAGGTTCTGGGCAAGAAGGAAAGACGGGATTCCAATTTATCTTTCGGTTCGTGTGAAATTAGTTCCTTTTGGAGATTTAATTCGCGGGTACATCCTGATCACCGACATTACCCAGTGGAAAGAACAGGAAGAAGCGCAGTTACTCCAGGCAAACCTGATAAAACGCCTGATGTCAAACTTTCCCCACCCGATCTTCATCCTGAGGCAAGACGGAGTGTTTTTTATTGCTAACCAGGCATTTTGTGAGTTATTAAAAACAGAACCTGACAATGTCATCGGAAAACAGGTCTTTGAGATAATTCCAGAAGAGATAGCAGAGGGCTTTTTGAAAGGAAATGATGAACTGATAAATCAAAAGACCATCACACATCAGCATATTGTGACCAGATTTTTCAGACCAGGCGGCTCAATCGGTGACGTTACCATAGAAAAATCCCTTGTGTCTGCCGGGGATAATTCTCCAGGCTATATCTTTGGCATTGTAATTACCGAAGATATGTGTGCACATTAAATTTTTGAAAAACCTGGTATTTCCTGGTATAGTCTGAAGAAAATAATCTTTTATATACGTGAATAACCCATACACGTCATGACAGATGTGGAATTGTCTGCCCTATTCTAAAATTTAATAATACCGAAAACAGGCGGTCAACTCCGAACAACCAGGAAAAGTGGTCATTATGAATCACAAATGGGTTTATTCATACAAAGATGGAGATGGCGAAGATAAAAAGTTACTTGGTGGAAAAGGAGCAAACCTGTGCAAGCTGACACAGGCCGGTATCAGGGTTCCACCTGGATTCGTCATAACTACAGAGGCCTGTCTCGAATACCTGAATGATCCAGACAGAAACCTTCCAAAAAGCCTGATGGAAGAGGTCTCGATGCATCTTCGTGATGTTGAAGAAGAGATCCATCGAGTATTTGGTGGAAGAAAAAAACCACTCTTATTTTCGGTAAGATCAGGATCTGCATTATCCATGCCAGGAATGATGGATACCATCTTAAACCTTGGTCTAAATTCAGACACCCTGGAAGGTCTCATTGAAGATACTAAAAACGAGAGATTTTGTTATGATGCTTACCGGAGATTTATCCAGCTATTTGGTAAAGTAGCCCTTGGTGTACCAGAAGAACTATTTGACTGGGAATTTGAACAGGTTAAGAGAAGGGCAGGAACAGTGCAGGACTCTGACCTTTCTGCCGATGACCTGAAAGAGGTATGCCAGAAATTTCTTCAGGCCGTAGAACGTTATTCAGGAGAACCATTCCCAAATAACCCGTTTGATCAGCTGGAGATCGCAATTAAATCCGTTTTTAATTCATGGATGGGGAAGCGTGCTGTAGATTACAGGAGAGAATTTAAGATAACCCCTGACATGGCGAATGGAACGGCTGTCAATATTGTCGCCATGGTCTTTGGAAACATGAGTAATAACTCTGCTACCGGCGTAGGATTTACACGGGATCCAGGGACTGGTGAAAATGTCATTTTTGGTGAATACCTGATTAACGCACAGGGTGAAGACGTTGTGGCGGGGATAAGAACACCTAAACCACTCGCAAGCATGGCAGATGAGATGCCTGCCCAGTTTGAAGAGCTGATGGATCTTCGAAATAAGTTGGAAGCCAAGTTCAAAGAGGTCCAGGATTTCGAGTTTACTATCGAGGAGGGGGTGCTATATTGTCTTCAGACAAGGAACGGGAAGATGAATGCAACCGCAATGGTAAGAACTTCTGTGGAGATGGTCCGGGAAGGCCTTATTAACAAGGAACAGGCCCTTACCAGGATAAAACCAGATATGCTTGAACAGCTTCTGTTTCCAAGGCTTGATCCTGATGCAGATATTGAGCCGGTTGCAAAAGGACTTCCGGCATCACCTGGTGGAGCATCAGGAATCGCCATTTTCGATGCAGATCGCGCAGAGAAACTGGGGCGCGAGGGACATAAGGTGATCCTGGTAAGAGAAGAGACAAAACCAGAAGATATTCATGGATTTTTTGCATCACAGGGAATTCTTACAAGCAGGGGAGGAAAAACATCCCATGCCGCAGTTGTAGCAAGAGGGATGGGAAAACCCTGTGTTGCAGGTGCCGAGGGAATTGATGTTGACGTAAAACTGCGCCAGGCAACAGTCGGAGATACCAGGATATCTGAAGGAGATATCATTACTATTGATGGATCTACCGGGGCAGTCTATCTTGGTGAAGTGCCACTCATTGAAGCAGAGTTCTCATCAGAACTTAAAACTCTTCTTGCCCTCGCAGACGAAAGGGCCATGCTTAAGGTAATGGCAAATGCTGATACACCAAAAGATGCACAGGAAGCGTTAAAATTTGGTGCAATGGGCATTGGCCTATGCAGGACGGAAAGAATGTTTAATGATCCTGCAAGGCTTCCAATTGTCATCGACATGATCGTTGCAGATACAAAAGAAGAACGTATACTGGCGCTTGATAAACTTCTCCCAATCCAGAGGGATGATTTTAAAAGTATATTTTCAATCATGGCCCCAAGGCCGGTAACAATAAGACTGTTGGATCCACCAATTCATGAGTTTCTTCCAACTGAACAGTTACTCATTGATGAGATTGAGATTCTCAAAAATTTAAAGAGAAACTTCCAGGGACTACAGGTTCTTTCTGACACGGTCTCTTTTATGCATCACGACGATCCTTCCCGTCAAAAAGTAGTACCCCCGGCAGACCCCGACCTTTTGGATGCCGTGATCGTGAAAAAAGAGATGATGCTAAGTAAAGTCAGGTCTCTTCGCGAGGTAAATCCTATGCTCGGCCACCGCGGGGTCAGGCTTGGACTTACTTTCCCTGAGATATATTCGATGCAGATTCGTGCTATCCTTGAAGCCGCTGCCGAGTGCAGGAAAGAAGGCATCGACGTTCATCCGGAGATTATGATTCCCCAGGTATGCACAGCCCAGGAATTAAAAAAGGTGAAAGAGTGGGTAACTGACATTCATACCCAGGTTGAAAGAACATATGGGCTTACTATTACCTTCTCATTTGGCTCGATGCTTGAGGTTGTCCGTGCCTGCATGAGGGCTGAAAACCTTGCTGAAGAGGCTGAATTCTTCTCTTTCGGAACAAATGATCTCACCCAGGCTACCTTCTCATTCTCAAGGGAAGATGCGGAGAACAAGTTCCTGCCCATGTACAACATGAACCAGATTCTGCAGGACAATCCTTTTGACGTACTTGACGTGAAAGGAGTTGGAAAACTTATGGAACTTGCAGTAAAGTGGGGAAGAGAAGCAAGACCTGATATTAAGGTAGGTATCTGTGGCGAACATGGGGGTCATCCTGCATCAATAGAATTCTGCCACCAGATAGGACTTACTTATGTTTCATGCTCAGGTCCGCGTGTTCCTATTGCCAGGCTTGCTGCAGCCCATGCGGCGATCAGATCAAAATAATTTTTTTGTCTATTTTTTAATGATTTGAGATGAACAAAATTAAATAAAGAGTATATTTGGGGGTGTTTACTTACCGACCTTCATATTGATAAACAGACTTTCTGCACTACTGCAAAAAGTTTGCTGTAAGTAAAAAATTTTCAAAATGTCTTTTTCTTTGGCACTTTAATGATATCAGCCGCACTTCCAAGGTCTGACTGAGCCTGGATAAAGTTATTCGTTGCGGGAGCAGTGCTTTCTACCTTTCCGGTAGATAAATCGACATTATCCTTGAGGTTATCGATACCTTCGATAGTAGCATCCATTGCCCTTTGGAAAAACTCGTGAGATTTTTTACTTGAATCAGATAAAGTCATCCTTGCCGCAGAATTTTTTGCCTCCTCAGCATAACTCCTCATTGCTGAAAGCTCATCACCAGTCATGCCTTTATACGGATTCACAATCTTTTCATTCTGCGGTTCCAGAATTTTAATGGCATCAATGACAAGTGCCTTGTAATCTTCGTCATCATTACCACCTGTGCATCCGACTATAAGAATAAAACAGATTGCAAAGAAGACAAGAAGTGAAACATTTACCCTGTTCATTCCATGGTGATATGCATTTTTAATTATTTATAGTATAATGACAATGACATCTACACAATTATCAGAATTGTCACGATAACTACCCAAGTGAGATATTATAATGAATTTTAATTCAGGTTATGAAAAATCGGCAGATATTGTCTTTAAAAACGGAGTGATCTTTAACCCCTTTACCTGTGAATGGCTTAGCGAGGATTTTGCTGTTCGGGACGGGGTGATATTAGGAACAGGACCAGGATACCATGGAAAAAAAGAGATCGATCTAAAATCTTCACACGTGACCCCTGGCTTTATCGATGCTCATGTTCATATTGAAAGTTCCTTATTAACTCCATATGAATATGCAAGGCTTGTGATGCAGCATGGGACTACAACAGTAATCGCTGACCCACATGAGATCTCCAATGTCTGCGGAACGGCCGGAATCGATTATATGCTGAATGCTCATGGGAAACAGCCACTTGACATTCTTATCATGCTCCCTTCATGTGTTCCGGCAACCCCCCTTGACGAATGCGCAATGACCTTGACGGCAGAGTCTCTTCGTCCTTTCATCTGTCGTGATGGCGTTATCGGACTTGGTGAGATGATGAATGTTCCAGGTGTTCTCTCCCATGATCCGGAGGTAATGGAAAAACTCTCCCTTATACCTATACGCGACGGTCATGCCCCGTCTCTTACAGGACATGCACTGGACAATTACATCTTTTCAGGTATGCAAAGTGATCATGAGTCGGTAATCCTGGATGAAGGCAGAGAAAAGCTGCAGAAAGGAATGTTTCTTTTTATCAGGGAAGGATCTACTGAACGAAATCTCAAAACCCTTATACCTTTGGTAAATGCCTGCACAGCTGCAAGATGTTGCTTCTGCACTGATGACCGGCATGCAGATATGCTTTTTACTGATGGCCATATCGATGACTGTATCAGGAAATCCATCGACGCGGGGTGTGAGCCTGAAATAGCTTTAAGGATGGCAACCCTCTCACCTGCCGACAGGTTTGGACTTTTTGATCGTGGCGCTATAAGTCCAGGAAGGATTGCTGACTTTTGTATACTAAAAGACCCCGGGAGATGCATAGTGAAGAGAACATATAAAAAAGGAAACCTTGTTACTGCTGACCAGGTTAAACCAGTCCAATCGGAGTTGGGAGGTGAGTGTCCATTCAATGCAAAAATTCCTTCACCAGAAGAGATCAGAATTGCCGGTTCAGGAAAAGCCAGGGTAATCAGGATCCAGGAAGGCCAGATCGGAACAAGAACAGAATATATTCAGCTGTCAGCTGATGATATCCCGGATATTAAACGCGATATACTAAAAACTGTGGTTGTTTCCCGTTATCACCCTGGAAAACCGGGAGTGGGTCTTGTCAGTGGTTTTGAACTTAAACAGGGAGCTATAGCAGCAAGCGTTTCACATGATTCACATAATATCATTGCCGTTGGAACAAGTGATGATGATATACTGAAGGTTATCTCAAAAGTTATAAGACACAAGGGTGCAATGGCAGCACGGAATGATACAGGTGAGGCCTGTCTCCCACTATCTGTTGCAGGGCTGATGTCAGAACTACCATATGAAAAAGTTCATGACGAACTTTTAAAATTGCATAAAGTTACTCAGTCATCCGGGGCAGTCAGGGATCCATTCATGTATCTTTCATTCCTGGCATTAACGGTCATACCGGAGATCAGGATAACCACGAAAGGAGTGTTTGATGTGAACACCTTCTCACATGTTCCAATCTTTTGTGAAGAATGAGCTGATTCACCATACCTATAAAAACTGAAAATTATTTGAAGAGGGTACCGGTCGAAAAGCCCTGCATGAGAAATTCACCGGTTTTGTAATATGATCGATCAAGAGGATTATAAAAGAAGAAAGGAGCATCCTGCATCTTCACCTTTCCATCTTCAGTAACTAAGTTGTCATCTAACAGGACATCTATTACCTCGGCCACAAACATCTCATGGACCCCCACTTCGATAACTTTGGTGATCCTGCACTCGATGATAACCGGAAACTCAGACACATATGGAGCATTGACAGAAGGGGCACGGACAGGAGTAAGACCGGTATCAGAGAATTTATCCCTGTCCCTTCCTGAAGTAACTCCAAAATAATCTGCCTCTTTTACATGCTTTATTGATGGAATACTTATCGTGCATTCTTTTTTCTCCATCAAGGCCGGGTAAGTATGCCTTGTTTTTTGCACGGAGAATGATATGCTTAGGGGATCAGAGCTGCAGACCCCTCCCCAGGCGGCTGTCATTCCATTTGCTTTCCCAGCACTATCATAAGTTCCAATTATAAGCACGGGTGTCGGGATAATCGCTGGTTTGATTCCTATAGATCTTTTCATGCGAGATCATTAGACTTGTACACGGAAAACTTATACCCCTGAATAAATGCGAACAGATATCTGTTGTCAGGTCTGACTCCTTTTTCAGGAATTACATATGAAAGAACAGCAGGCTGACCTGAAGAC
>Ga0255347_1007630_pt1 | contig 11186 bp, 17 predicted proteins | sample wastewater_treat_2_FD_192479 | JGI IMG/M metagenome (GOLD analysis project Ga0255347, IMG submission 192479) | Wastewater microbial communities from Lulu Island WWTP, Vancouver, Canada - plant24 | ecosystem: Engineered > WWTP > Wastewater > Unclassified | place: Canada: Vancouver, British...
CCTGATAAACGGCATATTCAGCAACCCGGACAACTGGGCAGGAAACTCGTCGAAAGGAATATGATCCCTCTGGAAAACCTGATTGTAGTTAAACAGCTGCTTGTAGCGGTTCATGGCCCTGCGTACAGAATCCGTCTCGAGGAACCGCCCCCGCTTCGCCAGAGGAATCCCGGCCACGTTCCGAATGGCCGTATCCATGTCCCTGGAAAACTCGGTAAAATACTCGATGGGAACTTCGATAACCCCTTCTTTGACAGCCGGCTCATCGACATGGACGGATCCGCGGGTAGTCTCCGTAGGAACAATAACCCAGAACTTCTTTCCCCCGAACCGATCCTGGGGAAGAGCTTCCCACTGGGGCATCCTCATGACGTAAATCTGAGGGTTCGTTTTGGCTTCTTCCACCTTCTTATCGATGAAGTCCCCTTTGTAGTTTGCGGAGGATATGAGAAAGAGCTTTCCGGGTATACGACCGTGTGTAGCAAATCGAGACTTCAGGCGCCCGAGGACTACCTGGTAGAGCTTCTCCGCCTGGTCGTACTCCTCCTCGCCGGTATGCTGTGTCAGCTTTGACTTCGCTACCCTGCCCATGAAGTTCATCTCGTCAATGACGGCCGTGAAGATGTTCATGCCGAGAGCAGAGGTCTCTGTTCCCGCCAATGGCACTATCGAGATATTGTGGGCGAACTTAAGTTCAGACTTATAAGAGTGCGAATAGGGGAAGTGTTTGGGAAAATATCCCGACGCTTCAAGTCTTCCCGTGAACTGCGTAAAGACGACGCGACGCGCCAGTCCAAGATTCTTTGACTGGAAGGAAAAAACGATGCCCGATCCCGGTGCAAGGCCGTAGTAAATTTGCGGAGAGAAGAGACATGACATGCGATAGAGCTGGTATGCGACCGACATATCAGCGAAGTAGTTCTTTCCGATACCAATGGCTCCTCCGAGGACGACTTCATAATACTTTTCGGGCTCCTTCCAGAGGCTAATCAGGTTCTCCATGATTCGGGGCCGTACATGGAGCCCCTGATTCATGTACTCCGGACTCTCTATGAACTCGATGATGTCTACCGGGTCCCTGATAAATCCAGTCCTTGTTATGTCGATCTGCTTGGCCAGAAGACGAAGGGCTGTTCTTTTCTCTACGTGCTGCCCATAAATGACCTTCATCTTCTCGACCTGCTCCAGAAGCAGGGCCTTTGCCCCAGCAGAAAGCTCCCGCTCCTCACACAGTCGGTCAATGAAATGACGTAATGCCTCTATGGATACCGTGTCGCCTTGGCTGAATAGATAGCTCATATGCTATCTTATCGATACTTTGTGTCAAAGATTCAAGTTATTTCTTGCGAAATAGGTGCCACACATACAGACATTGCCCCATTCTTGACTTATACGGCTTTCTTGGCTCGATTCTGCTTTTTCCCGTGCTGAGCCGGTACATGACCCCTCGGCTTGTGATCCGCGCCCTCGCTTCCTGAATCTTCTTCTATCTTCGCATCTTTATCTACCTCCTTGCCCCTGAAGGGCATATGATTGTACAGGGGGCACATCTTGATATGGCAGTCCACCTTACCGTCGATGTAGTACCCCATGCACTCGTAGCATTTGGCCAGGATTGCCCCTTTATGGGTCAGCTTCTGACCTTCAAAGTGCTTGATCAGCTGATTCTTTCCCTGTGCCGTCTTTCCTTTCTCGATGAGATATGTGAATCTGTCAATCATCGCAACACCTCTACCTTTTCATATCCGCATCCTTCGCAGATGTAGGTGACTATCACTCGAAGATCCATAGCAATGGTGCTTGCCTCTATTTTGGTTTGCTGGCTTGCTACATTAACCGGCACTCCAATTCCTGGAAACTGGTAATCGATATTCTTAACCTTCCATAGATGCTGGCTGAGCTGTGTGCAAAGCCTGGTTGGTCTGGCTGCTTCAGGACTATCCAGTTCGATCTCTTGAGGGTGTAGCGGGATACCGCTCAACGGATTACCGGACGGGGCTCCTCCAAGAGTCAAGTTACCGTCTAACCACTGCAAAATATGTTCGGTGTTTACTGCTTCGTAATTCTCCGGAATATTGGCCTTGAATTTTACCCTGATTTCCATTCTAATCCCTCCTTCTAACATCTGTTCTCCATGAGTTTAATGGAGAACAGCATCCCTGTCCTATATAAAGGCTGTGTGAGAATTCCGCCACCTCCTTGCATCGATACATACTCTGAGCCTCATCCCAGTACAAAGAGGGGCACTGTTCTCTCATGTGTGCCGGGTGAAGCAGCAGACCTAGAGTACAGGTAGCCTCGATACAACAGTATCCGCATCCGACACACGGCTTTCCGATCCGTTCCATACCTTACTCCCGTATCAGGCGAATATTCCTCTTAGGAGGCGCAGGATTATTCTCGGCCTCCATTACAAGACCACACATACGCTCGTGGCCTGCCTCTGCTTCTTCATAGGTAGCGTATCTTTCCATTTCCCCGTCCAGTCTCCCTCCGAATACCAAAGTCTCGAATAGGATAGGAACAGAACCACCAAACGAGTGGTCCAAGCCCAGAAACGTTGTGCTTACTAGCACTTCCCCTATGTAGCTCTGCTTGACATGCTTAGTTCCGTTCTTTATGGCACTCTCTAACCATATTCCCCAATCAGTCATGTCAAAAACTTGATAGGGTGTTTTTCCTATGAGAACATAATACCCGGCCATTTCTCCCTCAAATGAGGGAGGCCGACCCGAAAGCCGGCCCCCTTCGAGACCAAACTCTAATGAACTCCGTAACAGTGCCAGATCATGTTCACGTACTCATACGAGCTGGCGACATGATCGGTGTTACCTGCCCCACCACCGCCAGTAATCCCGGTAATGGCCGCGAAAATCCACCCAAGGCTGACTCCTCCTCCCTGATTCGTTGCATTAGACTTCACGCCTTCGTTCACGAGGGCCGCTTTCAGGACGGCGTATGAGCAGGACTTCTTGAGGAGCCTTCTGGAACACCCGCCCCACACGAGTCCGGGCTTGTCGTCCGGGCCAGCGGAATCGCAATAGACGGGCCCGAGAAAGTACAGGGATCCCTTCTTCTCTTTTCCCTGGTCGTCGTAGATCTTCACATCCTTATGATTAAAGGGCTTGCAGGCCCCCAGGATGTCCTTCCCTTCTTGATCCTTTCCGACCACTTCCCTCTCCTGATCCGAGCAATACTCCCTGTTCTTGCGGCCATCCCGAACCATAAAGTACTTGACCGGAGAGGTCTTCTCGAAGACAGCATCTCTGATGTTCCCTTTGTCAGGAAGGCCGTTCACCATATCCTCGGTCCACTTCCCTCTGGAAAACCAGAGCTGGTCATGAACGTAGGTGCTCTCCTTAAGGTTCCCGTTATAGGGAAGAGGGGATGCAGGAATAGCAGAGTAGGAATCCAAAAAATCTGGGATCTCTTGAGACGTAAAGGATACATTACCGGTATTCCCGATGTTCCCGGAATTCCCTCCTACGGAAACAGATGCCGAGGGAGAGCCGACAGTAACCGGTCCTACGCTCCCGACGGACACCTACTGCGACATCCAGGACTGCTGGACGGCTGTGACCTTAGTCACCTGAGTAGGGCTGGAAATGAGGGTGTTCCCTTTCTGCGGCTTAGGCTTACAGCACCCATAAAGATTTCCGTTATCCGCCAACGCGACACTCGCCGTCAAAAAGAAGACGGCCACGACCAGAACAAAACACTTCTTCATGCTCTCCTCCTGAGATTGTTATTTCTCTCCCTGGGATGCCAGTTCCCCCTCGTTTTCCTTCATTAGTCTCTCTATATGATCCTGAAGATTGGAAATAATCCTCAGGCGTAGACGTATTCGAGCAGCCCGGCTTTCTGGATATCGACATCTCATAACCTTGTTACACTGTTCGCAAGAATCGGTATACCGGAGCAAACTCCAGCAGCCGAACTTCAGCTCGCTACTTTTGACGATCCTCGCTTTCATGGATCCTCTTCTCCAGCTTAGACTTCTCTCCTTCCAGACGAACAAACCGCTGAACGTTTTCCTGGTAATATTCCAGGAGATGCTCTGCTTCTCTGATATGTCCATCCTCCCGGAGCTTCTGGATCGCTTCCTTCACTCTAGCGTCCATGGCTCACCTCCTTTTCGACAACCGCTCCATCTCGTACGTTATGGCCTTCTTGATTGGGTAATACTTTGTTCCGCAGCTGCCGACAAACTGCTCTCCGTCTTTCCACCAGGCATAAGCCCATAGAGCCAGGTCTACCCCCTCAAGAAAGGCCATCCTGGCCTCTGCGGTTCGATACTTTTTCGACTCCTCTACAAAATCCATACCCTACCTATGAGCTACCATGAGAGTTTTCTTCTTTCCGAATCGAACAGCCCGATCATAAGAATCCATGTAAATATCGATTCGCTTCGTCCATTTTTTATGCATCCGGTCCCGAACCACGAAGCTTCCGATTCCATTCAAAAACAAACGGTCTCCGAATCGGACTCCTCTTTTTTCGAGGTCTCTGGAGATGGCCGCCGTTCCTTCTTTTGCGGGCACCCCGGAGGCTGTAATGCAGTTTGTCGCCTTACACTTCATCTCTACTGGCGTGTATGCTGTTACCGTTACCATATCTCTGAAAACGACCATTGGCATCGCACGATTTACTTCCGCCGGAGAAGCAGTCACTATTACGACCGTCAATGCCAGCAGTAAGGCGAGACGCTTTACTGTCCTCATTGGCGTTCCTCCTCGTTACTGTTAACGGCTACTGTATTCGATTGTTCAGACCTCCTGTTCTTTTTTCTTCGGAGTTTCGTTATCCTCACCGAGCCTCAGTCTATCCGAAGTTTTCGGATAGGAGGCCCTGTCGGCTCCGGCTCCTTATTCGGCTTCTCTCCTTTAAGCAAGCTCTTGGCCGCTTCTCTGAAAGCAGGATCAGGAATACTTCGGGAACGAGCATGAGGCTGTTCCCTGACCTGCCCTGTAGGAGACTGAGAAAAGGAACGGGCGGATGCTGTTCTACTGCCGCCCCATTCTATCATTCGATTGATAGACTGCTCCATATGTGGAGCTAGGTCTTCTCTAAATAAGAGACTATAACGAGCGACTGCTGCCCGAAGACAGGGAATGTACTCCGGAAGGCCTTCTCTCAGTCTCTGATCCGCCATGTAGATATAGGCCAACAGCTTCGGTCTTGTAGTGACCTTATCCAGCCGAGTAAGAAGCTGGGCGGAGCTCATATAAGACCATCGCATTTGCTCATGCCGCAAAGCGGCATCGGTAAAGATTCTTCCGTATACCTGAGGCATACTCCCCTCCTGAAAGATATTCCGAATCCCCGGTATCCTCGGGCCGTCACTTATCCTCTCTGATCCTCTTAAAGACAGGGAATCGCATTCTCTTGTTGTTCCCGTATCCCTGATGTAGAACCTCGACGACCTTGCCAAGGATGGCTCCCTTGTTCTGCCAGTAAAACTCACGGAAAGGAAGGTCAAATCCGGTTCCAACATCACACAGAACCCCATTAGGCTGCTGGACGGTGAGCTGCAGCAGGGTGATAATCTCGCTCTGCATCTCGTTCTCGATTATCGGGAAGGGACCGCCCTTGACCTCGACAACCCGGACTTCCGAGGTGTCCATCACCTTCATCTTCAGCAGGGCGTTGCTGCGCTTGAAGTCATAGTCCAGCTCCATCGAGCGGAGCATGATTCCCTCGTAGCCGGCTTCGATGGCTTCCTTCAGGGGACCCTCGTACTGCCCGCCGCTAACGGCCTTGATGTAGTTCTCCTTAATCTCCTGGGTGTTAGCATTGCCGCCAAATGTACGCCTAATAAAATCGGTTTGCAGGATGTTATCGGTATACCCTTGCGGCTCCCTATTTAGGTAGCGATCGATGTCGCCCGCAACAAAAACATGATACTCGAGGTCGGCCGCTGCGTTTCCGGCGCTAGTCCTCATTACCTTACCCTGGATTTCTTCGAACTTGAGTCCATGCCTATAGAGCTCTCCATCGAAAAAGGTCTTACCGTGGGCCTTCCGGTAGTACTCGAGGTCTTCCTTGATGTGGTCGGCCGTGACGATCTCTTTTCCCTTTCTGGAGTAGAGGGTCCACTTGTTTCCCTGATAGAGAGCAATGGCCCGTACACCGTCGAGCTTATAGGACCATCGGTAGATTGGTTCGTAGACCTTCTCGATAGAGAACTTGTTGGCAAGTTGGACGGGGAAAGTCCGGACCAGATCCGGAAAAACTTTAAGAAGCCCTCTGACACTAAGACCGCAATGCCAGCTTTTGTCGACCACACCATAGAGCAACTCCTGAGATCCTCGATTAAGTTGTTTCATTATGGCTATGATCTTCTCTTTGTTCTTGACCGGGGTGAACTCCTTTGCACATGAGTGCAAAGTAGACTCGATCTGGTCTACGTAATTCTCGATCTCTCCATCACCGGCAGGAGGGATGTCGAATTCGTCGAGCTTCACGTTGAACTTCAAATCCGGGTCGAATGTGAGCTTCAGCAGTGTTGTGAGGGCGGGAGAGTTGTTGGCGAGAATGTGAGCGATCTTCTCACTCGGCTTCGACGTACTCTTCAGATCGTCGATAAGATTGCTTAACATGGCGGTTGGCCCCTTTCCATTGTTATGGAGACAATCTTACCACAGATAAAAATTTTTGTCAACCGCTTATTTGGAGGTCTCGATATCTCAGATAGCAGAACCTGCATAACCCCCTGACCTCGTTCCATGTGCAACCCCATGATCTGCATAGAGGCCATCACCGGAAAGCGCTCACCATACTCTGTGAAACTTCCACCATCAGCTTCCCGCACGTATAAAATGCGAAACAGGCAGTAAAGCACACAGCAAATATAACAATCAGCTTCTTTGTGTCCCTGTCCATCCTTTCCTACCTTTCTGGTATGGCTTCTACTTTTCGGTAAACCCGTTGCAGGACTCCAGCCACACAGGATCAAAGTTCGCCGGCCAGAAGAACCAGCCGTGAGCAATTCCGTGTGGATGACCCTTGATTTCGAGGGCTGCAGCCGCCCCCGCATACCTCCCGGATAAGACCCGGGCAAGGGCCTGGAAGTAGCCTCCCAGACCCCCGACCTCAGGGTGATCACACGAGGAATGGGCATCTCCGGGAACATCCCGACGATACTTGCACCTGTAGCAATCGGGCCCCTTCCTCATGCCTCTGCTCCCGCGAACTCGGCAGCTTTGGTAATACCTACAAACTCCCCTTGTTTGGGCTTTCTGGGCGTCCTGGGCTTTCTAGTGAGCTTCGGCTTGCTCTCGGAGCAGGCCCTCTTTCGGAGGTCTCCGACGATCTCGATAACCAGGGGACGGACCTTCTTCACAGCCAGGGAGCTATCCGTCTTTGTATGCTCCGCCAATGCGAGATGTGCCTCCACTTGTTCCGCCAGTACCAGCAACTCTTTGTCTGTCATACTCCGCTTCTCCTTTCTAGGTATTTGTGGGCTAAGGCGAGTCTTCGCCTGTAGTGCTCGAGCCTGTCGGCCTTAAACCGAATATTCTCCTCCTGGGTTTTAATAATCTCCTTCGCAGAGAGGAGCCTCGACCGAAGAATCTCCTCCCCCTGGCGCCGGTTCCACGCTGCCACTATCTGGTCCTTGAACCGGGTCGTTTCCTTCTTCGTGACCCCGCAAACGGTGCAGCTCACCGTCATCCCCGTCGCTCCGGTAGGATGCCGGTACGGAAGAAGACGGGGCCTCCCTCCGCAAAACGGACACGGCAGTAACCGGTCCTCGGCTTTCTTTCTTGACATGGCCAACCTCCGTAGAATAATGCTCGCAGGCAGGACTGTCTCGTACCATCCATCTCCCATGCCACTTGCTGGAGATACTGGTACACTTCTTATCTATTCGGTACCCGCAATTCCGGCAGAGTCTCTTTCTCGTATCGGGTTACCTTTTCTTGATGACTTCCATGTCCTCGTAGGGCTTAATGCCCTTCTTGCCAATCTTCATCTGCCCTTTGTCGTCATACTGGCACCAGGAGCCGAGGTCAGGCTCTTTGAAAATGCACGGACGAGCTTTACGCTTAACCACAGGAACGGGCTTTGGTTCCTCGTAGGGCCTAACTTCTGTGATAATAGGAGGACTCAACGGCCTCTTCTCTGGATCCTGACTGGTGCAGGACCCAATAATCGACATGCCGAACATAAAAGCCAAAACCAGATGAAAGTCTTTCATAGAAACCTCCGTTGGTAGGAGCCGTTCTCCCGGACGCCCGAATAGAGCGGGACTTAACGCCGACCCTATAAAGGGAGGGAAAGGGGGCACTCCCGGGGGAGCCTTCCGGGGTCGCCTCGCGGCGCAGGCCCCCTATCCCTCGCTCTACAAAGATACGCTCTTTTGGCTCCGGAGGATGCTCTCTTTCAGGCAGTTTTGTGGTAATCGGGCCAACCTTTACTTCTTCCCGTCCTTTCTGACTATAATATAGAGTTGCTGTTTCCTCTCCTCCTTCATTCCGAGCAACCCCTTGCTAGGCATAGGATATACAACATATATCCCATGTATTTTCCGGCCCATCATGTACAGTTCTATCTTTCCTGTGTCAGGATCAAAGAATCGGTATCTAGCCGGTCCGTGATCCCAGACCTCCAAGTATCCTGCTCCGTAGCCGGATTCGATGGTTCCTGTAAACCTTGCACACTCAGTACTGTGGTCGGCTACTTTTATCCCGAGACGTCGCTCTCCTCGAGCTTCGGAGAGGTTCTTCGGTACAGCGAAAGAGAACCAGCTATCCGCCACCCTGGTATCGCGTATGCGGAGGTCGTAATGAGGCGGCCGGCGCCTTACCGTGTTGTGCTTCATGATGTAGAATTCAGTAGCCAGCTCCATGATCTCCTCCTACATCCAGAGCTTCCGAATACCCAGCCTTGCCCTTCTTTTTCTTTTTCTCTTAGAGAAGCGTTATGCTCCCTGTAGAACCTCATCTGTAATGGGAGACCACTCACGAGTGAGTGTACCGTTATTCTTGACCATGCGATACTTCACTTTGCTCTTGCGTTACTGGACCTTGTACTACTCTGCCACAACATCAGCTCACCACACTTTTCCTACAGGATACTTCGCACGGCTGAACAACACCAATACACTAGGCAACTTTGCCAAGACCCCACAATACCAAGCTGTGCTTGGCCACTACCGAGCCTATACGGAACATAAAGAGAGATTACGATACCCCTAGTATACATATCCGCACACCGCACGAAATTGCCTTTCTTTACCTGCACTCAACAATACTTATACTACTGAACCAAACCGATGCAGTTAGGCATTGCCTATATCAACAACCTCGAAGCGTCCGTAGGACCCATTCCGGAACTGACCGAATCCCTGAAACTGCCCGTACTCGAGCAGCCGCTTCACGACATCAACGGTAATCTCCTTATGAGGGAGAACCTTGATGGTAAAAGACAGCTCCGTTCCGGCCGATACGAAGTCAGACCGGATAAGGGTAACTCGTGGACCGGTCTTCAGCATGACCCGGATAGGGCGCTCGAACACCCCGTCTGCTTGCTTCTTTCCTCCAAGATACACCCGGCGTGGAAACACGAAGACGTAATCCGTTATCTTCGACCGAAGGTTCTTGATCCCGATCTCATCCTTCAAGACATTCGCGGCGTTCCGGATGAATCCGCGTACCAGATAGTCGTAGACAAAGATACCATTCTCGTCCTTATGGAATCCTGTCCACCCGGACTGCTCCATCTTCTCGAGATCGGATTCGTCCACTGTCTCCGCTTCCTGATCGGTAACCGATTCAGGCTTTTTCGATTCAATGTAGCTGGCATACACGGACTTGTCGTATGGTACTGTTCCGAGCATGTCCTCCGTCAACCTGACTTTGACCTGCAACTCTTCCATGGCTCCTCCTTATGTCTTCGATTCAGGGAATGGAGCGCTCAGCAAGGCCCCAGCCCATTACCATCGTCCTCTCAGGACTCTTACTGTCCCCATCGCCCGATCATCCGCCCTTCTGCCTGCCCGAGATCGTGCCACTCGACCTCTTTCGTGTAGGGAACGGCAGCGTCCCTGTAGATTCGCCCAGAGAGCATATACGTATGCCCGTTCGGAAGGTTCAGAAGAAGCATGACCTCTTCTTTCCTCAAAGATTCCGGGAACTTACTCACTTCCCCATACTGCTCAAGGAGTTCCTCTGTCCTCGTGGCGTCCTGCAAGCCGGAGGACCAGGCCTCTGCGATTAGGAACACGCACTCGGCAGCAGTGTTCATGGCAGCGGCATGCACTGCCTTCATATAGAGGGATTTCATCTCCTGTGTATCAAAGCGCAAGGGAATAGCGATTATCTTCGGCTCGGGATATGAGCCAAAGACGATGGCCAACGGATGGACCTGCCCGATAGCAGACAGCATCTTGTCGGCCCGGGAGAATAAGTCTTTTTCAGCGAAGAACTTCAACTCCCTCAGTCTTTCCTCGGTCATACTCCTTACTCCCTTCTTTTATTGTAATCTTCATAGAAGCTGCGCCGCGTCAGAGAAATCGAGGACTATCTTAATCCCGCCTTTCTGCGAACCCTCTACCATGGCAGTATCCTCACTTTGCTCAAAAACCACAGTACTGCACATGAGTGCATAAGCAGAAAGAATACGAAATTAAAAGGAAGAATCGTACACGGTCTGCCGGCATCTCGGGCAGTACTCGTAGATAAGCTTATTCGGTTTTGCCCCTGTAGCGACTTCATGGAACACCTCACATTTCGGGCATTTCGCCCTGCTCTTATAATTCCGGCTGAGGGCTCTGGTGTCGGTCCCCAGTCGCCCGTCCTTCTTTACTACCCTCCCATGAGGGATCGCCTTTCCTTCTGTCATCTTACCTCTCAACATACTCTCTTTCAAAGACCATCCTGTCGGTAAGCCGCGCCCATTTCCAAAAGGCCCGGAGCTTTTTCAACTCCAGTTCCGCGGCGGTTAGCTGCTTCTGTAGTCTCTCCACCTCTGCTTCTGCGGCAGCTAGTGCCTGCCGTGCCTCCCTCAGGTCATCCCTGAGGGCCTTATTGATGATCTCTACCGAGGCGAGGGCCTCCCGCAGGTGCCCGATTTCATCGCCCCGGCAATCGTAGCAGAGATCGTCCGGGGAGCAGTCGTCCCGGTCGCATGGCCACCAGCTATTGCACTTCGGGCAGTCATGTACGTGGTCGCTCATTACTTTCCCT
>Ga0255347_1007631_pt1 | contig 11183 bp, 10 predicted proteins | sample wastewater_treat_2_FD_192479 | JGI IMG/M metagenome (GOLD analysis project Ga0255347, IMG submission 192479) | Wastewater microbial communities from Lulu Island WWTP, Vancouver, Canada - plant24 | ecosystem: Engineered > WWTP > Wastewater > Unclassified | place: Canada: Vancouver, British...
TTCACCCGCTCCAGCTCCGTCGCCAGCGCCGCCTTTTCCTCCTTCGTGCAGAGGTTGAGGCTCATCCAGTCCTGCGCGCCCTCGGAGGCCGCACGCTGCGTGAAATACACCAGGTAGATCGGCGAGCGTTTCAGCGCCAGGAGCTCCCCCACCCGCTCCAAGAGCGGCGTCTCGCTGTACTCGAATTGCAACGGCACCGGACGCCGGTCGCTGCGCACCGTCACGCACGGCGCGTGGGTCAGCCGCTCCAGCTCGCGCTCGAAAAACGCCGTCGCGCCGAGCGTGGCCGACATGAGAAGGAAGCGCGCGTGGGGCATCGTGAGCAGCGGTACCTGCCACGCGTAACCGCGCTCCGGGTCCGAGTAGTAGTGAAACTCGTCCATGATCACCGCGCGGATGTCGCTGCGGTCGCCACGGTGCAGCGCGATGTTGGCCAGAATCTCCGCCGTGCAGCACAGGACCGGTGCCTGCGGATTCACGCTCGCGTCGCCCGTCATCATGCCGACGTTTTCCGGCCCGAAATCGCGGCACAACGACAGGAATTTTTCGTTCACCAGCGCCTTGATCGGGCACGTGTACACGGAGCGCTCGCCGGCGCACAGCGCCTTGTAGTGAAACGCCGCCGCCACCAGCGATTTTCCGGAGCCGGTGGGCGTGTTGAGGATCACGTTGCGCCCCGCCAGCAGCTCCAGAATCGCCTCCTCCTGCTCGCCGTAGAGCTGCAACCCGCGCTCCGCCATGGCCGACAGAAAACGGTCGAGCACGGCATCGGTGTCGGGATTGCCGGGCAGCGGCGACAAGGGAGCGGGGGCGGAAGACATCGCCCACGACAAGGCACGCTCCCGCCCCACGAGACAAGCCTCGCGTCTGGCTGATGCCAGCCCGGCGTAGGCTCACGCGCTTTTCTTACGCAGGAAGACCGCCCACATCAGCCCCAGTATCGTGCCTAGCTGGTGCGCCAGCGGGACACTGTGCACCGCCCCAACCTCAAAGTGAGTGAACGCCGCCTGTCCCGTGGGAAGCTCGGCGCCCAACTTGAGCGCCAACGCTAGGGAAACGAGGACGGACAGCGTCGGCTGATTCGTCCGCCAGAGCCAGACGCTCAGCACAGCGACCTCGGCACATACCAGACCAGAAAGCCCGCCATAGGCGCCGATCTTCGGGTCGATGAGCAAAATTCCCAGACTCAGCAATGGCGCTAACAACACCAAAGTCTGCCAGATGACGCGCCGTGCTCCGAGTTCACAAAGCCAGACTCCGGCAAGAACAAAGCAGCCGACATCCCATACAAGATGGGACCACCCAAAGTGGACCCAATGCCCAGTCCACAGCCGCCATACCTGTCCGTGGACCAAGGCTCCGCGCCGCAACAGCAACGCTTCACGAACATCTGAGGGGCAACAAGCGAGGCCTAGGAGTAGTCCCGCAGCAAGCAGCAGACCACTGTTTCGGCCAAGACGCGCGCTTAGGTCCGGCGACGCCATAGGCCGCCTATCACGAGGCCGAGCAGGGAAACAGCAAAGCCGACGTCGATAGCGCCACCGCCTGTGTAGCCCTCGCGATGCTCAATCTGCACCGACGCACGTCCCTCTTTGATCTTTTGTTTGAAGGCCACGAGCTCGGCATCGAGATTCGAAATCAGATCATCGGTCGCGAGGGAAAGGCTCGTGGCGGAATCGAGACGTTGGCGCTCCGACGTACGGACACCTGTGGAGCTGCTCTCAATCCGATTGGCGCCCGGGGCACGGAAAAGAAAACTCCCCGTCGGGATGTCATATACCGCCGCTTCGACGAGAGTCTGCGTGTCGTTTTTGTTACCCTTGAAAATGTAGGAGCCAACGATCGTCCAATAGGAGAATGCGAGCAGGTTCTCATCGCCATATTGCATCTGATCGTAAGCGACGAGCACGGCGAGATCGAGCTGCAGCATACGCCCGGCCTGCTGGAGGTTGGCGAGCCCACCGGCAGGGCGTAGGTAGCTGGATGGGATGGTCTCGATGTGGGAAATGAATCCCTGGGTCCGAAACTTTTCCGCCACCCGCTGGATCATTTGCTGCTTTTGCTGTTCGGAAATCTCGCCGCCCCAATTCCGGGCGGAGGGCACGAAAGCGACACCCACCCGCAAGGGCAACCGCAGCACAGGAACCGTAGGCGTAGGGAGTGGCTTGCTCTGGTCGGGGTAGAGATATTCGACGATGCTGGAGCTTCGCTCCGAGCGATTGTACCCATAGAAACCAGCGCAGCTGACACTCAGAAAACCGATCAAAGCGAGCAGTAGGAAAGAGCGGATGAAACGGGGCATGGCCGTATTTCTATAACCCCGAGAAGAATGGCAAGGAACCGTTTATGAACCCGTAAAACAACCCTTGCGCCCATCGCGCACAAAAACGCATCGGATTATGCGGCCACGAACAGGTCACGCGTCTTTCGCCAGCAGCTTCCGAATCGCCCGAGGATCACGACGGCAGTCCAGCACACGAAAAACGACGACCTCGGATCCTGTTACCCTGTAGTAGATCGCAAACGGGAAACGCCTCGCCAGTTGACGATGAAAGCCAAACTGAGCCCGATGAATGCCCGCGTGAAGCACGAGCGAGTCGATCTCGGAAAAGAGGCTATCGAAAAAATAATCCCCCACGCCAGGCGCTTGAGCATCATAAAACTGACGCGCACTGGCCAAATCCTCCAGCGCCGAGCGGAGTACTCGAATCTTCATTCGAAACGGCCACGCAGCTCTCGTTTCGCCGCACTCCAATCGACGACTTCGATATGCCCCGCCTCGAACTTCGCTTCGGTCTCACGCAATGCGCTCTCATGCCATGCCGGACTGGGAAACGCCTCATCATCCGCCGCCACATCGCCCCACAACGCCTCTATGATCCTCATCTTTTCTTCCGATGGAAGTTTGCGTAGTTCGGCGATGCTCATGGCTGAAAACATAGCCCAAGCGCTGAGCCCGGCAAGCGACTTTCCCGGCCTGCTCATTCACCCAGAAGGGCAACCGTGGCATCCCCATCAACGCTCAGCTCAAAGGTGAAATGCTCACAGTGCTTCCGGAATGACCAAGCATAGCCCAACAACCCCACTAGGAATCATGGTAACTCCAGCACGAAGACCACTGGACGGTGGTCGCTGGCTTGGCGGACTTCAGGCAGATCGACGATGCGTGCGGCGGCGCCGCGCACCAACGGCTTCAAGGCCGGCGACACCAGCACGTAGTCCACGCGGTCGTAGCTGTCGGCTTTGGCGAAATGGTGCGTCCAGCTCTCGCCCCGGCTGTCGAGCGCCGGCAAGAGCTCCGTGAAACGCAGCGCGCCGCGCTCCTGCAGGGCACGCAGCGGGCGGCTGGTTTTTGTGTCGTTGCAATCGCCCAAAATCGCGAACCGCGCCGCCTCCGGTTCTGCGTAGCGGCTCAGCACGAGATCGCGCACGGCCACGGCCTCGCCCGCGCGACGCTGCGCCGCCGCCGGGTCGCCGGGCTCTTCGGTGAAACGGCTTTTGAGGTGGACCACCCAGAGCGTGACGTCGCCCGACGGAGTGCCAAACACGAGCTCCAGCGTGCCGCGTTTCACGCGCTCGTCGCGGCCGTTGAAGGGAAACATCAGCATGCCATGCCGGCCGACGGCCTTAGGCGCGATCTTGGACAACACGGCGAGCTGGCGGACGGGGTCGGCGGCCTCGACCTGGTCGGCAAACGTGTAGTCGAGTCCCTCGGCACGGAGATCGCGTTGCAATTCGCGCAGGTACGGCGACGGCCCCATCTCCTGGAGCACGAGCACATCAGCGTCGATGGCACGGATCACGGCGCGCAACGCCTGCTTCGACGCCTCGGACTTCGGATACTCGGTCCGGTAGCCGTCGTCGGTCATGCGGTCGGCCAGCGTGTAGTTTTCCACGTTGTAGGTCGCCACCGTGAGCGGCGCCGCGTCCGCCAGCGCCGCACAGGCAACCACGAGCACCGCCAGAATCCGACACCGCGCAGACGACGACTGGAGGAGCGGCATCATGGCTGGACAGGCAACCCGGCGTGGCGGCTACGCGGTGAGCGCGCGTTCGCGCTCGACGAGCGTCGGGTGCGAATAGTGGAAACCGCTGTACCACGGATGCGGCGTGAGGTTGCTGAGGTTTTTCTGCGCGAGCTTGCGCAGGGCGGCGACGAGCGGCGCGGGGCCGCCCATGGCTTCGCGGGCAAAGGCGTCGGCCTCGTACTCGTGTTTACGGGAAAAGAGATTGGCGAGCGGGGTGAGCCAGAACATGGCAGCGCCGCTGAGCAGGCCGAAGAGCAGGAACGCGGGGGCAATCTCGCCGGCGGGGAAGCCGAAGGCGGGGTTGAACCAGCCGCTCGCGGCGAGGGCGGCGATGGCGGCGAGGGCACCGAGTTGGATGATGGCCGAGATGGCGAGCATGCGCGGGATGTGTCCGCGACGGTAGTGGCCGATCTCATGCGCGAGCACGGCCTCCAACTCCTCGGGTGTGAGCTGCGAGATCAGCGTGTCGAAAAGCACGATGCGGCGAAAGCGTCCGAAACCGGTGAAATAGGCGTTGGAGTGGCCGGAGCGTTTCGAGCCGTCGATCACCTCGATGGTCTGCGCCTTGAAGCCGGTGCGGTCTGCCAGCGCCATGAGGCGGGTGCGCAGCTCGCCCTCAGGCAGCGGCGTGAGTTTGTTGAAGAGCGGCAGGATGAGCTTCGGGTAGAGCACCATCATCAGCAGTTGGAAGGCGAAGATCAGGGCAAAGCCCCACAGCCACCACCAGCGGCCCACCCAGAGCACGAGCGAGAGCAGCGCCCAGAGCAGCGGAAAGCCGATGACGGCCGCGAGCATCACGCCCTTGAGCTTGTCGCCGAGCCAGAGCTGGAGCGTGCTCTTGTTGAAACCGAAACGCGCCTCCAACCGGAAGGTGCTCCACCAGTCGAAGGGCTGCGACGGGATCGAAAGCAGCACGAGCGCCGCACCGATGAAAAGCGCATCGTCCCAGGTGCCCGCCGGAGCCAGCGGAGCGAACTTCGCGTACAGCCACGGCAGCAGGCCGCCAAAAACCACCGCGGCCAGCAGCGCCGTATCGAAGACCTGCGACACCATGCCGAAGCGAAGTTTCGCCTGCGTGTACTCCACGGACTTTGCGTAGGTGGGTGTATCGACGATGGCGGCCACCGCCGCCGGAGCAGCACCGGCATGCCGGCGCACTTCGCGACGGTTCAGCTCGGCCAGAATCAATTCACCCGCCAGGTGCAACCCCAGCACGACTGCCACAACGGTCAAAACCATGCCGCGACTCCAGCGGGCGCCCCGGCACGGAGCGAGCGCGAAAGTGCGCGGCTCCGGTGCGCGATCAGCGATAAAGCGCGGTGACGGGATGCGTGGTGAGGACGTTGTACTGGCGCATGGCCAGTCGCCACCATTCGGCGAGCGCCTCACCTGGCTGGCGCCACAATTCCTCGTGCAACCAGATCATCGACTCGGCATCCAGCAGCAGCGCCATCTTCTCCTTTTGGGAAAGTTGGGCCGGGCCGTCACGTAGCAGACGACCGCGCAGTTCGGTGAACCACTCGCGCGACTCCTCGCTTGGGCGGCGTTGGCGCAGGAGCGACACATGCACGGCATTGACGTACGGATCGAGCACGGCCTGGAGCAAACCGTAGTCCGCGCGCAACGGCTCGATCGGCTGCATGTGTTGATAACACTCCGAGAGGTTCTTCTCCAGGAGCGTGAGCTCGGCGGGCGGCTGCGTCTCGTCCGGCGTGAGAAACAGCCCCATTTCACGACTCTTCAGGCCGATGCCACCCTTGCTGAGGAAAATCGAAATCGGGATGGAAAGCAGCAGGCCGAGTACGACCGGAAGCATCCACCAGAAAAACATGGGCGAAAGGGCAAACGCCGACGCGCCCCACACCAAACCGACAGCCATGTGCGGCCAATGAGTGAGGATCGCCTCGCGCCAATCGGTGCCATCGGCGGCGGCCTGCCGCTGCTGCGTCACCCAGCCCACGCCCTGCCCGAGCACCGTGAAGAGCACGAACTTCGAGTTGAAAAGCATGTTGACCGGGGCGAGGAGCGACGAAGTCACGATCTCCAGCAGGGCGCTCAGGAACAGCCGGGGGCGCCCGCCAAAGGACTGTGCGGACGCCTTGTCGGCCATCGTGAGGATCACGCTGACGATCTTGGGCAGGAAGAGGAGCAGCAACGTGAGCAGGAAGAGGAAGAACGCTTCCGGCACGTAAACACGGTAGCCGAAGAGCGAGGTGTAATCCTCGGGCCGGTCAAAGGGGATGTCGTGTCCGACGACCTGCGAAATCACCATGCCGGTGCTCAGAATCAGAAAGAGGAGCCAGAGCGGCGAAGAGACGTAGCCCATCACGCCCATGAGCAGATGAAAACGGTTGGCCGGGCGGAAGCCGCGAGCCAGTAGCAGCCAGGTGTGCTGCATGTTGCCCTGGCACCAGCGGCGGTCGCGCTTGGCGCTGTCGATGAGCGTCGGCGGGCCCTCCTCGTAGGTGCCCTCGACATCGTGGGCGAGCCAGACGGTCCAGCCGGCCTTGCGCATGAGCGCAGCCTCCACGAAATCGTGCGAGAGGATGCGCCCGCCGAAGGGCTCGCTGCCAGGCAGGTCGGGCAACGCGCAGTGGTCGATGAACGGCTGCACGCGGATGACGGCGTTGTGGCCCCAGTAGTTGCCCTCGTGCTGCTGCCAGTAGTTGGTGCCCGCAAGGAAGAGCGGGCTGTAAAGCCGGTTCGAAAACGCCTGGATGCGCGCGTAAAGGGACTCGCCGCGAGCCAGTCGCGGGGCTGTCTGAATGATGCCCGCATGTGGATTTGCCTCCATCATGGCGACGAGTTGCACGAGCGAGCGGCCGGTCATGATCGAATCGGCGTCGAACACCACCATGTACCGGTAGTCCTTGCCCCAGCGGCGCAGGAAGTCGGCCACGTTGCCCGACTTCTTGTTAATCTGCTGGCGGCGCTTCCGGTAGAAGATGCGGCCGAAACCGCCGACCTGTTTGCACAGCTCCGTCCAGGCGACCTCCTCCTGAATCCACTGCGTGGGCCGGTTGGAATCGCTGAGGATGAAGAAATCGAAGTGCTCCAGTTTGCCGGTGTCTTTCAATGAGCCGTAGATCACGCGCAGACCTTCGAATACGCGGCTCACGTCCTCGTTGAACACCGGCACGAGGATGGCGGTGCGCCCCAGCGGGGTGTCCTTGTTCCAGTCGACGGTCTGCGTGATGCGGCAGCGGTCGCCGCCGCGGTTGATCACGTAGAGACCGAACATCGCCGTGCAAAAGCCCACCGAGATGTGGGCGAACAGCACCACGAAGAGTACGAGCAAAGAGACCTCCAGCGCGCCAAACGACCCGACCCGCCAGAGCAGGTCGGCCATCACCCAGGTGGCCAGACTCGTGAAGGAAAACACCGCCGTAAAAAACATGAAGCGCCGGCGCATCAGTCGGCGCGGCGTCATCTTCGACGGATCGAATACGCAGGTGGCGGTCATGGGAAAATCAACGAGTCCAGTAGAAGATGGCGGCGAGCACACCGAGGAATAGGGCCCAGAGGGCGAGCATGCCCAGCAGGGGGTAGCGCTCGATGCGCTCCAGCACCTCGCCGGCCGTCTCGCTGATCACGCCGAAATCGAGCGGCTGCGGCACCATGTTGGAGGTCTTCATGTCGGGGCCGGCCTCCATGGCGCTGGCAGTCATCGCCTGCGCAAAATCCTGCGGGACGTTTTTATCCTCCAGAAACGCATACGGCCAGCGCTGCGGGCCGTCGCACAGCAGCAGGGCAACACGACCGTCGATCGCGATGCGCTCATGGCTGTGGTCCGTGGTGCCCAAGACCGCGCCGAACCAGTCGTCCATCCACTTTTCGGTTTCCTCGGCGGCGAGGGTGGTCGGCGACACGGTGGGCATGCGTTCGTGGCGCTTGGCCGCCCTGACCAGGATCACCTGGATGAGGCGGCTCTGATGGAGGCGATTGTGGATGCGATGGGCACGCAGATAGTCCTCCACGCGCACGTACGCAGCGTTCCACTCTTCAAGCGTCCCCGTGCGGGGCCGGAAGGAACTCAGGGATTCCAGCGATAGCTCCATGTTTCAGTGAGGACGTGCGGCGCGCGGCGGATGAAACAACGCAACTCCACTGGGCGGCCGCTCCCGTCGGGGCGCAGCGCAAAGGCCACGCGCCACGAGCCGTTGGCCGTGTTTTTCTGAATGGACTGGTGCTCGAGCTTTGCGCCCTCACCCACGCTCACGATCGCCTCGGCGGGGAAATCGCCGCCGCGCACGCGCAGATACGGGCTGTCAAAATCGACGACAAAACGGGTGAGCTCGGGCTCGTGCGTCTTCGAATGCCCGATGCGGGTGGCGAGGGTGGCGCCGGACGGCGGCTTGATCTGGTCCATGTTCCAGTGCAGGCGGTATTCGAGCACGAGCGGCTCGCCGACCGCAGGCAGCGTCTCGGGCTGCCAGAAAGCCACGATGTTGTCGTTGGTCTCGTCAGGCGTGGGGATCTCGATCAGGCGGATGGCGCCGCGCCCCCAGTTGCCGACGGGCTCGACCCAGGTGCTCGGGCGCTTCTGGTAACTGGCCTCCAGGTCTTCGTAATGGGAGAAATCGCGGTCGCGTTGCAGCAAGCCAAAGCCGCGCGGGTTCACATCGGCAAACGCAGCCGAGCGAATCACGGTCGGGTTGGTCAACGGGCGCCAGAGCCACTCGCCGCTCCCATGCGCGAGCAGGAGGCCGTCAGAATCGTGCACCTCGGGGCGGAAATCGCCGTAATGGTCGGAGGAGCCCTCGCCGTGCCAGAACATGCTGGTGAGCGGCGCCACGCCGAGCACCTTGACCGGCTTGCGCAGGTAGAGTGCGAGCTTCACCTGCATGACGGTGTCGTCGCCGGGGGTGATGATGAAGCGGTACGCGCCAGCCACGCTCGGGCTGTCGAGCAGCGCATAAGCCGTCAGCGATTTCACATCGGCGGCCGGTTTCTCGATCCAGAATTCCTCGAAGATGGGAAACTCCTCGCCGGTGGGCTCGGCGGTGTCGATGGCCAGACCGCGTGCGGAGAGGCCATAGACGGCCTTGGCACAAAGTGCCCGGAAGTAGCTCGCGCCCTGAAACACCACCAGCTCGTCGAGGTAGTTCGGATTGTTGAGCGCATAGTGCACACGGAAGCCGGAGAAGCCCATGTCGTGCGGCACGCCGCCCTTCAGGCCGTTCTTACCGTAGTCGAAGAGACGCTTGTTGAAATCGATCGAGGTGGCTGCGCGGCCATCCACCTCGGAGAGCTGCACGGTCTTGTTGTAGATGAAGCCGGGATGGAAAAACTGGAGCTGGAACGGCAGCTTCTCGCGCCGCCACCAAGCCATCTCCGGGCGGAAACGGATGTCGCGGTGCGCGTCGTAGGTAAACGCGGGCGCCAGCAGATGCTCCGGCACGCGCACGGGGCGCACCTCGTACGGCTTGGCCGCGAGCAGCTTCGCCTTGTACTGCAACACCTCGAAATCGAACATCTCGTCGTCGGCGCGCGCCTGCGCAGCGAGCCCGCCGGCGAGCACAAGCGCCACCGCCAGACACTGGGGACGGCGCAGCCACCGCAGGAGGCCGGAGAAACCCGGGGCAGTCAGGGAAGACAGTTTCATAGGTTACAAGAAATAGCCGCGTTGCTTTTCTGAGATGCTCAGCCCTGCGCGCTCCATGACGAGTAGAAAATCCTCCCATGCGGCGCGTTTCGCCTTGCGCTCCGCCAATTTCGACTCGCTGGACTTCCGCAACAAATAGCTCGGATGGTATGTCACCCGCACCGGCCGGCCCAGGTAATCGTGCCAGCGCGAGCGCGCCTCCGTCACTGTGCGAAACGCCTGCACGCCCAGCAGCCCCTTCGCCGCCGTCGCGCCGAGCGCCACGATCACCGCCGGTTTCACCACCTCGATCTGCGCCCGCAAAAACGGCAGGCAGTACTCCATTTCCTCCGGCGTCGGCTCGCGATTGCCGTATTGCACCCCGTCCGCGCCGACAGGCAGTTGCGGCCGCCAGTTCAGAATGTTGCCGATGTAAACCTGGTCCCGGCCGACGCCCATCGCCTGGATCATCTTCGTGAGCAACTGCCCCGCCGGGCCGACAAACGGCTCGCCCTGCACTTCCTCGTCCGCGCCCGGCGCCTCACCGATAAACATGATCTGCGCATCGAGACTGCCGACGCCGAACACGACCTTTTTGCCCTCACGCACCTGCGCCGTGCAGACCCGGTCACCGAGCACGCGTTCGCGCAACCAGGCCCACTGCGTCGCCTTGTCTCCTGCCGGCAGCGTAAGCTCGGGCGACGGCGGCAACGCCGGCCCGCTGTGCGACGGCTTCGATTTGGCCACCGGCACCACCGGCGCGGGCGCTCCGCGCTCTCCCGCCTGCACATATTGTTCCAGCAGGGAAGGCTTGCCCGCATCGCGTGGCGCACTGCGCACGGGCGCCGCCGCCACCGGCTCCGCCACGCGGGCGGGACGAGCGCTCACCTCGGCGACCGACTGCGGCGCGCGCGCACGGATCACACGGCGCAACGACTCCAGCGCCGACTCCGACACCGGCACGGTTTTCACCCCGGCGGCCTTCAGCCGGCGGAGTTCGTCAGTCAAAACTTGGAGCGTCGCCCGCATCGGTGCGTTTCTCCGGTCAGGAGGTCCGCAGGCTCACCAGTTTCTCCACGTATTTGCCGAGCATATCGAACTCCAGATTGACCGATTCGCCGGCTTTACGCGTCTGCAAATTCGTCACCTCGCACGTGTGCGGGATCAGCCAGACCGCGAAGCTGTCGCCATCCACCTCGGCGACCGTCAGCGAGATGCCGTCGATGGCGATGCTTCCCTTGTGGATCAGGTAACGCGCGCTGCCGGCCGGCGCGCGCACCTTCAGATAGCGGTCGGCACCGCGTGGCTCGAAAATTTCCACCACACCCTGCCCGTCGATGTGGCCGGTCACGAAATGCCCGCCCATCTTGCCATTGAAGCGCACACTGCGCTCCAGATTCACCAGCGAGCCCGGTTGCAACGCCGCAAAATTCGTCAACCGCCGCGTCTCTTCCAGCACATCGAAAAACAGGTGTTGCGCGTCGAACTGCACGACCGTCAGGCAGCAGCCGTTGATCGCGATGCTATCGCCCAGCGCCAGGCCTTCGAGCACGGCCGCCGCCTTGATCTGC
>Ga0255347_1007638_pt1 | contig 11173 bp, 3 predicted proteins | sample wastewater_treat_2_FD_192479 | JGI IMG/M metagenome (GOLD analysis project Ga0255347, IMG submission 192479) | Wastewater microbial communities from Lulu Island WWTP, Vancouver, Canada - plant24 | ecosystem: Engineered > WWTP > Wastewater > Unclassified | place: Canada: Vancouver, British...
GCATCATCCTCCCGCACGACCTTCAGTCCAGCCTGCATCTGCGCTTGCAGGTTTTTGACAGCGGGATCGCCGACCTTCACTGCCACCGCTGCGCTCCCGAGCGCCGCCGCGAAACAGCGCATGTCCATAAAAACACGCCCGCCCTTCTCTGCGAAGCCCTTGAGCGCCAGCCAGACTTCCGATGGAAACGCGCCATCGTACAAGGCCAGTGCGCCCGCCGCGTTTGCAAGTGCAGCGTTCGGTGCGCCCGTAGCTTTGACCAGCCCCGCGCCTAAAAGAATCTTGGCATTTTTGATTGTTGCGTGGTCGTCCGGCAGGTCGCTGAACAGCACGACCGTAGGCGCCGGCGGCAACGGCTCAGGGGGTTGACGCACCGTCAACGCGGCATCGTCGAACCATGCCTTGCCGACGCCCTGATTGATCTGCAAGTAGGCCATCACATAGGCCGTGCCCTCTGGTACAACAGTCCGCAGACTGAAGCGGGTCCAATCAAAAGAGCCGCCCGGTCCCACTGCAATCGGTTGCGAGACGATACCGCCTTTTTCATCCATGCAGTAGATCTGCAGTGAGGTCTCGCCCGCCGCATCCATGGCGGATTTAACCCAAGCCGAGAGTTCGATCCGGCTGCCCGGCTCGATTTTGATCGAGCGGTCGTGTCCCTGCCGCAGGCGCGTCTGCACCGGCTCGACATTCTCCAACACCGCCGCCGCGCCGCTGCGTCCCTCGCCAGTCGCGCGCCAGATTTTACGCGCCGCGCTGTCCGGTGTGCGCCGCTCCCACGCCGGCGTCAGCTCGTCCTCAAATCCGCCGTTGACCAGCAGGTTCGCCCACTCTACGCTGAACCCTGGCGCGTTATGTGCCGCGAAAGGCGGTCGCACATCCGGCGAATCGGTCTTGAAACGCGTCTTGCGTATCGTTACATCGCGCGCGTGGCGCACAAAAATGCCGTGTGCGGGCAACATGCCGAAATTACCGGCAGCCGGATAAGCGTCTGGCAGTTCCGGTCGTGTGGCAGCATCCGGCACAGTCTCGGCACCCCCCGGCACCCGGACATCCACCTGCTCGATTTTCACGTTCTCTACGAAATGCTCGGGCAATCCGGATATGCAGCTATCGTGCGCACGCTCCGTCGTATGTCCCACGGCCCACTCGCCGTCAGTGATGTTGTGCTCCAGCAGCAGGCCGCGCCAGGCGCGCGCGGCCGTGTTGCCGGTAACGTTACGTATGCTGATGTTACGCAAGAACCCGACTTTAGGCTCCAGCCCCTTGGCCCAGTACTCTTTGCGGAGACGCGCCCCGAGGCGTATGTTGATCGCCACCAACGCATCGTAAGCCCGCACGTTCTCGACCCGGATGTCCTGCACTTCCGAACCGTCGACCGAATAAAGCTCCATCGCTTTCGCGCCGTAGCAGGTCAGGTTGCGGCAGACGACATTGGAATACGCCCCGCGCGTCTCCGTGCCGAGCTTGAACGCGCCGCAATAGGTGTGGCAGACGTTGTCGACGATCTCGATGTTGCGATTCTCCTGGTCACCGGTATGACTCTTGATCACGATCGCGTCGTCATCGGAGACCACCGTACACTTCTCGATCCTGACGTTCTCGCAACCGGAGAGGTCGATGCCGTCATTATTGCGACCGGGCAACAGACTGCGCACTGTCACGCCGCGGATCGTCAGGCCGATACAACGGAGGTAGTACTGAGTCCATGAACCGGAGTTGATTGTGCTGACACCTTCCAGCAACACATCACGGCAGTTAGTCATGTACAAGCAGTGGTGCCGCCAGTCGCGCGCTCCGACAAATGCGCCGCGCGCGTCGATCACGCCCGCACCGGTGATCGCAATGCCGCTGACACCGTCAGCCTGTATCAACGCCTTGCCCGTGAAGTAGTCGCGGTTGGTCGCAGCCAAAATCGTCGCACCCGCGCTGAGGTGCAAGCGCACGTTGTCGCGCATGAACAGTGTGCCGGTCAGGTAATAACCCGGCGGCAGCCAGACCGTGCCACCGCCGTTCTGAGCGCAATCATCGATTACTCTTTGCAGCGTCTCTTGATCCAGTGCGATGCCGTCGCCCTTTGCCCCACGCTCGCGCACATTGATGCAGTTGCCATTCGGCGGTTGATTATCACTCTTCTGGCGCACTTCACGCTGGCGCGGCAATGCCGCAGCCTTAGCGTCAAAATCCGCCAGCCTCTGCGCCACCGTGCCGTCATAGACGCTGCCGTCACCGACTTGCCCGAAACCGTTGTGGCCCCAAGCCCAGATGGCGCCGTCACGGTCAAGCGCCACAGCGTGGTGCATACCGCCGGCAATCTCGACCACACCGCTAAGTTGCCAGACCCCGGGCGGCGGATTATGCCCTGTGACCGCACGTCCCGCAGCCACAGGGCACAGGACATCGCGATTGTTGATTCTGATGCCGGCCCCGCCGGATGCCTGCTCGCCGTACATGCTCCAGCCTGCCGAATGCACATGTCCATCCTTATCTAACACATAAGTGGCTTCAAACCCTGCCGCCGCTGCCAGCCCGTTATTGAAAGTTTTCGCCGGCTTGCCGGTCACCAGCGCGGCAGTCGGCGCGCCTAGATTGCGTTTGCCCTTGGTCTGCCACCAAAACCCGGTGCGGCTGCCCTCGGGCACCTGTCCGGTGCCATTGTAGCCCCATGCGTAAACCATACCGTCCGCCGCGACCGCCACGCTGTGCAGAGCACCCGCCGCGATGGAAACTGCACCAGTGAGCGCTCCCTTGCCGTCCGGCCCGATTGCTGCCTGCGGCATTGCTCTGTGCGTGCCCTTTCCGATCTTGCCGTTGCCAAGCTGACCGTTCCAATTGCTGCCCCATGCGTAAACCGTGCCGTCTTTTCCGAGCGCCAAGCTATGCTGGCCGCCAGCCGCGATCATCGTGATCTGCGCCAGCCCCGGCACGGCCTGCGGCCGAGCCACGGGCGCACCGGCCTTACGCACACCGTCGCCGAGCTGGCCATGGGAACGGCAACCCCATGCGTAAACCGTGCCGTCGCGCGCCAAGGCCAGCGAGTGATCCCACCCCGCCGCGACCGCGACGATGCCCTCCAGCCCATCCACGCGCACCGGCTCATAAGTTTTTTCACCGATGCCGAAACGTCCGTTGCCGAGTTGGCCTGAATCATTGCGTCCCCAGGCATAGACGTGGCCATCGCGGGTTACCGCCAACGTGTGCCACGCCGCCGAAACCGCCGTGACGCCATCAAGCCCGGCGACAGGTCGCGGACGCAACGCGCGCCCCGCATCCGGCTGGCCCAGTTGTCCATAGGCGTTGTCGCCCCATGTCCAAACCCGACCGTCCCTGATCGCCACAGAATGCGTCCAGCCTGCAGCCAAAGTCTTGGCAGCAAACGGCTCCGCACGGGAGCGCGGCAGATCCCCCGCATAAAGCGCAAGGGGTGTCAACAATAATGCCAGAACTTTTGTTTGCATTTTTATCGGATATAGATCACGCTACCGGACGGGGCGTAGACGAGCTTCAGCGTCACCACATCCCCCCCGCTCTCATCAACCTTGAGAGACCATTTCAATGCCGTGAACGCGCGCTCCCATCCTTCGGACAGCGCTGCCGCAGGACAGGTGCCGAGAACAAACGAGTCGCCCAATTCGAAATCGTCGCCGCTCATCAGCACCGGTTCGAAGCCGGTCACCTTGGCGGCTCCGGCTGTGAGCGTACCGGCGATATCGAGCATGTCGTTCGTTGTCGCCGCGCCCTTCCAGACGCGGATCGGCAATTTACCGGTGAAACGGACATTGCCGACCGAGACCCTGGCCGGCAAGGCCGCGCTAGTCAGGTTGGTGAAGCCGATCGTCTCGCTCGCCACGAGCGTACCCGCCCAGTTGGCGCCGTCCGCCAGCAGGAGCCGGCAGCCGTCCGCGCTCGGGCAGGCCAGAAGTTCGCCGGTCGCGGTGTTGTTGGTGCAGGTCATGATCGCCGTGCAGGAGTAACCGGGCGTCGCGTTGGTGAGGAACAACGTGCCGTTCACGCCGGTGACCGGAACCTTCGCAAGTTCCATGACGCGGTTCCACTCGCGCTCTTTGTTGGTTCCGGGATTCACGCTGTAGCTGCGGAGTCCGAGGAATTTGCCGTCGCCGATCCTGATCGCCTTGAGTCCCGTGAACGGCTTCGCGAGATATTCCTGTGTGCGCGATTCCGGCACACCGCCGTCAATGTCCTTCCAATAGTTCCAATCGTGATAGGGTTTTTCGGTCAGGTTCCAGTAACCGTCATCGAACCCTAAAACAGACTTGCCGTTGCCATTGAACTTCATGATGTGGATGTAAGCGCCGTTTCTGAAGGTCATCTGCTCATAACCGTCAATCTCGGGTTCAAACGTTACCGCGTACCGGTTGAAAAAGTACAGGAAGCGCGTGTCCGCACCGTCGAAGTCGAGTTTGACCTGCTCGACAAAACTCGGAAGCCCATAAATTCCCGGCCAGATAATACTCGCGGGCTTCTCGACCTTGCCGCCGTTGAAGCACTTGACGCGCACCGCGCCGCCGAAATAACCCGTATCATTATGTCGAATATCGAAGACAGTGTTGTCCAACTCGAAGTCAATGATCTCGTCCGTCGGATTGGCTCTGCCGACCTGGTACTGGAACCAATATCCACCGGATGCGGATGGAATGGATGAGATGATCGTTGAATCCTTGAACGAGACCTTGCCGGCCACTTTCACGCGGCCTCCGAGCGCCTTGGGTTGCACCCAACTGTTCAAGCCATAGCGGCTCAGGAAGTCAAATGTCCCGTTGACCGCAGTGAGCGCGAAGTAAGCGGTTTCGCCGACTTCGGCCGTGCCGAAATAAGTCGGGGTGGCGCACTGGATCACGCCATAGTTCTTGAGATGGACGTTCTTGAACTCAAAGTCGGATGCGGGGCGCACCTTCGCGCCGCCCGCGACTTCCACGACCGGCAGCGTGTCTGGTTCGGCATATGCAGCTGGTTCGGCATACGCGGTGATTGCACCGGCGGGAAGCTCTACATCGGTGCCGGATGCGAAAAGGATGCGCGAATTGTAACTCAGCTTGATCGACGGCAGCGTGAATGCGCCTGTCACCTTGAGCGTCGCGCCGTCGAACACGGTGATCGAGTTGTAGACGATGTTGGTGTCGCCTAGAACCGCAACCGTATCCTGTCCCGCGATATAGATGTCGGCCCCTGCGGCAGGGACGCTCCCCCGGCTCCATCCCGAAACATCCGCGAGATTCTTCTCGCCTGTGGCGGTGAAAATATCATTGTCAGCAGGTGAGACCGTCAGCATCAGAGAGTTGCCGATGACGGACAACGTGTAGCCGTCCGTCACCGTCGCGTTTGCTTGGATCGCCGCGAGCAATGCCGCATCCGTCGATGTGAGCAGTTTCGTTCCTGCGACAAGGTCGGTCGCGTCAACGGCGAAACTGACGTTGGCATAACCGGGAAGCGAATTGAGGGCGGCGCCGGCCGAGGCCAGTTCAAGCGTCGTCCCGAAGCTCATCGCGAGCGTGTTGAATTGCGTCGCGCGGGCAGTGCGGATGATGCCTGCAGTGACATTCAACGTCGCGGGCGTCGCCTCGCCGAGGGCGAGAGTGCCGCCCCCTGTCTTTGTGAGCGCCGTCCCGGCGGCGAAGCTGGCGTTCGCCCAGTTGACCGTCTTATCCGCCGCGACCTCGATCATGGCTGTCTTGTCGGCCGGCATCGCCAGCGCAGTGACACCGGCAAAGGAGATATCCTCGTTCGCGACAAGCGTACCGCCGTTGAGCGTGAAGGTCATCTTGCCGGGTGCCGCAGTGCATTTGAAATCGCCGCCGAACGTCATCGTGCCGGCGTTCTGGCGGATTTGGAAGACCGGCGGATCACTAGTATAGTTATAGGACAAGGAATGAGGTGGGCGGAGGTTTAAGCCGTTCGGGAAGTTGAACGTGCCCGCGTTGTCGAGCGTGCGGGGATGGGTGCCGTTGCCTTCACGGGCAAAAAAATCATAATAGAACGCGACGGGGGCGGGCGATAGTGAAAGTCCCGCCCGCCTGGTTCTCGATCCTGATGTTCGTCAGATGGTAGGTGCCGCCGAGTTCGGCAGCGCCGCCAGACTGGACGATGTATTCGCTTACGCATCCGCCGCGGCCGATGCGGGAATGGGCGTCAGGCCCGATGGTGAACTTGCTGCCGTCACGCACTTCGACCCTGAGCCAAGTGTTGGAAAAGGTCTCGGTCACTGTGAAGTTTCCGCCAATGACAAAGATCTTGTTCCGACAGTATGAATCGTCGAAGCCGCTGAATCCCCTGATCGTCCAGGTGTTGGACGGGTGGGACGCGGTCGCAGCAAAATTAAAGGCATAGGCGCGATCAAGGGCGTTGCTTCTCTGGAACTGGTAGATATAGTCGTTCACGCCCGGCACGAGGTTGCCGGGGTTGCCGGCCCCCGCAGAGCGTCCGACCGCCCAGTTGTCGGGGTCACCGAACAGGGCATTGCCGCTATCGTCGGTGGAAACCCAATAGAACTCAGCAGCGTACGCCGAAGCACCGAACATCGCTGCAACAACGCAAAGAACCAGCTTTTTCATCGTACACTCCCTCTATCAATGAGAAACACTACCACCCCATAGGGCAGACCGTAAACAACCTATCTCTACTAATTATCATTTAATATACGGGGGAAAGCGGGGGACAGTCAACGCGAAAATAACACTCGAAAAATAAACGGGTGTGGTTTTACTTCGTTGCACCGCACCTAGGATTCAGGAGCCAGGGTTCAGGCTTGTTTTGCAACGACTTACGTAGTAACGCCCTTCCTAATTGTGGTGCCCTCAAAACTGGAGACACACAACTGCTTGTCATAATCGCCATAAACCCCCTGAACCCTGAACCCTTTGACCTTTTGCGATTCAACTTTATTGAATCACACCCCTGCTACGCACGGCCTCCTAACTCGCAATTGACGCGCTGGCGGCAAGATGGTTGAATCAATGTTGTTTGGTTCAAACCGTTTTTCCAAGGTGTTCGTATGTTTGTCAGTTACAGGTGGCTTGCAGCCTTGCCGCTGTTTTTATCTCATCTCGGCCAAGCCGGTTCGCCGCCGGACGGGTTCATGCTTGACCGCGACACAGTAGCGCAGGAGGCCGCAAGCGTGACTTTGCAGCGTTTCCCAGATGCCGACCGGGTGCTGGTCGACGACCGGGTGCTGGAAATTTATGAGAAGGACGGGACATCGGTCTTGTGGGATGACGAGTTCTCCAAGGTGCTGACTGAAAAGGGCCGCCGGGCAGCATCGACTTATAAGATCAACTTCAGCGCCAGCTACGGCACCGCGTTTGTACACCGGGCGGAGATCATCAAGCCCGACGGCAGGGTCGTTCCGGTGGACATGCAGGTCTATGCCCGTGTCATGACCGATGTGGACCAGATGGGCGCGAACATCTATGACCCGAACAACAAGGTCTTGAGCATCTCACTGCCCGATGTCGAGATCGGCGACCTCTGCCGCCTTGTCACCTGCCGTGTGACATCCAAGACACGCATGCCAAACACTTGGGCGGATTATGCTATCTTTGAGTATGACCAGCCGATAGCGCGGCTGGAACACCTTGTCTCGGCACCGCCAGAATTGCCGTTGCGGCATATAATCATGCGCGACCCTGTCACCAATACGGTCGATTATGCTTGCACGCCGCAGCCGGACGGCAGGACGCTGCACCGCTGGGTGGCCAAAGATGTGCCGCAGATGTTCCCGGAACCCGACATGCCGCCGCTGCACACACAGGTCCAGCGGCTGATCATGAGCACAATCCCAGATTGGCAAACAGTCTCGCGCTGGTATTGGGAGCTGTGCCAACCGGCCATGTCCAAGACCACGCCGGAAATGCGCAGCAAGGTTGAAGAACTGACCCAAGGCGCGACCTCGACTGATGACAAAATCCGGCGCGTTTTCAAGTTCGTGTCGCAGGAGATCCGTTACATGGGCATCACGCCCGAAGATACGGCTCCGGGATATGAGCCGCATCCGGTGGACCTCACCTTTAATAACCGCTACGGTGTTTGCAGGGACAAGGCCGCGCTGCTGGCGGCACTGCTGCGGCTTGCGGACATACCCGCATATCCGGTTCTGATCCACGCAGGCGCCAAAATGGACACCGAGGTGCCATTGCCGTTTTTCAATCACGCGGTCACAGCAGTAGACAAGCCGGGGGGCGGCTATGTGCTGATGGACCCCACCGATGAAAACGCACGCGACCTGTTCCCGGCGTATTTGTGCAACTGCAGCTATCTGGTGGCGCGCCCGGAGGGCGAGACACTGCTGGTCTCCGATGTTTACCCCGCCGAAAACAACCTGGCCCGCATTGTCTCGGAAGGCACGCTTGACGGGGACGGGACACTGCTTCTGAAATCCAAGATGGTTTTCGAAGGCGTTAACGATAACGCCTACCGCGGATATCTGGTGCGTCAGAAGGAAACACAACGCCGCCGGTTTTTCGAAAAAGCCGTCAAAAACAGCTTGGCCGGAGCGGAAGTTATAGAGTGCCGGATTACACCAGAGGATCTTCAGGACACGGAAGAGCCGCTTGAGGTCGCCCTGACCATCCGCGTGCCGGATTATCCCGTGCGCGGCAGCGGGCTTGACCAAGCAACTTTGCCGTGGTTGGGCACGACTTTCGGTTATGCCAATTTCGTTTTCAGGCGGACCGGCCTGCGGGAACGGCGCTACACTCTGGACACAGGCATCACCTGCGGGATTGAGGAGCGCGTCAAAGTAGACATCAGCGCGGCACTCGGCGCACCACATGCAATGCCGGGCGAGATCGCCATCGACCGTTCGAAAGTGCGCTTCAACATGACACAGACCGTGCAAGACAACATCTTGAACGGAATGATGAGCTACACGATAAACTCTCCGGAATTTTCCCCCAAGGAATATCTGGATTTGAAACGCACATTGTCCGAGATCGAGCAAGCCAGCCGCCATGTGCCTTTGTTCGAGGCCAAGGCGGCCTTCGCACATGACGTTGAAATCCTGCGCAAAGAAAGTGACATCTATCTCAATTCCGCCAGCGAATGGGTCATCACAAATGTTTTGGAAAAAAGGATACTGACCTATGCCGGCAAGAAAAAACATGCTGAATTGAAATACGCTTTCAACCCGGTCTGGCAGGATGTCGAACTGATCAGCGCGACCGTCTCGAACGCTAACGGCACAGTACACACCGTCACACCCATTGAGATGAATGTGATGGATGCGGGATGGGTCGGTGGCGCTCCGCGCTACGCCCCGGCAAAAACTCTGGTGGTCAACCTGCCGGGCGTCGAGATCGGCAGCGTCATCACAGCCGTGACCTGTTTCCGGCAGCGGGACGCTTATTTTTACTCGCACACGCAAACTTTCGGCGGCTTCGAACCGGTAAGCCAAGAGCGCTACAGATTGACCTTCACGCAGGGGATGCCAATTTCTTACAAAGCGTACAATGGCGATAAGCTTGGATTTACCGCAGTTACCAATGGCGTGCAAGTCAGCTTGGAGTGGGAGATGCGGGAACAACACGCCTTGCCGGTCGAAGAGCATTTGCCGCCGTGGCATTTTTATCAGCCGACACTATATGTGTCATCGGGCGATTGGGAAGACCATTGCGACACGCTCCGCCGTGCGGTTCGTGACGTGTCACGACAAAACAGCAACGCGCGGCGGCGCGCCAAGCAACTGGTCAAAGGCACTCGCGCGCCCTTAGACCGTATGCGCATAGTGCGAGACGATGTTTTGCGCAACATCCGGCCTGTCGGAGCCTCGTTTCTGTATCTGCCTGTGACACAACTTTCCACGCCAGACCGCACACTGACCGACCAATACGGCCATCCGGCTGACCGAGCCATACTGCTGGCGGAAATGCTGGACGCTGTCGGATTTGACCCAGAGATCATTCTGGCCTCTAACGACACAACCGGCTATGAGCGCTTCTCGCGTCCGCAGCGTGATATCCCGCAGTTGAATCACTTCAATTTCCCGTTGGTTGCCGTGCGGCATAAAGGAACGACATATTACTTGAACGGCGGCGACCAGTATGACGATCTCGGCGTGACCGTGCTGGACAAGGCACCGGCCTTGACGCTGCGCGGCAAGCCGGTCACGGTGACAGCGCCGGAAGAGATGCGCGACAGGCATCATAACGAGTGGTTAATCTGCCTGACAGATTCCGGTGACGCGCAGATCACAGTGACAAACTGGTTTTACGGCACCACGGCGGGCATCTTCCGCAAGCAGTACAAGGAGATGCTGCCGGAAGACCGGCGCAGGCACCATCTTGATTTGGTCAATGCCATATCGAAGTCAGCGGAAGCCGTCTCTGAGCTTGTCACGGAAACCGAGACCTATCCGACCTACCGCACCTTTACGATCAACGCGCGCAAATACGCGGCAGTCACAAACGGGGTGTTGCGGTTGTCGATACCGGATGTCACTGCCGCCGTGTTCCCGCTACGCGCTGACAGGCGCGAACAACCGCTGTTCCTTAGAGGGAGTGCACCGGACACGCTGGAATGCCGGATTCTGTTGCCGCCGGGGTATACCCGTCTGGCCGTGATACCTGAGTCCCGTGTGTGGGAACTGCCGAACGGTTTAGGCAGTTTGTCCTATGATGTGCGCACGGAAATGTTAAATGACCAAAGCGCCGCAATTCATATCAGCCGTTGTTTCGAGCGTGAGAGCGCGGAAGCCGCGCCCGAGTTGTATCCGGCACTGCTTGAACACAACCGCCTTTCCACACATCCATCCGTGCGCACACTGGTTGCGGAAAAAATAGATAATATAGAAGAGTGAAAATGCGGCAGGCGTGTCAGTATTTCCTTGCCATAAATTATAGCGTAACGGCGTTTAAAACGCGAGGGCAACTGAAGATTTTTTTGGAGAATGTCCTTCTTTACCTTCTTAAGTATTTCATGTTATAATTATGTCATGATTATTACATCACTCTATTGGGCAATCTCTTCAAGAACCCGTTCCATATCCCGCGCATACTCGTGAAGTACGCAGAATTTTGCAAGGAAATTTAAACAAAGAATGTATGGGAACCTGTAACTCGACTGCTGATTAAGCCAGTAAAGCAAATAATCGTGTAAAGAGACGTGTTTTTTAGCTGGCAGTTGCCCATAACCCAGTTGAACCGCAGAACCTCGAAGCACCTCG
>Ga0255347_1007644_pt1 | contig 11165 bp, 5 predicted proteins | sample wastewater_treat_2_FD_192479 | JGI IMG/M metagenome (GOLD analysis project Ga0255347, IMG submission 192479) | Wastewater microbial communities from Lulu Island WWTP, Vancouver, Canada - plant24 | ecosystem: Engineered > WWTP > Wastewater > Unclassified | place: Canada: Vancouver, British...
CGCGCTGGCGATGGTGCTTCGTCGCAAGATGAAGAAGTAAATCACCCGCAAGGGATGAGGCAAAGGGCGGCCGAAAGGCCGCTCTTTTTGTGTGCCCAGATGGCGCGCCCGCTTGGTGCGTCCAAGCCAGAAAAGCCAGCCACGAATAGACGCGAATGGGGGAGAAGCCCTCAACGAACACAACGGCAGAAATCGCAGAACGACACAGAAGAGAGCAGAACACGGTGCGGTATTGAAATCGGCATCGAACCGCCGGAACAGCCAGCTACGGATTTCACGAATTTCACGGATTCGGACCTCCCCATCCCTCCACTATTCCACCATTCCAGTTATGCCACCATTCCAGTATTCCATTCTTCCCTCCCTCTCTCGCGCCCCGGATTGAATCCGTGCCATCCTGAACATCCGTAGCTAAAAATGGGTTGATGCCCTGGTCAGGATTCGACCTGATTCACCCCCGGATAGCCCCGGGGGGGTCTTCAAGATCAATATCCGAGAGAACAGCCCAGCTGCCGATTTTGCAATTGCGCAAATCCGGTCCCCCCGCGCTCAGCGGGTGCAGCGACAGCAAGTCCGGCATTGCGAAGGAAGGGGCGAGGTGATATATAGCCCCCATGAACCATTCCATCTGCTTTTCCGCCGTCTTCCTCTCCGCCGCCCTGATGGCGGCGAAGTCAGTTAGCGGCGCGATCTATGCGGACTTCACGGTGCCCCAAGGGACGTTCACCGTGGAATTGGATGCGTTGAATGCGCCGCGCGCCGTGGCGAATTTCTTGGGATTGACGGGCGGAACGCAGACCTGGCGGGATCCAGTGACCGGGGCGGTGCGAGGTGGAGCGGCGGGGGGGGCTTTTTACGATGGGATGCCGTTCTATTCGACCTTCGGGGGCTTTACGCTTCTAGGCGGTTTGCGCCCGTATCCCGGAAGCGATGGCAACGAGTATTGGGAGGGGCCGGGTTTTACGATCCTGGATGAAGCGACCAACGGGGTGGCTCTGGTCCGGGGCGTTTTGGCGCTGGCGGAGTTCGCGGGGCCGCACAGCGGGGGCGGGGAACTGGCCATCCTGCTGACCAACGCCCCATATCTCGGAAGCGGATGGACCGGATTCGGCGCGGTGACCGGCGCCGGAATGGCGGTGGTGGAAGCCGTGGTGAATTCGGTGACCGGTGGAAGCGGCCGGGTACTAGCGCAAATCGCGATCCGAGACGGGGGGATGACGCCGGAAGAGAACGCCGCTTTGAACGCGGCGCGAGACGAACTGCCTTTGGTGGAAGCAATGCCGCTGGGCTTGGGCAAGGCAACCAACGTGTGGTTCGGATCGGCGCCGCAGAGCCGGGCCTGCTTGTCCACGGCTTCCAATTTGCTGGCGGAAAGCTGGTCGGTCTATCCGGGAACTTGGAACACCGAAACGAATGCGACTTGGATGGACTTACCGTTGACGTCCATCCCGGGGATCGGCGAGCGTTTGGGATTCCTGTATGGTTCGCAGGCGGTTTATCCGAAGATGACGGCGGCTCCGTTTTCAGGGAAGCAGCGGTTGGGCATGGCTCACACCGGAACGGACATGCAGTATTGGCTCGATTTCACGGGGACGACGGGGCTCTGGGCGCGGGTATCCAACAGCGTGCCCGTGGAAAGCGGAACCATCGACTGGATCGGGCAGGAGTTGGAAACGGCCAACAGCGTGCACGTGGTTCTCTTCATTGGCTGGACCGCCTACCATTATTGGCTGGGTTTCGACGAAGCCGGGGCGACCACGGGGCGATTCTATTGCGAGTTGTGGTATTTCAATGCGGAATTGACCGGAACGGACAGCGGCCTGTTTGAATTGGGAGAAGGCTGGGGAGGGATGAAGTCGGCGCGGAAGGCATGGAACCCGATGGCCGCGACATCTTTCGACCCGGCGCCGGGGAAGGCGACGATGCGCACGATGGCGGAGTGGCGGGCGATCCGCGCTTCGCAACGAGAACTCGGGCTGAAGATCGGCGGCACGGATTGAAGCTGGATTGAGCCCGAGGTCGGATTCATCTGTGGCGCAACGCCACCGGGCCTTTAGGGGGCATAGAGCAAACGGCCGGACGAATCTTCGCGGAAGGGGCGGCGTTCCCGATAAAGGTCGATTCGTTTTTGGACCTTGCGGAGCATGCTGGGGGCATCGGCAGCCGGGGAGATCGCCAGGACAGCGGCCAGCTGTTGCGCGGTTTGAAGGGCGGCGTCGTAATCGCCGGCATAGGCCTGGGCGACCGAGAGGGTGTCGAGGATCACGGGATGCTGGGGTGCGTTGGAAAGAGCCTGCCGGACCATGCCGAGGATTTCTTCTGGAGCGGCCGGGGATCCGGCTGTGGTGGCCAGCAGCCAGGCGACGTTGTTGAGGATGTCGGGACGATCCGAACAAGCATGGACCAGGCGTTGGAAGAACGGCAGCGTCTGGAGATGCAGGCCGCTGGACCACAGCGTGGTGTAGGCGAGAAAGAAATCCTCGGGTGCGAGCCGGGTTTTGTCCCGGAGCGACGCAATCCGGCGGGCATGTTCGAGGGCGGTGGTTTCATCCCCGCGCTCGTGGGCCAGGAGCATGGCGAGCGCGTGTAGCTGTTCCTGCGACTTGGGTTCGAACACGCTGCGCCGGAAGGTCTCCTGCATGTAAAACCGGGCTTGGTCGTGATCCCCGGAAAAGAAGGCGAGGAAAGTCAGGTAGCCCTCGTAGACGCCGGGGTTTCCGAGATTGTCGGAGGGAGGGTAGTGCGCCAGGGCGAATGAGTAGGCGGCTTCGGTGGACCGCAACTGGGAAAGGCAAATGATCTTGAGCACCAAGCCGAACGAGACGGTCGGCTTCTGCGCCAGCAACTGGTCGGTCATCTGGTCGGCCTTGGCGAGATTGCCGTTCGCGAACAGTTCTTCCCGGGCGAAGTAATGGATGGCGCCGTAGTGGCCGGAATGGTGCCGGGCGATGTTGGTGTAGAGGCTTTCGTCGTTTTTCCAAGAGGGCAGGTGCCGGGCGGTCAAGACACCCAAGACCCCGAGGATGCCCAACGCTGCGACGAAAACGCCCGCGCGGAACCCGCGGCCCGAGAAGAGGCCCCCATTGGCGGGAAGCGCAGACAACAAGGCGATGGACAGGCCCATGGCGGGCAAGTAGGTATAACGATCCGCGACGGGATAGACGCCGATGATGACGATCCCGATGACGGGAAACAACAGGCCGAGGAACGCGAGCCAGCCGATCAGCTCGTTGGGTTGTTGTTGGCGGCGGCGCCAGGCCCAGACGCTGATGGCGCCAAGAATGCCGATGGCCAGCAGAAACGACGGGATGGAAATCGGCTCGCGGGGCACCATGGCGTGAAGATGGACGGGAAAGATGAATTTGTTGAGGTAGAACAGGTAGTTCGATGGGATGCAGTAGAGCCGGACCCACAGCGGAACATGGGTAATGGCCTTGGTTTGGGTGAGATAGACGGCGCCCGCCGCGATGGCCGCGCAGAGGAAAAAGGGCGATTTCTCGAAGAGAAGCCGGGGGAGGGTGCGCCGCGCGGCGGCAAACGACGTGCCCATCCGCCGCAAGGGCCAGGCGTCAAGCAGCAGCATCAAGCAGGGGATGGTGACCAGCATGGGCTTGACCAAGAGCCCCATGAGAAAAAACGCGAATGCGGCTACCAAGGGCAGCCGGGCTGGCCGGGCGGCGGGCATCGCCGGGTCGGTCGCGCCGCGTTGGCCGAGCCATGCCCAGACATAAGCGCCCACGGCCAACAAGGCGAAGAAGGTGGACAGGATGTCCTTGCGCGAGGTGACCCAGGCGACGGATTCGACGCGGAGAGGGTGGAGCGACCAGAGCGCGGCGAAAAAGAAGGCGCGCCAAGGCTTCTTGCAGAAGGCCAGGAGCAGGTGAAACAACAGGACGGAATTGGCGGCGTGGACAAGCACGTTGCCGAAATGGAAGCCCCAGGGATCCATGGCCGTCGCCCCGAACAACTTGAGATCGAAGAGAAAGGAAACCCACAGAAGCGGCACGTACATGCATTCGTCGCCGTAAAGACCCGTGAAAGCCCTCCGCACGGCGTCCCATGAGAATCCGTTGAAAAGGATGGGATTGTGGGTGATGAACACCGGATCGTCGAAATTCACGAGGGAAAACGACGTCGCCGGGAAAAACAGCGCGAACGTGGCGGCGAAGAGCAGCAGGGAAAGCAGCGGGATCCGGAGCCGGGTGGTTTTCATGGTGCGGCTTTCCTGTTCGTGACGGGGAGGCCTTTGCCGAATTGCGCAGCCATTAGGCGGGAAAAGGCCTCTTCGCGATAAGGTTGATTCTGCCGATAGAGTTTTTGGCGGGCAAGCAAGCGTTCACGGAAAGCGGACGTGTGCGGATTGGATTCGACGGGCAAAAGATCCAGCGCTTCTTGGACGGTTTGTACGGCGGCTGGAAAATCGCTTGCATTGGCCTGGGCGGCGGCCAAGGTGTCTAGCGCGCCAGGATTTGGAGCCGGAAAAGCTGTGCAGATTTGCTGGGCCAACGCAACGACGTCGCCCGGGGGGGCCGGGGACCAGTCGGCCGTGGCCAGGCCCCAGACGATATTGTTGAGCAAGCCGGTCCGGTCCGGATGATCCTGGATCAGTCGCCGGAAATAGGTCCAGGCATCATCGCGTCGGCATTCGATCCATTGATGTAGATAGTAGGGGAGCAAATCGGGAAATTCCAGGGAGGTTTTGTCCGCATAGGCCGGGAAGCGGCGGGCATGGCCCAGTGCGGCGGCCGAATCGCCCTTTTCAAACGCGGCCACCATCAATAGCAATCTGAGATAGACCTCCGCCGCGCGCGTTTCGGATGGTAGCGACAAGGCGCGTTCGGCATGGCGGATGGCCTCGTCAGGTTGATCCAGCCGCAGGAAGTAGCGGGCTAGGTCCCAGGCAAAGACTTGTTGGGCGTATGGATTCGGATCGGTGTCCGCCCGCAACAGGAAGTCTTTGGCAGCGGCCGGTCCTTCGAGCGCCTCAAGGCACCGGGCCCTTCCTGCAATGACGCCATGGTTGCTGGCACCCGATTCAATGATGCGGTCGAAACCCGCCCGGGCAGAGGCGAAATCCCCCGCCTGCTGGATCGAATGCATGGCCTGCATCGAAAGTCCGATGGGGTTTCCGGGATGGATGCGGAGAATTTGATCGAGCAATGTTTCGGTGGATTGCCAAGCCGGCAAGAGCCGATGCGTGGCCATCGCCAATCCGGCCAGGACAATGGCGGCCGTGGCCAGTCGCAGCCGGCTCATCGCTCGGCCCGACCCTGACGATCCGGACCGCCAAACCGGCAGCAGGGCGATGGAGAGCCCGATGGCCGGCAGATAGGTAAAGCGATCGGCCAGCGATTGCGCCCCGAAGCGCACCACCCCGATGGCTGGGAAGAGGAATCCCAGAAACCAGAGCCAGCCGATCATGCTTTCCGGGTGGCGCCGGCGCAGCATCCATGCCGCGCCCGTGATCCCGAACAGTCCCGCACCGGCAATGGCGGCGGCCAAAGCTGCGGGGACGATGTCGGGATGAAGAGGCGCGAGGCCGCAAGGCCAAAAGGTCTTTCCCAGATACGTGGCATAGTGGATCGGTATGGCCAGCCCGCGCGTTGCCAACGGAACCTGGGCCAAGGCATGCAACTCCCGATGGGCGGCGGCGGCCGCTGCCGAGGCCAGGATTGCCATGATCAGGAACGGGATTTTTTCTGCCAACAAGCGCAGGATCTGTCGCGTATCGGCGTTGAATCCGCCAGGTAGGCGCCGCAGCGGCCAAACATCCAACAGAAGAAGGCCGGCCGGCAGGGGCACCAGCGAAGGCTTCACCAGCAGTCCCGCGGCGAAAAACAACCCAGCGGCCAAGTACGGAATCCGAGCAAGGGGCCCCGGGGGCTCCAGTTGGCCGCCTGCGCCCACCGGCCATCGGGGGCGGACAGCGCGCGCATAGGCCGCGATGCTAAGCAGGCCGAGAAATCCCGATAATACGTCCTTGCGCTCCGCCACCCATGCCACGGATTCGACTCGCAGAGGGTGCCAGGCCCAGACGGCGGCGAAAAAGAACGCGGCGCCAGGTTTTTGATTCCAGGACAGCAGCAGAAGATAGAGCAGGAGTGCGTTCAAGGCGTGCAAAAGGATATTGGTGAGGTGGAATCCGAGTGGATGGCCCGGGGTCGCCCCGCCGAGCCGGGCATCCAGGCCATAGGAGATCCACAGCAGCGGAGCATACATGCCTTGGCGGAACGAAGTGAATGCCATTGCCGTTTCGCGGGCCGAAAAGCCTTCCATGACCAGGGGGGCGCCTGCGATGTAGTCCAGATCGTCCAAATCCACCAGGCTATGGTTCAGCGAGGGGGCATACAACGCGAACGTGAGGGCAAACAAGGCCAGCCCTCCCGGAAGCCACGAAATGGAGGCCGGCCACTTCACGGCAACTCCAAGGGACGCAACCGGCTCAATTCGCCGAAAAAGGTCATGTACATACGGGTAAAGGCATCCTCCCGATAGGGCCGTTCATGCTGGTACAAAGCCAAGCGCGTGGCCAGGCGGTCCATGAACAATTGCAATTGGGGATCGCGCTCGTCCGGGAAGAGCGCCAAGGCGCTCTCCAAGGTTTGGCGGGCGGCCAGGAAGTCGCCGGCGTTGGCTTGCGCGACGGCCAGCGTGTCCAGAATGCCCGGATTCGGATCCGGAACCAGCGCCAGGAGGCGTTGCGCCAAACCGAGAACTTCTTGCGGATCGGCCGGCGACCAATTGGCGGTGGCCAAGCCCCATGCCACGTTGTTCAAGATGTCTGGCCGGTCGGCCGCGGCGTCGGTCAGGCGCCGGAAATACGCGACGGCGTCGCGGCGATAGCCGCCGACCCATTGGAAGACGTAATGGGGCAGAAGATCAGCTAGTTCAAGCGAGGTTTTATTTGCATAGGGAGGAAACCGGTGGGCATAGGCAAGCGCGCGGGGCAGATCTCCTTGTTCGTAAGCAGCGGCCAACGCCAGCATAAGAATGGGCGTTTGGGAAAGGTCGTGGGGCGGCAAAAGCGCCAAGGCTTGATCGGCATGCCGAATGGCTTCCTCGTGTTGGCCGAGCATGAGCGCGTAGCGGGCAAGATCCCGGTGCCAAGCCACAGAGGTAAAAAGGGAGGACGGCGGCATGATTCCGAGCAGATGCCGTTGGGCGGCGGCGGGGCTTTCCAATTCCGAGAGGCATTGGGCTTTTGTAAAATGGGCTTCCCAGTGGCGCGGTTCGGCAGACAACGCCTTGGAAATCATGCGATCGGCTTGCCGAAAATCGCCAGTGTCGCGAATCAGTTGAATGGCACGGGCTTTCAGCGCGGTCGCATGGCGGGGGAACACGTCCAGCACCCGGGCATAGAGCGCGGCGGTGTTCTGCCACGCGGGGAGTTGGCGCAGGGACAGAAACGAGAGCGCGGTCAAGACGGCCAAAGAAAGAACCGGACGGATCCAGCGCCCTGCCCGTTGGTCTCCCGGATCGGATGGAAGCAGGAAAAGAAAGGCGATGGACAGGCCCATGGCCGGGAGATAACTGAAGCGATCGGCGACGTCGTTGGAGGGAATGGGAATGAGACCGCTAACCGGGACAAGCATGCCGAGAAACCAGAGCCATCCGACCAGCTGATTGGGGCAAGAATCGCGCAACCGCCAAACGATCAAGGTCGGCACCAACAGCAGACCGCCGGCAAGGATGGCGGAAGCCACGAGCACGGAGGGCGGCACCCAAGACGAAAAGGACAGATACAATACGGTCAAATTGAGGGGAAGAAAGGTTTTCAGCAGATAAAAGCCATACGCCAGAGGAACCGACAGAAGGCGAAGCGAGATCGGCACAGCGATTTCTCCGGTGACGACCTGATGGCCCCGAACGGTGCCGTAGGCGGCGAGACCCGCCAACAAGAAGAAGAAGATTTTTTCGAGCAGGAGCCGCGGGGCGGCCCGTCGCGCGGATGGCCAGGACAGTTCAAAGCGGCGCAAAGGCCAGAAATCGAGCAGCAGAAGGACGAAGGGGATGGGGGCCAGCGAGGGCTTGACCAGAAGTCCCAGGGCGAAAAAGAGCAAGGCGGCGATGGTCGGCGGGAGCGACAGAGCGCGGGCCGGGCTTGGCGCCCCGCCGGGAGCGCTCATCTGTCGTCCGGCCCAAACATAGGCTCCGACGCTCAGCAGGGCGAACAGGCCGGACAACACGTCCTTGCGTTCCGTAACCCAGGCGACGGATTCCACCCGGAGGGGATGGACCGCCCAAAGGGCGGCAAAGAAAAAGGCCCGCCATGGCTTTTTGCAGAAGGCCAGGAGCAGGGAGAACAGCAAAACGGAATTGACGGCATGAAGGAGGACGTTGGTGAAATGGAACCCCCATGGGTGATCGGGCGTGGCCCCCAGCCACTCCACATCCGCCATGAAGGAAATCCAGAGCAGCGGCATGTACATGGTGGCGGTGGGATTGTCCAGAGAGAACGCCTGCCGGATGGAGGAGGCCGAAAGCCCTTCGAGCACGGCGGTGTTGTTGGCCACGTAGGTGATGTCGTCCAAATCCACCAGGCCGTATCGCAGCGACGGGGAGAAAAGGGCAAATGCGAGGATGAAGAGCAAGAGGGCCGGCAGGGCTGCTTTCCAGCGGGGGAGCGAGATCGGCGTGCGGGGAATGGCGAGGGGTGCCTGAATGTCGGCCTCTCGTTTCGGAGCGGCGTTTCCCGGAAAGATTCCCATTATAACCCAAGCCAGCATGCCGCCGCCGATTCCCGCAAAGAGAAACCAATATCGCAGCGCGGCCCTTGCCAGCAGCGTGCCCGCGCCAATCTCCTTGGGTTCGGCAAAGGCAAACCAATGGTGCGGGCTGTTGTCTTCGGCAATGATTTGGAACGGCCGCCCTGGATTCCGGAAATACAGCGAACGCCAACTCGTTTTGGCGCGACATGTCGGTTTGAAATGGCGGAGCGGCCGGCCCTCCATGTCTTGAATCCGGAAATTCATCCCATCTTCAAAAGGTTGGCCGGCCACGGAGATTTCAAGGAAGCCTCCCCTTTGAGGTGGGTAATATTCCCGCAACATGCTGCCGACCCAGGCATTTCCTTCCGCTCCGCAGCTTCCCCAGACAGGTCCGTGGACCTTCGGTTCAAGCGGGACCGGCGCTCCATTGGCCATGAACCCCGGCTGGCGCGACGGATCGGCTGGCACTGGCCGGCGCAAGGGAGTCGGCAGGAAATCGCGGATGGTTTCATTCTCCAGCAGGTCGATCAGCCGCGTCGCCGTCGGATAAGGGATGGAATAATACGGAATCTGTTCCATGCATTCCCGGTCGAAATCCTCCAGAAAGCGCCGGACGTTGGATTCTTGAATTCTACGCAGGCGGGCTTCGTTGTGGATGACGTGGCAGAGGCTATGCCCGAAGATTCCCAGCCCGCCCACCAACAGGATGATCGACCAGCCGGCCAAGGCGAACTTCATCCGGCGTCCTGGAAACATCGAGACCAAATGCAGGCCGGCTGCGAAGTTGACGACGTTGAGCAGCGCCAAGGTGTCCATGTACCGGGAGGCGGGAGCCGCCCCGCCTGCGCCCCGGCCATATGCCGTGGCCGCCGCGTTCAAATATAGCCAAAGGATTGTCGCCCAAAGAAACCACGGCAGGCCCGGTTTGCGGCCGGCGCGATGATCCGCCACGCCCCGCCACGTGCAGGCGAGCACGGGCAATTGCGTGAAGATCGCCAGGCATGGCACGGCGGTGAACGGGAAGGCTAGGGCCTTGAGAATCGAGAGGGAAAAATCATGGATGCCCGCCGCTTTGAGGGGCGCATGGGCTTCAACCGCCGGAGTGAAGCCATGCGCAAACGCCGCGTAAGCCAATAGAAGGCCCATGCCGATGCACTTGCGCCGGTCCGCTTTTCTGTCCGCGAGAAGCATCTGGAAGAAATAGGCCGCGGCCACGGCCAAGCCGACGAGAAATCCGGAGGCGACCGAAAAACCAGAAGCCACCATGGCCGCAAATCCCAGCCACCATCTGCCGCTCAGAGGCAGGGCCGCCGTCAGCCACCCGATGCTCAAGACTCCGAACAGGAGCAAGAAATAAAATTGCGACTGGAATCCGGCCAGCGTGTTTTCCCAGCCAAACGGCACCACAAGGATCAAAGAAAACAGGACCAAGGGGATGAACGCACCTTCGGGTAATTCTTTCCGCAATCCAAACAGCAACAGCAAGATCGCGAGGCTGTGGATGCCTGCATTCACGACCATTTGGAACAATGGATCCCAGATGCCGCCATTCAGTTTAAGCTCCAGCAACCCCAGCAACCGCGTCCAAAGGATCCGGTGCTCGTTGTGAGGGGCGATTAGTTCGGCAAGATCCAAGTTCCCTCCCGCCAAGGGAAGGTAGAGGGAAGCGGCTTCGGCATCCCATTGGTCCCAGAAGGGGGTGGGGTTGCCATGGTGGCCGATGACGAACAGCTTTGCGCCGAGTATGCAGAGGTACAATCCGAGCAAGGGTACAAGGACGGATTTTCGGTTCAGGCTCATCGGGGTGGGAGTATAGCAGACGATTTCAGGGAGGGAAGCCGGCTTGCGGACTCATTGGTGCATTCTCCTGATTGGAAAGGAGGCTTCGACGCGTTGAGCAGAAGGAGGACATATAGCGGCCCTCAGGCCCGGGTTTCAAGACGTAAAAGAACGGGAATGAACGACTGGCGGGATGACACGCGGCGGGGTGAAAGCGGGGTATAAGAGAACGAAAAACGGAAGAATGCAATAGACAAGCATGCCGGTTTGTAATAAGGCACGACGACGGCGAGGGTTGAACAGATGAAGAGAATCGCGGATTGGATCCGCCCGGACATCGTGTTTCTGGCGCTTGCGCCGTTGGTCGGTTTGGCCTGTCTGATTTTGACGCCGCCATTCCAGGTCGCCGACGAACCCAGCCACTTTTTCAGGATCGTGCAAATCGCCGAAGGGGGCCTGGTGGGGGAACGGCGGGGCGCCGAGGCCGGCGGGGATATCCCAGCCGGGTTGATCGCGATGGCGGAACATTTCATCGACGGGAATTTGGCCAGCGGGGAGGTCCGCTGGGATCGCGGCAAATGGGCCGACGTAAATTGATAAGAAATCGCTTTTCAGGGGCACGGGCACCCGCCCGCCTGCCTGTGCGTGTCCGCACGCAGACAGGCTAGAACCGGTCTG
>Ga0255347_1007645_pt1 | contig 11163 bp, 3 predicted proteins | sample wastewater_treat_2_FD_192479 | JGI IMG/M metagenome (GOLD analysis project Ga0255347, IMG submission 192479) | Wastewater microbial communities from Lulu Island WWTP, Vancouver, Canada - plant24 | ecosystem: Engineered > WWTP > Wastewater > Unclassified | place: Canada: Vancouver, British...
CGTCATTCCTGCGAAGGCAGGAATCTTAATCCGGATATGGACGTCTTGACTTACACACCGCCCTGATCCACACCAAAGGCTTCAGGACGTACAAACACAAAATTATCCTTACTATAAAAGACTTTCCTGCGTAGTTGACGGCAACAGCATGACCCTTATAAATAGCACCTCGCGTTAAGATTCCTGCCTGCGCAGGAATGACGCTGGGGGGAGGCAGGTATGACGGGAAAAAGCAGGAATGACGCCGGGGGGAGGCAGGTATGACGGGAGAAAGCAGCAATGACGCCGGGGGGAGGCAGGTATGACGGGAGAAAGCAGGAATGACGCCGGGTGAGGACATAACGGCGGAAGGGAGACATAACAGTGTCTTCTGTAGGACTGATGGAGGAGGTATGTCGCAAGACGTATTTCCGATACAGATTCGAGTGGCTGTCTTTTCCAGAACTCGCTTGTGTGCCAATGCGGAGATTGGCGTTCCCAGGGGGAGAATTGCCTTTCTCCGGCATCGTCCCAGCCCTCCGTGTCATTCCCGCACTGCTCGTCATTCCTGTATCCGCAGGAAAGACGGCAGTTGTGTGTGAGTGTTCATATGTAGGGACGTGCGTAAAACTCCTTCTGTCAGGAATCTCTCTTTTTTTCTTTTGTTACTGATATATCTGTTCTCTTGCGAAAGACACGACAAGACCAGGTGTCCCGGGCTTCCTGTGAAAAGGTCATCCATTTTATCTGTGAAATGTTGTATAATAGATAAGATTGATAAATCCGCCCGTCTTTTGTTTTCCCCCAACGTGAAGGTAGATCTTATGAACCCGAAAACATCCCGATCTGTTTCGCCTCGTTTTCTTGCGCTGGCTCTTCTGGCCATGGTGCTGCTCCCTGTATCTTCGGGAACAGCAGATCTTCTGTCTATTTATTTGAGTGACGGCATTTTGCGGGACTGTGCTATTCTGGACGGGGACACTGTGGCGATCGATACAGGCAAAACGCCTCCTGAGTTTGTCGTGGATTCTGTACCTTTCGGCTACACCTATAAAGGCAAAGTTATTGATGGTGTCGCTGTTTTCGGGTTTAACAATGTCTTTATCGATTCCAATGTGACGATTTCCGTGACGGGCAACCGCCCGCTGGCAATCACCGCCAAAGGTGATCTGATCAGCGGTGCTTTTTTTGATATTTCGGATGGTGTGGCAGGGGGCGGTTCGGGCGGCATCGGCGGTCCTTTCGGATCAGGCGGTGCGGGGGGCAATGGCGGTCAGGGCGGTGTTGGCGGTGCTGGCGGCAAAGGTGGCAAAGGCGGTGATGCCCGACCGGAGTCTCACCCGGGCGCAGAAAGTGAATTGGGTAAAGGCGGCGGCAGCGGCCTTCCCGGCAGTGACGGCTTGCCCGGCAATGGTGCCGGAACCGGTGGAAGCCGGGGCGGTGCCGGTTATGGCAATCCTGAAGAATTCGGCGGTGCCGGTGGCACACAGGGATTCCTGGGCGGTCTTGCCGGTGTCGGTTCCACACTCTTCGGCAGTGCTTCTCCAGACCGGGAACGGGCGGATTCCGGAGACGGCAGGGGTGGTGAGCTTTTCAATAATACATACCTTGTCACTTTTACCTACGGTAATAAGGGTTCCGACGGGAGTAATGGTGCGGCAGGCAATGCTGCCGGTGAGGGTGGTATTTTTACCAATGCCACGGCGGGTTCTGCCGGTGAAGCAGGTTCTTCCGGAGCGTTCCCGCAATTTAACTTTGATCCTTCAAGTCTGGCACTGGCTGCCGGACCCGGTGGTGGTGGCGGCGGCGGCGGTGCCGGCGGCGGCGGCGGCGGTGCCGGTGGTGGCGGCGGTGGCGGTCAAGGTGCCACAGGTGGCGGCGGCGGCGGCGGAACGCACTTTCCCGGCGCTGATCTGAATTTGCCGTTCATAGGCCAGGTTACACTGCCTGCCGACCAGATGGGCGGTGGCGGCGGCGGCGGCGGTGCCGGCGGATCCGGCGGTTATGGTGGCAGCGGCGGCGGCGGCGGCGGCAGTGGAGAAGGCGTCGGACTGGATGGGGCTCAGGGCAGTTCCGGAGAAGGTAAAGCGGGCAAAGATGGCGGTGAAGGGAAAGGGACTATTTTAGGGATCATTGGCGGTGAAGGCGGTTCTGCGGGCTCAGGCGGCGCCGGCGGCTCAGGCGGTACGGGCGGCTCAGGCGGCGTCGGCGGTTCGGGCGGCTCAGGCGGTATCGGAGCTGCAGGCGGCGGATGCATTCTTCTCTCCGCCCGGGGACTGATGGAACTGACGGATGGTGCCGGTTTTAATATTTCTGCGGGGCTGCCCGGGGCAAGTGCTGAAGGCGCGTCCGGCGGTGCTGTGGTGCCCGGTGCGCAGGGCGGTTCGGGTACTGCAGGCGGTGTTGGTGGTGCCGGAGCAGCGTATGCGTATCTTGACCTGATTCCATATGTTGGTGCTTCACTTAAGCAGTATTTGCGCAGTGGTGAGGGTGGAGCAGGCGGCACCGGCGGAGCAGGCGGTCGGGGCGGAGACGGTGTTGCAGGCGGAGCAGGCGGCGGCGGCGGAGCAGGCGGTGCCGGAGCACCCGGCATGGTCAAATTGGCGGCATCTGTCATCCGTATCAGCGGTGAAGGCGAAGGTTTGCCGCGCATTATCGCGGACAATGCCGGCAGCGAAGATGCTGTTGCTAATGGTAAATTCAGTTTCATCTCCAACGTGAAATATGAATTTGCGGTTGCCAATCTTCCTCTTTTCAGCACGCCTCATCTGTCCGTTGGCTTTAATCGCTATGATGACCTGCTTCAGGCGCTGAACAGCTATGCCCAAAGTGCTACACCGCTGATTCCTACACTTCAGGGCGGTCCCGCGCCCTTTGGATGGTGCGAAGCCAATTACTGGAACAGGAATGAAGTTGAGTCGCAGCAGCCCACAGCGGCAGCGGGTGCTCTGTGCTATTGGCACATTCCTTCTGTTTTTGAAGGGTTTTACCAGCTGATCATAAAAAACACAAGTTTTGTTGAAACGAAGGGTGTTGTAGAAGTTGCAGTGGATGGGCGCGCGCCTGCAGTGCTCTCAGGTGCAGCAGGAACGGCCGGTATACTGGCGCCGCAGGGTGTATGGACAACCGTGCTGCCTGAAGACAGAAGTGTGCAGGTGCTCTTGAACGGTGAAGTCGTTGCTGGCGAAGTACCTGTAGAAGGCGAAGTACCTGTAGAAGGCGAAGTACCTGTAGAAGGCGAAGTACCTGTAGAAGGCGAAGTACCTGTAGAAGGCGAAGTACCTGCAGAAGGCGAAGTACCTGTAGAAGGCGAAGTACCTGTAGAAGGTGAAGTACCTGTAGAAGGCGAAGCGCCTGCAGTTCCGCATCCGGCGGACATCGACGGGGACGGCTTCCTGAGTTTTGACGAAGTGCTTACTTTCGTAAGCGGATGGCAGGAAGGATCCAATGCCATGACAACAGCACTTCGAGCCCTTTATATACAGGGTCAGGGCGGTACCTATCATTATGACGAAACACTTCCAGAACCTGAATGCTGGGTTGCAAACTGATCAGCGTTCACTGAAAATTTGAGTTTTGTATTCCGGCAGGACACTTTTTTGTGTTCTGCCGGATTCCCGTAGTAGAGTATTTAAACAGGGCAATTGGTAACACCAATTGAATCTGTGCAAGTATCATCCACAGGCGCGGTAAGAGCAAAGGTGACGTTGCTCCGCGCCAGTCTTACATTATCGTTTTCGGAGTGAAATCATGTTTACGCTGAATCGTTCCCCCCGCTCTTCTTTTTCGTTGCATGCTTTTCTTGCTGTCTTGTTTGTCTGTCTGGGCGCTTTACTGTTTCCTGCCTCGGCAGATTTGGTTGACGTCTATGAAAGTGACGGTATCCTCCGCGATTTGATTGCGCTGGATGGTGATATTGTCGATATCAATACGGGCAGTTCCCCTCCGGAATTTTACGTGGATGCAGCGCCTATCGGCTACATTTACAAAGGGCGTGTCGTCGACGGTGCGGCTGTCTTTGACTTTGATAATGTCTTCATGGACAGTAATATTATCGTGACTGTTACGGGACATCGGCCCCTGGTCATCTCGGCAAAAGGCGACATGAGTGTAGCGTCTGTCTTCAAAGTTTCCGCCGGTGTAGCGGGCGGCGGAGCAGGCGGTCTGGGCGGTACAGCAGGTCCCGGCGGAGCAGGCGGCAAAGGCGGAGCCGGCGGCGGCGGCGGAGCGGGCGGCAAAGGGGGCAAAGGCGGAGATGCCAATCCCTCTTCTGTAGCCGGAGAAGACAGTGAACTGGGCAAAGGAAGCGGTGCCGGTCAGCCGGGTCTTGCAGGTGCTGCAGGCGGTGTGAGTGCGGCTTCAGGTCAACGGGGCGGCTCCGGATTCGGTAATCCGGTGGCTTTCGGCGGTCAGGGCGGTCAGTCAGGTCAGACAGGCGGTGCACCGGGCACAGGATCCACACTGTTTGGTACCGGTCATGGAGACCGTACCAGGGGGCTGCTTCTCGACGGCAGAGGCGGTGCGCTGGCAAGCAACACTTTTCTCGTTACTTTCACCTATGGTCTGCCCGGATCCAATGGCAGCAATGGTGAAGACGGTAATCCGGCACGAACGGGCACGTGGCCTAACTACGTTTATACCAATGCTGCGGCAGGCGGTACCGGTGCCGCCGGTGCATCCGGTGCGGCGCCCCAGTTCTCTCTGGATCCCTCTGAGCTCCTCCTTGCCGGCGGTCCCGGCGGCGGCGGCGGCGGCGGCGGTGCCGGCGGCGGCGGCGGCGGTGGTGGTGGCGGCGGCGGCGGCGGTCAGGGGGCCACAGGCGGCGGTGGCGGTGGCAGTACTTTTCTGCCCGGCACCACCATTCTGGGAGTGCCTGTTCCTGAAACTAAAGTCGGTGGCGGTGGTGGCGGCGGTGGCGGTGGTGGCAGCACCGGCGCAGGCGGTTCCGGCGGCGGCGGCGGTGGCAGCGGCGGTCTGAACGGGCAACCGGGTCAGCAGGGTGTGGCAGGAACCACTCAGTCGGGCAGCAATGGCGGTCAGGGCGGCGAAGGCTCTGCAGATATTCTCGGCTTTATGGGTAATGGCGGCAGTGCCGGCACCGGCGGTCAGGGCGGTTCCGGCGGTTTGGGCGGTTCAGGCGGTCAGGGCGGTTCCGGTGGCCAGGGCGGTGTAGGTGCTGCAGGCGGTGGTTGTATCGTGCTGTCGGCGCGGGGACTTCTTGAAGTAAAAGAGGGCGCTGTATTTAATATTTCTGCGGGATCACGGGGTGCTTCGGCAAGTGGCGCCGCAGGAGGCGCAAGCCGCGCCGGTATTGATGGTGCTGCCGGTACGGACGGCGGCATCGGCGGCAGTGCGGGAGATCCTCTTCTGGGTGGAGTCGTGCCCGGCTGGCTGCTCGATATCCTTACGGGCGGTCACGGGGGCAACGGAGGCAAAGGCGGCGCAGGAGGGCGCGGCGGTGACAGTGCCGCCGGCGGTCAGGGCGGTTCAGGCGGTCAGGGCGGTTATGGCGCTCCGGGTATGGTCAAACTGGCGGGTTCGGTGATCCGGGTGGATCAGGCCGGCGCGGCCACCCCCCGCATTATTGCGGACAATGCGGCTGGTTCCGCACCTGAACAGAACGGCAAGTTCACTTTTATCTCCAATATGACTGCTGCGGCGCGCGCGCTCAACCAGCCTGTTTTTAGCACGGCAAATGTGGCGAAAGGAGCGAACCGATTTGATGATTTTCTAAAGAGTTTCAATGCCTATGTTTTCGTTGACACACCGCTGATTCCCACGCTTCTGGGCGGTCCGGCGCAGCATGGCTGGTGCCAGCCTGATTACTGGAATAAAAGCAAAGTGGAGGCACTTGCCCCTACATCGGTATCCGGCGCCTTGACTTACTGGCTTTTCCCCAGCGAATTTGAAGGCTATGATCAGCTGGTTCTGAAGAACACGGCTGAAACGGGTACACTTCAGGATCTTACGCTGACAGTGGACGGCAACAGCCCGCGGATGATTCGCGGTGCGCAGGGAGTGCCCGGCGAATTGCGTCCGGGTCAGGCGTGGACAACGACTGTTCCCGCCGGCGCATCCGTGCTGGTTAACACGGAAGGTGAAGGTGCGGGAGAAGAAGGCAGTTTCTATGTGAGTGACGGTCATCTCGGTGATCTTGTTGCACCTAACGGCACGCTGAGTATTGATACCGGTACACCGGGCGGTGCGCCGGGTACGCTCGTCTACGGAGGCAACACCTATACAGCCCGCACGGATCTTCGCTATGATACCGGTCAGGAAGTGGCTGTTTTTGAGTTTGAAAACATTACGGTCGGTGCCGGAGTTACGCTGTCCCTTACAGGCGACCGTCCTCTGTCCATTGCGGCGGCAAGTGATATCGACTGGGCCGCTAATGTGGTTATTCCCGCCGGTAAGCTGGGTGGCGGCAAAGGCGGAGCGCCCGGAGGACCGGGAACCGGCGGTACAGGCGGTACAGGCGGTACAGGCGGTGGCGGTGGAGCTGGCGGAGCCGGCGGACGAGGCGGCGGTGCCGATGTGATTCGCGGTGCCCAGGGCAATGGCGAGCATGGCTTTGCCAGTCAGCCCGGCGGCAGTGGAAATGTGGGGACCGGTGGTGCTGCGGGCACCTCCGGGAACGACGGTGCAGCCGGCAGTCCGGGTTTCGGCATGGCAAGTGCCCGTGGTAATGGCGGAGCTGGCGGAGCAAGCGGGTCCGGTGGTGGTGCTGGTACGGCAGGCGGTGGCGGAGCCGGTCAGCCCGGTGGTGTCGGAAAAGATCAGACTGAAAGTCTTCTTAACAAAAAAGGCGGTGACGGCAGTAATGCGCCGGGGAGCACTCCGCCTGCAGCTGGTGGCGGTGCTTCAGGTGAAAACGCGTTGCCGGGCGGTGCTGCTGCCTATGACGACCTGCTTTCCCTCTCCTCCAGCCTGACACTGGCAGCCGGTTCCGGCGGCGGTGGAGGTGGCGGCGGCGGCGGCGGCGGCGGCGGCGGCGGCGGTGGCGGCGGCGGCGGCGGCTCGGGTGGTTCGGGCGGCGGCGGCGGTGCCGGCGGCATGTTTGATGGCGTAGCAGGCGTCGGTTCTTATCGCGCTTCTGGCGGCGGTGGTGGCGGAAGCACTGCCGGTGCCGGCGGTGTGCGTGCTGGTGGTACCACCTGGCCTGCTTCTCCGGCGGGCGGTGCTGCAGGTGCCACAGGCGGATCTGGCGGAAAAGGCGGCGCCGGGCATGCTGGTGGAGCCGGTGGTGCGGGCGGTAAGGGAGGAGACGGTGGCGGTGCCTTTGTTCTTTCTGCCCGGGGCTTGCTTCGTGTTGCGCCGTCCACAGTGCTGAATGTTTCTGCTGAAGCTTCCGGTGCCGGATTATCCGGTGCGGGTCAGGGTTCCTCACCGGAAGCGCCCGGAACAGGTGCCAATGGTGTGGCAGGTGCCAAGGGCGGAAATGGTGCCAATACGAATACGCTTGCCGGTGCCGGTGGTGCCGGCGCATCCGGCGGTACAGGCGGCAATGGCGGTGCGGGCGGTACAGGCGGTGCCGGTGGTGCCGGATCCGCAGGCGGTAACGGTCTTCCCGGTATGGTAAAACTTCACGGTTCTGTTGTACTGGCGGGCGGAGCTCAGGTAGTGGCGGCAAATGCAGCCAGCCTCGATCCCAACCACAATGGCGCCTACACAGTGATATCCAACATGACCCATGCGGGAGCAATGGCAAACCGTCCGCAGGCAGGTACAAACGGTCTTGTACAGGGTATCACCAGCCATGTGCCCTATCTGACGGCGTTCAATCCGCTGGTGAACGGCCGCACGCCTGTGCTTCCGAATATCAAGGGCGGTGCTGCGACACGTGGCTGGTGTCTGCCGAACTACTGGAACGACGGCCTGGAAAATCCGCCCTTCTCCTCCAATAACGACCTGGAATACAGAGTCTTCAGAAAGGTAGAAGGTACATCTGTTTTCGAAGGCTTTGATCAGGTGATTATCCGGAACACGAACAGTTCCGGGCAGATAAGCGGTGTTGGCATCGTGGTCGGCGCCAATCCTGAAGTCCTGATTGACGGCAAAAACGGCACAGCAGGCGTTCTTGCCGCTGGTGAAAGCTGGACGACAGCCGTGCCCGCAGGTACCTACATTCATGTACCCAATGCCAGCGGCAGCGGCCCGGGTGACGGGCCCGTAGCGCAGTTTATCGCGTCCCCGACCAGTGGTGCCCGCAATCTTGCCGTGCAGTTCATCGACCAGTCCCAGGCAGGCGCAGCTCCCATCGACAGCTGGCTGTGGAGCTTTGGTGACGGTACGACCAGCACCGAGCAGAATCCGATTCACACCTATACGACAGCAGGTACCTATCATGTGTCTCTGACAGTGATTACGGCTCTGGATACCGGTGTGATGCTGCGTTCGAACTATATCACCGTTACGGAACCTGTCGGACCGACAGCCCTCTTCTCCGGCGGACCTACCACGATTACAGCGGGTGACACCGTGTACTTCGGCGACAGTTCACTGCCGGGCACGGCGCCTGTCACCGCCTGGGCGTGGGATTTCGGTGACGGAACCACACATGCAGGGCAAAGTCCTTCGCATCGTTATGATGTGCCGGGGTTGTATACCGTAACACTCACGGTGACCACTTCTGTCGGCAGCCATACCCGGACGGTACCCGGATATGTGCAGGTTTCAGCGCCTCCGCTGCCTGTGCCTCCTGTTTCTGATTTCATTGCATCCCCGTTGAATGTTGTAATCGGGCAGCCGGTGCAGTTTGCCGATTTGGCGACACCGGGCTCGTCGCCGATACTGGGATGGAATTGGACTTTCGGAGACGGGCAGACGGCGCTTCTGCGCTCGCCTTCCCATGTTTACAATACGCCGGGTGTGTATGATGTGTCGCTGACCGTCGTATCCGACTCCGGCAGTGATCTGCATGTGAAAACAGGCTATATTACCGTGGCGGCGCCCGGCGGTCCCACAGCGAATTTCCTGGGAACACCGCCGTCGGGCACCACGCCTCTTACGGTGACCTTTAATGACCTCTCCCTTCCGGGCGATGAGCCTATCACCGCCTGGGCGTGGGATTTCGGTGACGGAGGCAGTGCTTCTGTACCCAACCCGACGTACCAGTACAACACAGCAGGGACATACAGTGTCTCTCTGACGGTTACCACCGCGGTCGGGAGTCACACGAGAGTGCGGAACAATTACATCACTGCCACCAAGCCGGCAGCGCCGACGGCGATTTTCAATGCCATGCCCTCCGGTGGTCTGGCGCCCCTTGCCGTGCAGTTTATAGACTTATCTCTGCCCGGCGGTGCGCCGATTAACGCCTGGTTGTGGCAGTTCGGCGATGGAACGACCAGCACAGAAGCGTCGCCCTCTCACGTTTACAATAATCCCGGCTCCTACACGGTGCAGCTGACGGTTTCATCTGCCGCCGGTACCGACTCCGAGACACGGGCTGGCTTCATCAACGTGAGCCAGGCGGGCGGTCCCACGGCGGACTTTACCGCTCATCCGAAAAAGGGTGACAGTCCGCTGAAGGTGCAGTTTGCCAGTGCATCAAGTGCCGGTGATTCACCGATCACTTCGTGGCTGTGGCATTTCGGCGATGGAACAACCAGCACGGAGCAAGCGCCTGCCCATATCTATGCCGGGCCCGGTATTTATACTGTGCGGCTGATCGTGACCGATGCGCAGAACGCTTCCGACGAAGAGCAGAAAGTGAACTGGATTACAGTTACCCAGCCGGCGGCGTTGAAAGCGGACTTTTCCGCATCGCCTCAGAGCGGTCCTGCACCGCTGCAGGTGCAGTTTGCTGATATGTCGTCTGCCGGAAACAGACCGGTGACCAGCTGGCTGTGGGATTTTGGTGATGGTACCATCAGTGAAGACAGGCATCCGCAGCACCTGTATGAAGCCGAAGGCAGCTATACGGTTTCGCTGACGGTGTCCGATGGAACCAACACCGTAACGGAAACACGCGACCACTATATCACCGTGGAAGGCATGCTGCCTGCGATGGGACTGGTCGGACGTCTCCTCATTGTGGCTGCAGCAATAGCAGCGGGCATCAAAGCCATGCGCAAGGGGCGTGGCTGATTCCTGAACCCTGAGATGCATTAAAAGAGCCGCCGGATTTTAAAGGTCCGGCGGCTCATCCTCTTCTATGCAGGCCTCGTGCCTGTAAAGCCACTTTACAGCTGGTCGGTCTGCCCGTCTGTTAAAATTTTGCGCCTGAAAATCAGTTGTTCAGGTTCAGGAAAAGTCCCAGAACTGTGGCAGCACTCGGCAATACCGGCGCCGTGGCCCCCTGATCCCGTGGCGGGTTGCTGCTGTCGGCAACATAACGGATAAATTCCACATGACCGTCCATGAAAAGAACGTTGCAACCGCCGGGTACATGGTTGAAAAACTGAACCTCTGTTGCCATCAGATCAAGCATAAGCCATACTGTGCTTTGTGCCATGGCGGAGGCAGCAGGATTGTTGATGTCTGTAATGAGAAAACGCTCAATGCCTTCCCGGACACGATAGACTGTGTCGGACTGACCGCCACCGCAGCCGTAGCCCGCAGGCACACGGATATCTTTGTCGGCAATGCGCATCATGGCAATTCCAGGCTCTGAACTGGTAATCGCCGGGATGGCTGATTCCAGAAGACTGTTTACCGCATGCCCCAGTTGTGCTGTGGAATAGCCGTCGGGCGGGACATTAAAGCCGAAGGCGCCTGCTCCGGCAGCGAGCCAGCTGAAATTGGACAGGGGTTCCGGGGGTATGACCGGATCGGCGAGCCGATCAAGTACCCAGCCGAAATAGCAGTAACTGACGCCCATGACATAGTTCCTGCCCGGAAGTTGGATGATATAGTCGCCCTGGTCATTTTTCAGTTTGGCGACAGTTTCCACAGGATCCGAAGGGCAGATGGCGATAGACGGGTCGGTCAGATATTCCGGGTAAATGTCGCTGACCTGCGCGCACGCCTGCAGCTCAACGCTGCTGAAAGAGCCGGGGAAGTCCGTGCGCTGGGGATTTGCTGTCTGCATGTGCGGATAAAGACCGCCCCGGGATTCGCCGGAATACATCTTGTAGACAAGCCCCCATTGCTTCAGATTATTCTGGCAGCTTGAGCGGCGGGCTGCCTCCCGGGCTCGGGCAAGTGCTGGCAGAAGGATCGCGGCAAGAATGCCGATGATCG
>Ga0255347_1007648_pt1 | contig 11162 bp, 8 predicted proteins | sample wastewater_treat_2_FD_192479 | JGI IMG/M metagenome (GOLD analysis project Ga0255347, IMG submission 192479) | Wastewater microbial communities from Lulu Island WWTP, Vancouver, Canada - plant24 | ecosystem: Engineered > WWTP > Wastewater > Unclassified | place: Canada: Vancouver, British...
TTCGATGCTTATCGTTATACTTATGGGGACTACTTTTGTCATTGGAAGTTCCTTTCTTTTTTCCTCAACTAAATTGTATTGGAACTTCCTCTTTTTCTCTATCCACGGACTTTTGAAACGCATACCTGCCCTTCTATTTGATTTTGCTTTTCCTTCCCTGATGCTATAATCATTGGAGCAACTGTGATAATCTCAATTTTAACAGCGAGGTGAGTAATGGCTGAGATGGATGAATTTTGGACAGCTGAAGAAGTATCTGCTTACCTTCGTATTCCGCAATCAACCATCTACAAGCTCGCCCAGGATAAAGTGTTACCCGGTTTTAAGGTGGGAAAGCACTGGAGATTTCGGATAGAAACAGTGTTGGAATGGATCAAACAGCAAGAAAGCGAACAACACGACCCTGAAAATCGCCATTACCAACCATAGTTGATTTACCCGTAAGTACCTTCGATTACGATTTTCTCTTGGAGACTTTTCTATGGCACAAACCAACAAGTTTGAAAAACAATTCTTAAACGCCTTGCGCGATATTTTTGTGGGCGCAAAGGTAGAGGGTGATTCGGGATACGTAAACCTGATGCGCATTAAATCACGCTACTATGAACAGGGGGTCTTTCCCCAATTGCAGAAGGATATTAACACCGCTCTGCAGCCCTTTCCGGATTTCCGCGAAGAATTGTTTGATAAACTGTTCACCTTCTTTCAGCGCTACTTTAGCGAAAGCGGCTCGATCTACTTCCGCTATACCGCCCTGCACCAGAACGTGTATGAGAAAGTTTATACCGATGACCGCGATGTGATCCTGTTCTGGAAAACCCACATGCTGTATTACGTCAAGACGGACCGCATCTTCACCAGCCTGAACGTGGAAGTGGATGGGGTCAAGTTCTTCTTCGATGCTTCCAAAATGACGCTCAAAAAATCCAACGAGAAGCGCGAAGTCGTTTATGCTTTCCGCAAGGTTCAGCCCGAAGACGGCACGCTGGTCTTTGACGTGGCTTATTCTGAAAAAGGTAAGACCACCAAGGTGGACGATATTCTCAAGGACATCAAGAAAGCCAATAGCAAACTGGATGACGAGACGCTCAACAAGGCTTTTCGCGTTTTTGAAAAACAGAGCGAGGTGGATTTCTTTATCAATAAGGATGCCCGCGCTTTTTTGCAGGAACAGTTCGATTTGTGGCTATATCAATATCTGTTTGCCGGGCAGAACGTGTGGAGCGAAGCTCGCCTGGCGCAGTTACAGGCGTTAAAAAGCATTGCCTATAAGATTATTGATTTTATCAGCCAGTTTGAAGACGAGCTGGTCAAGATCTGGAACAAACCCAAATTCGTGCGCAACAGCCACTATGTGTTGACGTTGGATAAGCTGGGCAGCAGCCCGGTGTTGGAGAAATTGTTTACGCACCCCAACCTGCCACGGCAGGTTCAGGAATGGCGCGACCTGGGCATGATTGGCGAGGATTTCAAGCTGGAGATGCTCACCGAGAAAGACGCGGTCGGTGCGCCCCTGCATAAACAGTACCAATACCTGCCCATCGACACAAAGTACTTCTCTGACCTGGAGCTGGACATTCTGGCGCTGTTTGACGACCTGGATGCCGCCCTGGATGGCTGGTTGGTGCACAGCGAGAATTATCAGGCGCTACTTTCCTTAATTAACAAATACCGTAAGCAAATAAAATGTGTCTATATCGACCCACCATACAATGCTGATGGTTCAGAAATTATTTATGTTAATGACTATAGGAGTTCTTCGTGGATAACCTTGATTGAGAATAGGATAAATTTCGTACATGAATATTTATCATCGGGTGATAGTGCATTAGTTGTCGCTGTCGATGATTATGAAATGGCGAATGTTGTTGAATTACTCAAGGCAGAATTTACTGATTGTGATGTAAATGTTATTGTTGTTAATCACCATCCTCAAGGTTCACCGAAAGCCAATCTTTCAAGAACTCACGAATATGCAATTCTGGTTACACCTAAAACAACAGATTTTGTGAGAATCCCAAGAAAGATTGATAAATCAAATGAAAGACCTTTCATGCGAACAGGAACGGGGGAAAATAATTTCCGTTATGGTAGACCAAAAAGCTTCTATGCTTTATTGATTGAGCGAGAAACAGGAGAAATTAAAGGAATTGAAGAACCTCCCGAGGGTAATGAATACCCAAAAGAAGCAACAAATGAAGGGTATTTGCGGGTTTATCCAATTGACAGTAAAGGTCAAGAGCGCGTTTGGAGAAAGACATATACATCAGCAGTTCGCGCTATAGCTAATAGTATCGTAAAAGGCCGAATTGGAAGAAATGGCCCAGCAATATTTGAATCGGTAGCAATCGAAAGAGTAAAAGCAACAAGCAATTGGTTTGACTCAAAATACAATGCAGGCACGCACGGTACAGCATTACTAACCAATTTGTTTGGAAATGCAAATACTTTTTCATATCCAAAATCAATAAACTCAGTGACAGATATCGTAGATTCGATCATTTTTGACGATGACAAATCAGTTGTTTTCGACTTTTTTGCTGGTTCAGGTACAACTGCACATTCTGTAATAAATATGAATCGTGAAAACGAAGACAGCAATCGAAAATATATTCTCGTTGAGATGGGCGAGCATTTCAACAATGTCATCCTACCGCGCATCAAAAAGGTTGCTTTCAGTGACAAATGGAAAGAAGGTAAAGCCAACGACGGCCAGGGAATGAGCCAATTTGTCAAATATTACGATCTGGAGCAATACGAAGACGTGCTACGCCGCGCGCATTATGCTGACGCTGATTTGTTCCACAACCCCTACGAAGACCCCTATCACAGCTATGTTTTCCTACGTGACCTGAAGATGCTCGATTCAGTCGAGATTGACGAAGAAGGGAACAAAGCCCATTTTCACCCTGAACGCCTCTACCCAGATATAGACCTTGCCGAAACCCTTTCCCAACGGCGCGGAAAGTGGATCAAACGCATCACCGCCGAGTACGTCGAGTTCCAGGATGGCGAACGCATGAGCCTGACCGACCCCGACTGGCAAACCATCAAACCCCTGGTCTGGTGGCAGTAGTATGACCAGAATTTACCTGCAAAACATGCTGGAAAACCTGCCGCAGGGGTCGCTGCCGTCCAATTGGGCCGGCTTCGACCTGTCCACCTTCTCGCGCGGCAAGGTGCTGTGGGATTATCAGCAGCAAGCCCTGCAAAACGCGCTCCTGGCTTTGTGGAAATATTACCAGACCCCCGGGCAGCCTGAAAACGAACGTAAACAGGCGTATATGGCCTGGTACCGCGACTTCGGATTGGAAGAAAACCTCGATCTACCGCTGGACCGCTCCTCGGCTGCCAAGCGTAAACTCGCATCCCTGTTGGAAACCTATTACAGCCAGACGGATGACCGCATGCCCTACGAGCAGTTCATCAACCGCATGTGCTTCTGGATGGCGACCGGTTCCGGTAAGACGCTGGTGATCGTCAAAATGATCGAGCTGCTGCACCACCTGATGGAGCGCGGCGAAATCCCCGCTCACGACATCCTGGTTTTAGCACACCGCGACGACCTGTTGGAGCAATTACGCACCCACGTGGAGGAGTTCAATGCCGGCGGGGGGTTGTTCATCCGGCTGCATGAACTGCGTGACTACGCCGAAGTCAAACACCAATCCCCATCGCTGCTGCGCGGGCAGGAACTGAATATTTTCTACTACCGGTCAGATAACCTGAGCGATGAGAAAAAAGACAAGATTATCGACTTCCGCAGCTACGATAACAACGGAAACTGGTATATCCTGCTGGATGAAGCCCATAAAGGCTATAAGGAAGATTCCAAACGCCAGCACATCTATTCCATCCTATCGCGCAATGGGTTTCTGTTTAATTTTTCAGCCACCTTCACCGACCCGCGCGACATCATCACCACTGCGGCAAACTTCAACCTAAGCGAGTTTATTCGCAAGGGCTATGGCAAGCACATCGCTGTTTTAAAACAGGAAGTGCGCGCTTTCAGAAAAGGGGATGAATACACCGACGCAGAAAAGCAGAAGATCGTCCTCAAAGCCTTAATCATGCTCACCTATTCGCGCAGCATCGAAGCCAGGGTGCGCCAGGTACGCGCCGACCTGTATCATCGTCCGTTGATGATGACCCTGGTCAACTCGGTCAATACCGAAGACGCCGACCTGAAACTCTTCTTCCGTGAACTGGTGCACATTGGCAAAGGAGAAATTGACACGGAAACCTGGGAGAGCGCTAAGCGAGAACTGTTAAGTGAGCTACGCGACCGTCCCGAATTTTTATTTGAAAGTGACACCGCAATTCGGGTGGATGATCGTCTGCTTAGCGGAATCACCCAGGCGGACTTACTACGCGAGGTGTTTAACGCCACCTCGGCTGGTGAGATTGAAGTCTTGACGCGCCCCTCAGACCGCCAGGAAGTGGCTTTCAAACTCAAGACCAGTGACGACCCGTTTGCCTTAATCCGCATCGGGGATATTACCGATTGGTTAAAGCAAGAACTCTCAGGCTATGAAGTGAATCAGCATTTCACAGATGAGGGTTACTTTGAGCGGCTGAACCAGCCCGATTCGGATATCAACATATTACTTGGGTCGCGCAGCTTCTACGAAGGTTGGGATTCCAACCGTCCCAACGTCATCACCTATATCAATATCGGCACCGGTACAGAAGCCAAGAAGTTTATCCTGCAATCCGTTGGACGCGGCGTGCGTATCGAACCGCTCAAAAACCGACGTAAACGTCTGCGCGAATTGATCACCAGCAATACACTTCCAGATGAAGATCATGAAGTGCTTGACAGGATTAAAAATGACGTCCAACCGCTGGAAAGCGTTTTCATCTTTGGTACCAATCGCGAAGCGCTCAACCTGGTGATTGGCGGCCTGGAGTAGGAAGAGAAGCAAGCCGGCGAGGTGGAAATCTCACTTGAACTCAACACAGAAGCGACGCAGGGCAAACTGCTGCTGATCCCAACCTATGCTCAGAGTTCCGCGTTACTTTACAAAGAACGGGAGCTGGCAAAGTTCTCATTGACGGCTGAAAATTTGGATTTGTTGAAAAACTATATGAACTATGTGGATGACGACCGGGTATTCTTCGCCTTGCACGAAGTCCCACCTGTCCAGATTACCGCTCTACGTGCCAGCCTGCAAAACCCTGGTGAAACCTACCGAACAGATAACGCCCGACCTTACCGCAACCTACCGGTTCTCATCCGCCAGTCATCCAATTATTTCAATCTGCGCAACAAGGAACTGACCGGATTCAAAGAATTGGAAAACGAAATCAACCATTTCAGACATATTAAAGTGTCCATTGAAAAAATTGGGGATTTGGAACGCAGAATTCAAAGGGTACTGCAAGCCGTCCAACTCATTCAGGAGGCGAGAGCCAAATACACAGCCGGTCAGCTTTCATTTGACGACTATGAGAATGAAGTTGATGGCTTGCGCCAGCAACAGTCAGACACTTATTTTGCCAATAATGCCCAACTGGAAATCAAACGGATTGCCAACCATTACTACATCCCGGTCTTATTGAGTGAAAATGAGCGGATCGATTACATCCGCAGTGTCATCCACGTGGAAAGTGAGGTGCGCTTCTTGCGCTCTTTAGAAGAATATCTGCGTAAGAAGGATCACCGATTTAAGACCTTCGATTGGTGGTTGTTCAGTCGCGTTGATGAAACCGTTGATGACATCAACATCCCATATTATTACCCGATTGAGAATCGTATTGCCAATTTCAAGCCCGATTTCATCTTCTGGCTCAAGAAGGAAAATCGATACCACATTGTGTACATCGATCCTAAAGGTACTGGACGTACGGAATATGAGCATAAGATAGATGGATTCCGCGCTTTATTCGAGGAGAATCGAGTGCCCAAGGTATTTCACCATCAAGGGATGGAAGTCGCAGTCAGTGTATTCCTTTACACTGCTGACCGGCAATATTTGGCGGATGGATACAAGAAATATTGGTTTGATAGTATTGATCAGGTTCTGACTTCACTTGCTTGAGAGGGATAATACCCCGTTCCCCCTTAAGACTCTACGGGAACGACCTGGTAAGAACACCCTATCAGGTCGTTCCCGTGCTAATTCCCGGTAGGGAAAACGAAAATCTCCAAATATAATTAGAGGATGACCTCCGACAACACACTTGAAATCACTCTCGATACCTGGATTATTTCCGACACGCATTTTTTCCATGAAAATATCGGAAGGTATTGCAGTCGTCCTGAAAACTGGCAGGAATTGATTATCAAAAATTGGAATGATCTGGTTTCCCCAGACGAAATTGTTTTGCACCTGGGTGATTTTGCGTTAGGCAACAAAAGCAATTTTGAGATGTTGACCGGCATTTTGAATGGCAGATTGTTCTTAATCCAGGGAAACCACGATCGGTTGAGCCAGTCCTTTTGTGTAGCACATAGCGTGACCCTGATAAAGAATTCATTACTGGTTGAATTAGAAAATCACATGAAACTGATTTTTTCACATCGTCCGATCATTCCTCTTGAAGATGGTTGGATCAATCTACATGGTCATATCCATAATGTCCCACCGCCGCCTGAAGGTTCCAATCTGGGACCGAGCCATATCAATATGAGTGTTGAGGTCAGGGAGTATCGTCCCTGGCGATTGGGTGATATTCTCAAAACCATCAAAGACCATCCAACAGAGAACGATGTGTCACTCCGTTGACCTGTTCCCCCTTAAGACTCTAGGGGATCGAAGTGGATAGAACAAAGTGCACACTGTTCCCATGGATCGGGAAAATTTTTCTTATCACAAAAAAATACCCGGATTTATTTGTGCAAAAATTTCCAGTTTCTCATCTACTAGATTCTCCATTTGACCTATGTATGGTGGTGCAATTTATGCCAGCTTAGAGTCAAGTTTTCGGGATAGAGGGGTCATTCTCGGTCAAATGGTATTTCTATATCTCTTTACGGTAAAAGGCACTTCAGCGCTCTTCCTGTTCAATCAACGTCTGCGGTAAGGTCTGCGTCAACGTCTGCGGCGTGTCAACAAGGCGTCTGCGGCACGTCAGCGAGGACGCAGACCTTCATTTTTTGTCGAAAATATACTTCTGTCTTTTCTAGACTTTAGAACCTGCAGTCAAACAATAGGATAAAGAGTAAACTGATCTCTGCCCACCTTGGATCATGCCTGATTTATTTGTAGAATAAAAATGTAATCGTTTCGGGTCGCTGATCTCCTTGGACATCCATCAAATCGTAGGAGCGGCCGCATAACAAAGTTAATTGTTATGCCGGTCGCTTTTCGTTTTCTCAGATGACCTTTGTGTTGTTGTATGGAGAAATTATTAAACCAATTGGAGACTTTGATGCCAGATCCCATTCCGCCCAGAGATATTGATGCCGAACAGGCCTTGCTCGGTTCGATCATGATTGCACCTTATTTATTTGAAGATTTGGTCACCATCGTGAAAGCGGAATACTTTTATCGCAACTCACACCGCTGGATTTGGGAAGCGATGAATCAGCTGTTGGAATCTGAGCAACAGATCGATTACGTCACCTTATGTAATGCTTTGAATACCAGCGGAAAACTAAAGGAAATTGGTGGACCGGCATACATCACAGGGCTGCTCAATGCAACTCCGACTTCCATGCACGCCGAGTCTTACGCCAAGATCGTGCGTGAAAAAGCATTTAAGCGAAAAGCGTTGGAGGTCGCTACCAACCTTGCACAAAACGCTATTCAAGATAAACCGCTTTCTGATGCTCTGCAACAAATGGAAGAATTCTTTGTCAGCTCATCCGCCTTGTCCGGAGTCACGGAGCGAATGGTTATGACCGCAGAAAAATTGTGTTTGTCGGAGATGGGTGAATTGACCTGGATTCTCAAAGACTGGATTATGGCCGGGGGGATCAACTTGATTGCCGGAATGCCGGCAGCCGGAAAGAGTTTTCTTGCTCTGGACCTGGCGATTGGCATGGCTTCTTCTGGACTGGCATGGGATAACCGGCCGGTAACCCAGGGTAAAGTGCTATATCACTTCCTGGATGGCAGCTATAGGGGTATGCGCTCGCGTGTTCTCAAACTGTGTCATGCGCGAGGAATTCAACCGCCAGCGAACCTCATTTTCGACTTTTCTCCGCTTAACTTAAAAGTCACTTCCGAAGTTCTAGCATTGCGTCAACGCATTCATCGGTTGGATGCCTCTGTCGTCATTTTTGATGTCATGGCCAAATTTTTGCCTGGCGCTGATGAAAATTCGGTGGCGGAAATATCACCGATGATGAACACCTTGCGAGAAATAGCCAACCAGACCGGCACGACTTTCATTCTGATTCATCACCTCAATAAGGGTGGAAATCCCGATCTCTCCTATCGAGTCCGGGGTTCCTCCGATATTTTGGGGTCTGTCGATACCGCCATTGTGGTTACACACGAAAACCAGCATTCGGCACACTCGATGCGAACGATCATTCCACAAAAGGTGCGTGAATCCCAGCCACCCGCGCAGTTGCAGTTTCAAATTGAATCGACCGAAGAGAGCATCTCACTCCGATTTTCTGAAACGAATTCTTCTGAATTGGTGCGTATGCCTGGTCAGGCAGAATTGATCTTTGCGGATATTCTGGAATATCTGCAGAGTTTACCGGCGCAGGAATTCAAGAAGAATGAGCTCATCTCAGCCCTGCAAATTAGCAGCAGTGCCAGGACGATAGACCGGGTATTTTCAAAACTCAATAATGATCCGCGAATCAGAGTTACAAAACGAGGATCTTTCAACACCTATCAATGGGAAGAGGATACGCCAGCCACGCCATTCCCTTAAGGGGTTGGCATGGCTGGCGTATGTTTGTTCGATGCACAGTCTAAAAAATAACAAAGGAGAAGAATGTCAGAAAACCAAAATACTTCAAATTGCCGGATTTCCAGGAATGTCTTGATCAAAGCACCCGGTTTGCTGCCCATGCTATACACACCGCGTGAAATTGCTGAAGACCTGGACGTTCCTGAAACCACCTTGCGGGATTGGCTCAATCATGGCGCGCCACACAGCCGGGACAAATCAAATCATATCTGGATTGACGGCAAGCAATTTGCCGCCTGGGTTGACAACCAACGAAATGCCAGAAAGAAACCAGCCCATCCGCTTCAAGCGGGGGAAGGATTTTGCATGCGTTGCAATGCCATCGTCACAATCCTAAATGGGGAAATTCACCCTGTCAAAGGCCGCCTGAGCCATCTGAAAGGCAAATGTCCCATCTGCGGCGGGATTGTTAATCGCGGGATTTGGAATGCTGGATCGGCAGAACTATCTCAAGGTTAAGTTGTTCCTAAAATTTTCACGAGATGTTCATGGGCTTTCATCGCTTCAGATCTCTAATGATTTCGAACATCTTAAAGCGCTGCTTCTCTGGGCTGGCTCGCAACCGCTCAGTTCAGCGCACGCTTTCAACACCAATCTCCCTGATTCCCTTTTTCAGATAGGCGAGAAAGGATTGGATCAGGCAGAATTACAGAGCATCTTGAATACCAACCAGCGATTCCTTTTGTGGGGGAAAGCCATGTTCCCGGTTGAGTTTCAGAATATCCGGCTGAGCTGGATTATGAAAATTTCAGCAATCTCGGAAGGAAAGGAGGTGATTATTTGAAAAAACGACCGATTATCATTACCACGACCAACGCCATCACAATCCCCAAAAAGGTTCGTAACCTGTTGGATTTACAACCTGGTGACTGCCTGGATTATGAAGTCATGGCAAATGGTTCAATCATTTTGATGCGCAAGGAATGTTGCGATTCGCCGTCGCTCCGGCCAACGTGCAAACATCCCTGTCAGGCCCAAAAACGGAAATAACCTGATAGGCTGGAGGAAGGGTTTACTGAATCCCTTCCTCCAGCTCTGGCGTAAAGAGAAAATGATTGTTTTTAGAACCTTAAGTTATCAACAGGACTGGCTTTCCGATGCACTCGTTCAATGTCCATCTCAGCGATCTGAGCATAATGACGGACCATGTCCAACGAGCTGTGCCCTAACAGGGCTTGCAGGGTAAAAACATCCCCACCTGAACGGAGGTAAGTGATTGCAAAAGTATGCCGGAATTTATGTGGATGAGCCCCTTTGACACCAGCTTTATCAGCCAGGCGCACGATCAGATGACGCAGGCTATTGGAGTTAAACGGATGATTGCCACGGTTGATAAATACTGGCGATTCTGGGTCATCGCGATCTTCGCGGTCAGCCAGATAACGCCATACAGCCCGGCGGGTGCTCTTTCCAATGAATACCGTGCGCCCTTTGCCGCCTTTTGCCCCACCTTCGTCGCCATGCTTGATGACAACTTTGCCAGTGCGCAAATCCAGTTCGCCGATTTTCAAACTACAAAGCTCGGAAGCGCGCAAACCGGTATCCAACATGAACATGATCATAGCTTCATCTCGTTTGGCGGATGGTCGCCGGGTGACAAAATTATGCCGATTGATTGGATTGTACTCACGGGAGTAGGTACAGGCTTTGAGCAGCGCAGCAAGATCTTCCTGAGTAAAAGCAGCCACGGGCGCTTCTTTGTAGCGTGGTCCCGGGATGCCTTCCATGGGGTTCTTGATTTTGAACTCTGCGACCGCCCAACCGAAGAAAGCTTTGAACGTGATCCAGTGGTTTCGCAGTGTCTTGGGGGAGAGTTTACGCGTTGGCGTATTATGTGCAGGATTCGGTTTGGCAAAAGTGTGGGGAACATACTCGGTACGCAGATAGGTCATGTAATTGAGCACATCGGCAGAGGTGATCTTCCCTACCGGCTGGTCGCCTATCTTTTCCATCCACTTTCGCAGCACCCACTCATACGAATCGACCGTCCGTTGGCTTAAGCCTTCGGCGGTTTTGTATTTGACGAAACCGTCAATACAAAGAGAAAATAACAGGCCTGAGGGATTACGGTTCATCGAAAAATCCTCCTAAAAGTGATTTTTCGTAACCATCGACCCTCAGGCCTATCAAAAAACCGTAGCCCCAGGGACTACGGTTCTCGTTAGTAGCGGGGAGTGGATTCGAACCACTGACCTCCGGGTTATGAGCCCGACGAGCTGCCACTGCTCTACCCCGCATCAAGAAACCCAATAATACCACTACCTCCAACTACCGTCAAGCGAAACCCC
>Ga0255347_1007649_pt1 | contig 11162 bp, 8 predicted proteins | sample wastewater_treat_2_FD_192479 | JGI IMG/M metagenome (GOLD analysis project Ga0255347, IMG submission 192479) | Wastewater microbial communities from Lulu Island WWTP, Vancouver, Canada - plant24 | ecosystem: Engineered > WWTP > Wastewater > Unclassified | place: Canada: Vancouver, British...
GCGCGCTCCGTCGTCCGGGATGGCTGTTTCTCGAAATCGCCGAGAACCAGGGCGACGAGACGCGAGCCTTGCTCGAGCAGGCGGGCTTTATCGGCATCGAAATCGCCCGCGACGCGGCCGGACACGAACGCTTCGCGCTGGGCCGCCTGGAACGCGCCTGAAAAAAAACGTTCCTGTCCAAGGTCTGGAAAAACCGACTCTCTGGGCTTCCCAGCCCTGGAAAAAGGCCCCGGGAAAACGCCGAATCCCGGACGCGCGGCCGACTCCGCCCGCCTTGCCTCTACCCCCCGGAGAGGTGCTGCGCGATGAAATGTTCCCGGATGTAGGCGGTGGCCGCCTCCAGCGATGGCAGGATTTTCGTGCAATAGCGGACCATCCATGGATTGCAGTCCTTGAACGAGAACGGCGAGAAGGCGATGACGAACTTGTGGAGCACCTGCGAGGCATAGAAGACCTCCATCGCCGTTCCGATAGAGGGCTTGTTGTAGTTGACCAGCAGGATGTCCGCATCGCGCACGTCCTGCAGATCGAATTCGACGATCTCGTTGGCGCTATCCACCTCCCGATCCTTGAAGTTGCGGCGCATCGGATCGAACAGGATGAAATCGCGGCCCAGCTGTTGCTTGGCGGCCTCGCGCCAGGCGCGCGCGTGGCCGTCCACCTCGTCCATGATCGGTCCGCAAAGATAGATCTTTTTTTTCATCGGTCTGCTCTCTCCCCGCCGGTCGGCCCGCCATTGTGCCGAGGTCAGCGCCGGATGTCGAGTGGGCGCCCCTTGCACGCGCGTTTTCTCCGCCCCCCTTCGTTTCGCCGCCGATCGCAAGGCTCGAAGGGCATGCGAGGCGCGCCACGAAGCCGACCGAACACTTGACCGACGCAGCCAAACGCATAGAATCGCCTGGTCTGCGGTGAATTTCGACTATACATGGGTTCCGCCGATCTCGAAACTGCGGCAAGAGGATTTGAAGCAGCGCGCTACGGATTCCAGGAAACACGGTAACCCCTTTCGCGATGTTGCCGGGGCGATCCGTGTATCCTCCCGGCCCTCGAGCCGGGGAACCCGGCCACGGCGCCCTCGCCACTCCGAGGTCGGCCGGGCAGGCGCTTGCTCAGGCGGACGACGATGGACGTCCTGAGCTCGTATGGCTGGAGTGTGGCGTGCCTGCTCGTCTCTGCGGGACTGGCCACGCTTCACCAGGCCTTCTCCATCGCCGAGGGGGCGGGCCTGGGCCGGTTGCGGGAGCGTTTTCCAGGGGCGGCCGGACGGATTTCCCGCTGGGAAAACCGGTGGGAACGTCTGCGGGCCGCGCTGTTATTGTCCCATGCCCTGACGCAGGCCGGGGCGCTGGCGTTTGCCGCTGCCCCCTTGTTTCGGCAGGGGCCGGGCATCGGTTCGGCGTTGTTCTTCGTGGTCATCGCGCTGGTCTCAGCGGTGGCGCTCGACCTGTTGCCCCGGGCGCTTTCCGAAAGTTATGCGGACCGGCTGTCCGTCCGGTTTTTGCCGCTGGCGGCGGCCCTGGCCTTTGTCTGGGCACCGCTTGCCCGGCCTCTGGGGGGGATGGAGCGCCGGCTGTCCCGGTTTCTGTTGACCCACGCCGCCGGATCCGACCGCCCTTCCGCGGAGGACGCGATCATTTCGCTCGTGCGGCAGGAACGCAACGAGTTGGCCGAATCCGAGCGGGAGATGATCCGCGGCGTATTCGAGCTGAGCGCCACGATCGTCCGTGAGATCATGACGCCGCGGGTGGATGTCGTCGCGCTCGACGAGCGCACCAGTATTCGCGAAGGCCTGTTGCGGGTCGCCGATCACAAGTACTCGCGCTACCCGGTGATTCGTGGCGGCCTCGATACGGTGGTCGGCATCGTGCACGTCAAAGACCTCGCGCTGGCCGCCCTGCAGGGGCGGGGCGACGAGCCGCTCGGGGACCTGGCCAAAGAGGCGCTCTACGTGGCGGAGATGATGCGGGTCGGCGATTTGCTGAGCCTCATGCGCGCGCGGCGCGAACACCTGGCGATCGTGGCCGACGAATATGGCGGCATGGCCGGTTTGGCGACGATGGAGGACGTGATCGAGGAGGTGGTCGGCGAAATACGGGACGAGTTCGACGAGGATGAACGGGACATGCCTTCGCCGGCGGGTGGCGTGGCGGTTGTGGATGCGCGCCTGTCCATCGAGCAATTGAACGAGACGTTCGGGGCCGCCGTGCCGGAGGCCGACGCCTACGACACCGTCGGCGGCTATCTGGCCTCCCGTCTCGGTCGCATTCCACGGAAGGGCGATGTTGTGGACGCGCCCGGTGTTCGGCTGACGGTCGAGAGCGCGACGGCACGGCGCGCCCTGCGCGTGCGCGTGGAGCGCCCGGACAGCAGCCGTTCGTCCGACCCTTGACCCTTTTCATCCCTATGCGGCGCGGCACAGAAACGGTGGCGACCTCCGCCGGTTGCGCACATGCGACAGCGTTGTATTCGGGCCCGGTCCTCTTGGGTTGTCGGTGGGGCCCACATTCAATTTTCTCCGCGCTTCGACCGGGCCTTGAAGCATATGGACGGCGCATGGTCCTAACCGCCGTCCGCCACCGAGGTGGCCGGCTCGACTTCTTGAAACGCCGTCACGGCCTCGATCGAGTCCGCGCCGGCCAGCGACAGGATCAACCGATCCACGCCCAGCGCGGCGCCGGCGCACGGGGGCAGACCGTCGTCCAACGCGCGAAGGAACTCTTCGTCCAGCGGATAGACCGGCTTGCGGAACGCGGCGCGCTCGCGCGCGCACCGTTCGAAGCGCGCGCGTTGTTCGGCGGCGTCCGTGAGCTCGGTATAGGCGTTGGCGAGCTCGAGGCCGCCCACATAAAGCTCCCACCGTTCGGCCACGCGGCGGTCAGGGGGCCGGAGTCGGGCAAGGGCGGCCGCCGGCGCCGGGTAGTCGCGCAGCACGACGACGGCGTCGCGCGGAAGCGACGGCTCGATCTTCTCGACCATGTCGCGGTCGAAGCGATCGGCGTCCCACGCCTCGACGGGGTCCCAGCCCGCCCAACGCCGATAGGCCTCTGAGATCGTCCAGACCTGCCAATCATGGTGCGGCCAGGAGGGCGGACGGCGAACCGACGGGCCGGCGGCGGCGGCCGCGGCGACCATCAGTCCCCGCGCATCCGCCAGAATGTCCCGATCATCGGCCTCGGCCCGGTACCATTCCAGCATCGTGTATTCGGGATGATGATGGGCGCCACGCTCGCCGCGCCGAAAGCAGGGCCCGATCTGGAACAGCCGCTCGTAGCCGGCGGCCAGGAGGCGCTTCATGTGCAACTCGGGGGACGTCCTCAGGTACATCGTGCCGGCAGGCTCCGCGTCAATGTGGGTTTCCAGCGCGGGCGCGCGAAGACGAACGGGCGTTTCCACCTCCAGAAAACCGTGATCGGCGAAGAAGCCGCGCAACGCCGCGACCACGCGCGCCCGCAGCTCGAGCGCCGGCCGTTTACGGCGCAGGGTCTCCCGTTCACTCTTCACCGGGACGCTCGAAGCATCAACCCTTGCTGACCCGATCGGCATATTCCCCGGTGCGCGTATCGATGCGCACCCAGTCACCCTTGTTGATGAACAAGGGCACGCGCAGCTCATAGCCGGTATCAATCTTCGCCGGCTTCGTCACGTTCGTCGCGGTGTCCCCGCGGACGCCCGGCTCGGTCTCGATAATCTCCTTTTCGACGAACGGTTTCACAAAATCAAGTGTGATCACGCGCCCGTTGTGGAACAGCAGGCTGACTTCGACATCGTCCACCAGAAAGTGGCGCGCGTTGCCCAGCGCTGTCTCGTCGAGCGAGAACTCCTCGAACGTCTTCGGGTCCGTGAACACGTACCGATCCCCATCGTAGTAGGAGTAGTGCACCGTGCGTTGCTCGAGATCGGGCTTGCCGATCTGGTCCACCTCGCGAAACGTGCGATCTTGCGTGGTCTTCGTGATCAGGTTCTTGATGCGGCACTTGTACATCGCCTGGCCCTTGCCGGGCTTGACGAAGTTGTACTCGACCACCTCGTAGGGCACGCCATCAAGCTCGATTTTCAACCCTTTGCGCAGGTCGGAAGCCGTATACATAGGCACCTCCTCGACGATGATAAAAAGGCAATGACACCCGCCGCGGGCGAGCCGAACCTCCCTGGTATGAAGACATAAGTCTCCGCATTCCGCAATGCTATTCCAATCGGGCGGCGACATAAACACTTTCTCTGCGCCCAGGTGAGGCGCGGACGGTCACGGCGGTGAGATCCACCGGGTTCCCTCCTCGTTTTTTGCCCATGCGGGAGCCGGCGGGAGGGGCTTTGCGCCAAGGCGGGCTTCACTTGAACGCGCCAAGCGGTAGATTTCGGGGCGTCCAGCGGGGCTGTTCGAGGGGGCCGGTAACCTCGAATTCAAGAAGACGAGTGACGGGGGAGGTCAGAAAGCGCAACGCGTCGGCGATCAGACCCGAACGCAGCAGCCGCACCTCCGCGATCATCCGAAGGTCATCGGAGAGGGCATAGGTTCCGCGCGCCCGCAGGCTGATGGTGGAACCCCGCAGCTGGGCGTTTTCCGTGTGGAACACACCGTCGGCAAGGGTGAAGTCGGCCCGAAAATCGTCCTGGGCTGCAAATCCAAGACCGGGGAAGAGGCGGGACAGCCAATGCGAAAGACCGCCAAAGAGGGGAATCCGCATCAACTGGCCCTCACGCAGTCGAACCTTGCCTTGGCCGACGGCGGTCCGACCGAGTCCCTCGCCGAGTTCGCCTTCGATCTGCCCCTCGAGCGTCAGCCGACCGCTATAATCGGCGGCGTCCGAGTCGGTGGCGTCGCGCATGATTTCGGAGAAATCGGCGTCCTCAATGCGGCCACGGGCGCGGTAACGCAGCGGCTCGTCCTTCGGCTCGGTCAGCTCGATCTCCACGTCGCCCGAAACGGTCCCCCCATGCCATTCGCCGCGAATGTCGCGAAAGGCGATCCGGCGGCCCAGGGCCTCGAGCCGGAAGGCGAGACGGTCGGCCAGCAGCCATTGCCAGCCCATGCGCTCGCCTTCGACCTCCAGCACGAAATCATGGTCGTTGCGGCCCTCGTAGGTCGCGAGTCCGCCGCCGACGATCCGCACCGGGCCTTCGAATCGAAACTGCTGGATCAGCCGATGCGTGAAGGGGCTGATCATCCGCGCGAGGGCGGGCGGGGAAAGGGTGCTCACGGCCTCGAACTCCGCCTCCCGCCGAAGCATGCGCTGCTCCATCCGGCCGGTGAGCCGTCCTTCCTCGCGCTCGACGACGACGTTCCACAGCCGTAGCGTTTCGGCCTCGAGGGCGACCTCGGCTTCGGCCCGTCGTACGGCGCTGCCATTATAGACGAAGTTTTCTCCCTCGACCCGGCCGCGGAGGCGGAGTTCGTCGTCGCGCCCGACTATGCCGGAGAAATCTACCGTGATGCGTGGCGGAGTTTCCAAAAACACCACGGAGGCGGCGGACTCGGCCTGGCGGGCCGTCAGGAGTGGGTGCAGGAACGCGGGATCAAAGGCAGATCGCCATGAACCCTCGAAACGGCCGTCCTCGAAATGCACGGTCATCCATCCCTCGGCAGGGCCGCCGAGCGTACCGGTCCCGATGTCCGCTTCCACAGGGGTAAACGTCGCGCGCGAATTCTCCACATGGAAATTCGCCGCCAGGCGGCGAAACGGAATCTCCGCCACTTCGCCCCGTTCGATCTCGACCCGGCCGTGCAGCCGACGCACCGCTTCGTCACGGGGCACGTAGCCGTCGGTGGCGGCCTCGATCCGAACGCGCTGCGCCACGGCGTTCCAACGGTCCATTGGCCGGCGCACGGACAAGGGAAGAGGCAGCTTTAACCAATCGCGCAAGGGCATATCGCCGGAAAGCCGCGCCTCGATCTCGCGCGAAGAGGGGCGAAAAGTCGCGTCAAGGCCGACACGTCCGCGATCCCAGATCGCCTCCGCCTGCCTCAGTCGCCATTCGCCGTCGCGCAACCCGACGCGCACGCGCCATGCCACGGGCGGCAGACCCCAGGGGTGCGCGTCCGTGCCGCGCGCCGCCACCTCGACTTCATGGCGGAGGGGCGCGTTGAGGTCGAGGTCGAATGTGACCCGGACCACCGGCGGGCGGGGCGCGTCGAGCACGGCCATCGCGCGGGCGACGGCCTGCCACCGTTCGGCGAAGGCGCACAGGTCGCGATCCCAATGTTCGGGCGGCCGGCGTTCGCCGCCTTTGCGCGTCGAGGCGCCTACGATCCGGCCGCTTGCGCGCCAGATGGCGCCCAGGCGTGCTTCCGCGTGGCGCACTCGCCAACCGTCCGGCTCGAATTCAATATCGGCGGCGAGGCCATCCAGCGCGGCGCCCACCGGCCGTCCGTCCGACGGAATCTCCGAAACGGCCGGCAGCAGCCGACCGCCGGACAGCCCCACGCCGCGCAACCATCCGGTCCCGTGCCAGGCGCCGACCGGATCGAGCCGCCCCACGGCCCGATCCACCTCGATGAGCGGAGCTTCGGCCACCGTGTGCGCATAGACGCGCACGCCACGGGCCTCGATGTCGAAAGGAAGACGCAGACGGAGACGGCGCAGGCGGATGACCAAGCCGCGGCATTCAAGTTCGCTGAGGAGCCGCCGCGTAATGAAAGGCGGCGGCCCGAAGACATAGAGCGCCGTCACCGCCGCGGTCGCCGCGAGCGCCAGAGCGACCACGATCCGCGTCGCGGCGCGCATGGCCGTCCGCCAACGGTTCATAAGCCGTTTGCGGGCGGCGTCTCTCGCGTGGACTTCCCCCCGTCGAGCGTGAGGTCAGCCAGCAAATCCTCCCGTGTCTGCGCGTCAATGGCAAACACGAGATCCTTTCCCCGCAACATCGCGTAGGTTTCTCCCCTCTCGGTCGTCCGCCCGACGACCACCGTTTTGCTGATGCCGGCCTCTCCGATCAACCCGACGGTCAAGGTACCCGCCGGCGTGTCGAGACCGAATACGGAGAGGTCCGCCGGCCGCTCCGCCGCATAAAACAGCGCGCGGGCGCGCAGCAACCGTTCCAGCCGCTCGCGCAGTCGGGCGTCATTCACCGGCGACCCGTCTTCGGCCGTAAACGGGCCGCCCGGCGGGCGGCGCACGGCCTGTTCCCGCCCGTCGCGCGCGAGGGCCAGACGATAGACCGCCGCGGGCTCAATGCTGAAGATCCGGCGGTCCCGGTAGATGAGCGGATCGGGCGTCAATAATTGCAATAGCGGCGCGGCGGTCTCGTAGACCGAAGGCTCCGGCGGCACCCGGACCCGGAGGCGCCCGTTTTCCGGCGGACGGCGGCTCACCAGAACGGTTGCCGCGGCTTCGGAGACGGATTTTTCGTAGAGCAACACTCGCCCCAGCGGCGGATCGAACTCGGCAACAAACTCCTCGGCCTTGGGCGGGTCAATGAAATCGAGAATGGGCGCGCCAGCCCATGAACGGACAAGGGCTTCCGCGCGTTCCCCTTCCGCCGGCGCGCGGGTGGGCTCGGCAATCTCCCAACCATCGCCGACGCGGGCGAGCCGCAGCGTTTCCTCGTCCCTCTCCAATCGAATTGCCGTGATCTCCGTCGGGGCCAGCGGGGTGAGTCGGCGGTCGCGGAACCGATGGGCGGGCGCCGACAATTCAGCGGCCAACGCCGCCGGCACCGTGAAGACCGCCTCGCGCTTTCGAAAGCGCGCGTATCGCCAGTCGGGTTGGCCTGGAACGGGCCGGCCGATCAGCAGCGCGTCCGCCGGGTCCCATTCGGGCGCTTCCATTTCCACCACCACCGCCGGCTCATCGAAACCGAACGCCGCCGGCTCGCCCGGACCTTCCTGCACGAACTCGCCGATGCGGGCGGACGCCAATCGTCCGAGCAGTTGCCGCACCGCCGCGGCATCCGCGCGCGCCGGATGAGGGGCCGTCAGCATCCACCCGCCGTTTTCAGCGCGCTGCAAACGCGTCCAGCCATCCGTCCGTCGCAGGTCCAGTCTTCTGGCGCGGGTCACTTCCGCCCGGTACAACGAGCGATCCCGCAGTTGGTCCACGCGCTCGGGCAGAAGGGACAGCGGCCCCGGCGAGGTCGTCATAACCTCGCCTGTGCCTTCGGCCATGATGTAGACCGCATCGCCGAGCGGCGAGAGCCGACCGACGCGCAGCACGAGCGGCGGACCGACCCCCTCGGCGGTCAGCCGCAGGCGCGGCGGATCGAGCCCGTAATCGGCGAGGGTCTGCCCCGCCTGTTCCCGCTCCTCCGCCGTGACGGTCTGACCGCGCGGCAGGCGTTCCAGCGCCAGCAGGATGCGCCCCACGGCGGCTTCGTCCGCCAGCGCCGACACCGGTTCGGTCATGATCCAGCGGTCGCCCTCGCGAACCAGGGTGACCCGGAAGGCGTCCGTCTCCAATCGGATCGTTCGCACCCCCTCGACATTCACGCGCAGGGCGCGGCGGGCGGCGCGGCGTCGTTCCTCGGTGGTTTCGTATCGTCGTTCGACGAAGATGACGAAGGCGCCGAGCGCCAGCACTGCGACGAAGAGCGCACGAGTGGATCGCGTGAACATGGGTCAATGTCTCCGCCGCGCACGGACGGCGGCGCCGATCAACGCAAAGCACGCCGGCCAGCCGAGAACGAAAAAGGCGCCCAGCGCGCGCATCTGGCGGCGGGTCAAATTCAGCCGCACTTCCGCGATCGGTTTGGGCGCGAGACCGGCCGGCTGCCGGCGCTCCAGAACCCATCGCAGTGCACCCATAAAGAAATCGTCGTTGGCGCCGGTCATCGAGCGGTCGGCCACAAACTGAGAATCGCCGAAGACGACGAAGCGGGTCGGCCGCAGGCGGGCTCCGAGTTCTCCGCCGGCGCCTCGTTCGACCGCCACGGCAAACGCAATCGGACCGGGGCGATCCCGGTCGGGATCGAAGCGGAGCGGCCGGGCTTCGGGATCGCTTTCCGCCCAACCTCGGGGCGTCGTCAGCGCCAGCGGCACGGCGTGCGGACGATCGGCGCCATCGCCGACGCGGAGGGGCTCCACGGAACGTGGCTGATAGAAGACCGAATAGCCGTACCGCCCGAGGGGAGCGGTGATCTCGTGCTCCGGATACGGCCCCACCAGCAGTTCCCGGCCGGTCAGCGTGCGGGTGAGGTCCACGACCACGTCGTCGCCAATGCGCACCCCCCACCGCAACAGCATTTCTTCCAGTCCCGTCTGCACGCGCGCGTCGAGCAGAAAGATCGCCCGGCCATTCGTCTCGAGGTACTCGTAAATCCGGTCAATCACCGGCTGGGGCAGCCGGCGGCGCGGACCGGCGATGACCAGCGCGGCGGCATCCTCGGGGATGCGGCGAGTCTCGTCGAGAAGAAGGGGGCGCGCCTCGATGTTCTCCTGGCGCACGAGCCGCGCCAGTTGCGACAGCCCCGCCCCCGGTTCGGCCGACTCGATGGATTTCTCGCCGTGGCCTTCGAGAAAATAGACGATCGGCGGCTGGCCGCCGATCAGCGTCTGGATGGCGGTCGTGAAAGCGGCCTCCCCCAGAAACGCCCGGCGGCGCGGCGGGCGGTCGCGCGGGGCGGCGGGATCCGGCGGTTCCAGCTCGATCCATTCGCGCTCGGGCACGATGCGGCAGCGGTCCCCGACCGCGAAGATCACGACGTTCGGCTCGGTGATCGGAAAGCGCCGGGCCAGCTCCTCGACGCGCGCGGGCGATCGGTCCGGGTCCACGCGCGCCACCACCACGCGCGGCGAACGAAGCTGATATTCACGCAGCAAGGTCTGGACATCGTTCAGATCCGGATGCCCGCCCTTAAGCAGGATGGTGACCTCCACGTCCTCCCGCAGCGAATCCAGCAATTCGGTCGTCAGCGGAGAGAGGCGGTAGAAGCCGACGCGGCTCCAGTCGCAGCGGACGTAATGGCGCGCGGCGAGGTCATGCAGCAACGCCGCCAGCACCGTGGCCAGCACGAGCGACGCCGCCGCGTTCCACCGCAGGGCGCGGCGGCGGCGGCGTCCCGCTCGTCGAGCCTGCCTCATTTCCATCGCCGCGCCCCCACCATCTGGACGGCCGCCCAGAGCAGCCAGGCGGTATTGATGACGTAAAAAGCGATCGGACGCGTGTCCACAACGCCGCGCGCGAAGTCGAGCAGATGCGTCACTCCAGAGGCGTAGTGCGCCGCCCGCGACATCGTTTCGCCATGCGGAATATAGGGCAGAAACCCGGCCAGAAAAAACACGCAGACGATCGCGAACCCGCCGAGCGCCGCCGTCACCTGGCTGCGGGTCACCGCCGAGGCGAACACCCCCGCCGCCAGCGCCGCCGCGCCGATCAGCATCACCCCGAGATAGCCGGCCGCCAGCGCGCCCACGTCCATCGGTGCACCCAGCGGACGCAGCAGGCGCAGGGCGATCGGATAGGCCAGCGTCGGCAGCCACAGCGCCGCGTAAAACAGCAGCGCGGCCGCATACTTCGCCAGCACCACCGCCCCGTCACGCACGGGCGCGGTCATCAGCATCTCGAACGTGCCTGACCGGCGTTCCTCGGCCAACGTCCGCATCGTGATCACCGGCGCCACGATCAGCAGCGCCAGCCAGAAGAAGATCGAGCCGAGCAGCTGCCCGATGACCGTGCCGCCCTCCGTCCCCTCCGCCCCGCGCGCCAGCAGCTCGAGCAACATCCAAAAACTCGCCCCCATGACCGCCAGAAAGAACGTCATCGCCGTCCACGCAATCGGCGAAAGAAAAATCGCGCCCAGCTCGCGCCGCAGCAACACGCCAAAGGTCCTCATGTTCCGCTCCTTTCCGCCTCCTCCCGCGGCCCCTCCTCCGGAGCGGTCAGCTCGATGAACACGTCCTCCAACCGCTGTTCCGCCATGCCCACTTCCCGCAACGTCCACCCCCGCGCGACGGCGGCGCGGAAGATATCGGGGCGCGGATCGGCGCCGCCCGCGCATTCCAGGCGGACCCGGCACCATTCGCCCTCCGTCTCGACGACCGCCGACCGCACACCCGACAGCGCCGAGAATGCCGCGCGCACCTCCTCGGGCGGGCCACGCACCTCCGCCGTGACCCGAGCGATTCCCCGGCGGAGCTGGCAAAGACGATCGGTCGAATCCGAGGCCACCAGCCGCCCCCGATTCAGAATAAGCACCCGCCGGCATACGGCCTCGACCTCCGTCAGGATGTG
>Ga0255347_1007652_pt1 | contig 11159 bp, 10 predicted proteins | sample wastewater_treat_2_FD_192479 | JGI IMG/M metagenome (GOLD analysis project Ga0255347, IMG submission 192479) | Wastewater microbial communities from Lulu Island WWTP, Vancouver, Canada - plant24 | ecosystem: Engineered > WWTP > Wastewater > Unclassified | place: Canada: Vancouver, British...
TAGGGGGGGGGGAAGCGGCCGTCCGTCGTATTCCGCCCGTTCCTCAATGCGCGCGGGCCGCCTGACGGCGTTGCTGGCGCGTCAGCGGCGGCTCTACCGTCATGTCGCCGTCATGCGGCGTATGGCCCTTGCGCCGCATCATCAGCATTTGGATGATGGAGAGCACCTGGCTTACGGTCCAGTAGAGCGAGAGCGCCGAGGGGAAGCCGTAGAACATGACGAGCATCATGATCGGCATCATGAACATCATCATCTTCTGCTGTTGCGGATCGCCCATCGAGGGCGTCAGGTAGCTTTGCAGCGCCATGGTGCCGGACATCAAGAACGGCAGGATGTTCAGCGGCAGGGGCAGCACGTCTGCGAACAGGTTTTCCGGTTCACTCAGGTCGGTGATCCAGAGGAACGACGCGTAGCGCAGCTCGACTGCGCTGCGCAACACGGTGAAGAGCGCGATGAACACCGGGATCTGGATCAGCATCGGCAGGCAACTGGAGAGCGGGTTGACCTTGTTCTCGCGGTAAACCGCCCAGGTCTCCTGCTGCATCTTCTGCGGGTTGTCCTTGAACTGCGCCTGGATCTCTTTCAGCTTCGGCTGGATCTCCTGCATCTTCCTCATGCTCTGGGTGCTCTTGTGCGTAAGCGGCCAGAAGAGGATCCGCACCAGAAAGGTGAGCAGGATGATGGCGATACCGTAATTGGGGATCAGGCGGTGGAAGAAGTTGAGCGTGGGCACCAGCAACTTGCAGAACCAGGTGAAGGTGCCGAACTCCATGATCTCATCCATGCGGTTGCCCATGGCTTGCAATCGCGAGAGTTTCTTGGGACCGACATAGAGCGTATAGTCGCGGGTCAGGCTCTCGCCGGGCGCCAGCGTGCGCCCGGCGAACAACGCGCGGGCGGAGAGCCGCTTCAGGGCGTAGGTCGGCAGGGCGGTATCGCGGGCCATGCCGGCCACAAAGCCGCAGTTGGTTTCAGAGGCGGAGAAGAGGGTCACGAAAAAACGGGACTTGAGCGCGATCCAGGCCTGCGGCTCGTGGATCGGAACGCTGATGTGATCGGCGAGGCCCACGGCAGAGGGCGCGCGCCCGCAACCCATGCCGCCCGACGCGCCAGCCGCCAGAAGGGACTTGGTTGCCTTCTCGGAACCCCAGTGACGCGTTTTCGCCCCGGCCGAAGCGGGTAGCGAATCGATCGAGAGCAGTTCGTTCTTGGACGTCCCCCTGCCGATCGCGCCGAGCTGCACGCTGTTGGTGCCCAGCGTGATCCCGCTGTCGCCCGTATTGTTGATTTGGTCGGTGATGCGGATCTTGTAGCCGTTGGAAAGCTCCATGCGGCGCGTCACGCTCAACCCCTGCGGCGTGACGGCGGTCAGGGTCACCGCGCATTCCTGCTCATGGCGCTGCACGCGGTACGCCGCGCGGTCCGCCAGACCCGGCACGCCGGAAAGTTCCAGCGCCGGGGCACCGGCGAAATCAAAGGTGACCGGCGGATTGTCCGGACCGGGTTTGCCCGGTTTCTCATAATACCCGTCCAGCGTGACCCGTTTCAGGACCGCGCCGTGCGAGGAGACCTCTACGGTCATGCGGTCGCCGCGGAGGGTTGCGACCTCCTCCGGCTCGGAAGGGAGGGCGGGTTGCGGTTGCGTCGCCACGGGGGCAGTCAGCGCCGCCTGCGCCGGGGCGGCCGGTGCCGCAGGGGCCGCGGTTTCCGTCGCAACGGGGCGTTCGGCAGCCTCCCGCGCTTGTTTCGCGGCCATGCGGTGGCTGTGCACCATCCAGCCGACCAAGGCCAATCCTAATAAAAATGCGATGATCCGTTCTTGCTTATTCATACATTCTTTCCGGTCATTTCAGGTTGGACGGCGTCTTGTTTTCCTGACGGAACCGGGTCATACCCGGAGGGTCCGAACGGACGACAGCGGACGATCCGTCTGAGCGTTAGCCAGCCACCCCGGAGCACGCCGTGGGTCCGCAGCGCCTCGATACAGTAAGCGGAACAGGACGGTTCGAAACGGCAACACGATCCGAAGTGCGGCGAAAGCACGACTTGGTACGCGCGCACCAGCGCGATCAGCATACTGCGGATCGTCCGGCTGATGAATGTGGCCGTGCTGCCCATCCGTTGATTCCTCACGCATGTGTTTTGTTCTCAGGGTCCGCGTCGCGCCGCCAGATCCGGGCGCGGCGGCAGACGCGTTCGAAATCCGCCATCACTTCCCGGCAGGTCTGGCCGCCGATGCCGGTCCGGGCGATCAGAATCAGATCCGCATCCGGTGCCAGAAAAGGGCGGCTCAGGCGGAACGCCTCGCGCAGCAACCGTTTGGCGCGGGCGCGGTCCACAGCCCGCCGGAAATTCCGTTTGGAAACAATAACGCCGACCCTCCGGTCGGCGTCTGCGCCCTGTGCAATCCACATCACCAGCGACCGGCCGTAAACCGACCTCTTTTCCGCGAAAACCCTTTTATAGGCGGGCGCATCAAGCCGGAAAAGACGCAACCTGGGCCTCCGGCCGTTTCCGATCCGGCCCGGGTCATGGCTGTCGCCTGCGGACATGGCTTTACACCTGGGTCAGGCGGATCCGCCCTTTACGGCGGCGGGCATTGATGATCGCGCGCCCGTTGCGGGTGGCCATCCGGGCCCGGAATCCGATTTTACGGGCCCGTTTGATCTTCGAGGGCTGCCACATCATTTTCATGGTTTCGGTATCCTCCTTCGTCTGAGTCAAAAAAAGAGTTAACACTTTAACATAGTCCCCGGTAGCGGGTCAACCGATTGACCGTTTTTGGACGTTTCCCGCGGTATGCCATAGTCATGGACACTGTAGCCAAAATCGCGGTGTCCAGAAATCAAGCGCATCCGTCAAATACTGGACACCGTGCGCGAAGATATCGCTGTACAACAACCTCTTCCGCCCCTGCAAGCGGCTCGTCTCCCAAACAAAGAGGCCGGACTCGCACGGCTTCTCCAAGCGTTACGACAAACCCGCCACGCCGCTCGAAAGGGCGGCCGCGTCGGGATACGCGGACCCCGGCAACCCTTAACGTCCTTGCGCCCCCCGTCTCGGGACGCCCTCGGTGTCCAGTATTTGACGGATCGTCACCGCCTCAAAAAACCTACGGTGTCTTTTCTATTTGACGGACCACCCCCGTACTCTCGCAAAACCATGCCCCCTCACTTTGTTAAAGTAAGGTTTATAAAAACCGGGCTGTTTTGCCATTCGGGAAGGCGTCCCTACCGTAATCGGTGCGCGACAGGGGTGTGCGAAGGTCATGCGTTTCAGGGTTCCATTGCGGCGCCATCGGGATCGCCGCCATCATTACACTTGTCGCCGCGGGCCACTGCGTGGGCGCAACAGTCGATTTCGAACCCGATAGCGATACCGATAGCGATACCGAACCCGATAGCGATACCGATAGCGATAGCGATACCGATAGCGATTTGGAGAACGTGAACGTTGGCCATGCCCCATACCCGTCCTCGTTCACGTACCCGTACACGATGACTCCCCCCCCTGTCACGACCCGATACCGTTCCCTTGCGTTCCACAGGTAAAACGATTACATTATAAATCACATGGGGCAGTGCAGGAATCGCTGTCCGGGATAAAATGATGACGGTTACCCTATCGGCGTTGGAGAGCCTGTTGGACGAGACCCTGGAGATCGGCCGTTTTCGTGACGCGTCGAACAACGGGTTGCAAATCGCTAACAACGGAAGCGTGACGCGCGTGGTCGCCGGGGTGGACGCCAGTCTGCGCCTGTTGGAGGCCGCGGCGGCCCGGGGGGCGGACGCGGTGGTTTGTCATCACGGCGTGAGCTGGGGCGACTCGCTCAAGCGGATCACCGGGCTGAACCACCGGCTGGTCTCCTTCGCGCTCGCGCACAACCTCGCGGTCTATGCGGCGCACCTGCCGCTGGACGCCCATCCGCGCTACGGTAACAACGCGCGGCTCTGCAAAGCCCTCGGGTTGCGGCGGCCGGTTCCGGCCTTTACCTATCACGGGGAGACCATCGGCTTCGTTGCCGCCTACGAGCGGGCAATGCCATTGGAAAGGTTTTTCAAGCGGGTGCAGAAGGTTGTGGCGCCGGCCTGCCGCCTGTTGCCCTTCGGCAAGCGTAGTATCCGGACGGTAGGCGTTGTTTCGGGCGGGGCGGCGGACATGATCGATCAGGCTGCCGCACATGGGGTCGATGCCTATCTTACGGGGGAGTCCAGTCTGCAGGGGTATAACCTGGCCGAACAGTTGGGGCAGACCGTGCTGTTCGCCGGGCATTATGCCACCGAGACGTTCGGTGTCCGGGCGTTGGCGGAACTCATCCGGCGGCGGCTCGGCATCCCGGCCGAGTTCATCGATTTCCAGATCGAATATTGACCGTCGCGGGAAAAGGGGAGGGGCGACCGGTGCCGGAAGGAAAGACAGATCCGCTCGATGCGTTCGAGGCGCGGTTGGGATACGTCTTCCGCGACCGGGAACTGCTGCGCACCGCGTTGACCTCTCCCTCCTTCCGTGCGGGGCGTGTGGTGGGCGCGATTCCGGATAACCAACGACTGGAATTTCTGGGGGATGCGGTTCTCGGCCTGCTCGCCGCGCAGAGTCTCTACGACCGTTATCTGGCCGAGGATGAGGGAAACCTCACGGTGCGGCGCAGTCTGCAGGTGAACCGCGGGGCGCTCGCCAACTTGGCGCGTCGGCTCGGGCTCGGTGCCTGTCTACGGATCGGTCAGCGCGAAGAGGAGAATGGCGCGCGCGATCAGGACCGTATGCTCGCCGACGCGCTGGAAGCGGTTTTCGGCGCTATATGGCGCGAGGGCGGATGGGACGCGGTGTGGCGCGTCTACCGGCGGCTGGACCCGGAGGAAGAGGAGGCCGTGCCTTGGCGTGGCAATCCTAAAGGGGCGTTGCAGGAATTGGCGCAGCGGCACGCCTGGCCGAATTCGCCGACCTATGAACTGATCGGGAGGAGCGGTCCGGACCACGGGCCGGTCTACACCGTGCGGGTACGGGTGGCGGGAGGGCACGAGGCAGAAGGAGAGGGCCGCACCAAACGGGCCGCGGAGACGGCTGCCGCGCAGGCGCTGCTTTGCCGTCTGGCACCGCCGGAATCCCTTGTGTAAGCGAGGAGAAAGGCTGTGAGACTGTGAGACTGTGAGGCTGTGAGGCTGTGGTTAAGCAAGCGATCCCGATAGCGATCCCGATCCCGATAGCGATTTGGATGAAACCCTGAAACCCAGAAACCCTGAAACCCAGAAACCTTGAAACCAAGGAGAGTGTCCCGTGGTTAAACAATCGATTCCGAAAGCGATCCCGACCCCGATCCCGATTTGGATGAAACCCTGAAACCAGAAACCTTGAAACCCTGAAACCAGAAACCCCGAAACCTTGAAACCAAGGAGAGTTGAAGGTTCAACTGCTCTTTTTAGGTTACGTCTTGTATTATCCCCGTTTCGTGATGACGAGGTTACGGGCTCTCGCCGCGTCGGGTGCCAGAATCGCCTTTTGCCGCTGTTTGTCGCGCGGGTTCCGGGTGACGTGGATAGGGGTGCCGCTGAACGGGTCGTAACCGGTGTAGTACATCGCGGTAGACCAAGTAGAGGGCGTCGGGGTGAAGATCTGCACCTGCTCGGGGTTGAGGTGCAAATGCGAGGCGACAAACCGCCGCAGGCGGCGCATGTCGTCATCGGTGCAGCCAGGGTGCGCAGCGATGAAGTAGTAAGTGAGGAATTGCCGGAGGCCGTGCCTGCGATTGGCGGCCTCGAATTTCCGTTTGAAGGTCAGAAGCGCGTCGAGACCGGGTTTGCCCATGGCGGCGAGCACCCGCGGTTCGGTGTGCTCGGGCGCGAGTTTGATCTGTCCCGAGACATGATGGGCCGCGAGATCATCGATGTAGCCGTCGCCGTGACGCGGGTCTGCGGCAATCAGGTCCGGCCGGATGCCGGAGGCCACGAACACCTTGCGCACGCCGGGCAGGCGGCGTAGGCTGGCGAGCAGTTCCCGCTGCGGTCCGTGGTTGGGGCGCAGCGAGTCACAGCACGCGGGGAAGAGGCATTCCCGGTCGGGGCAGGCGCCTTGGAGCGTTTTGCGCGAACAGTCGAAGCCGTACATGTTGGCGGTGGGTCCGCCCACGTCGCGGAGGATGCCGGTGAACGCCGGATGGCGTGTCATGCGGCGGGCCTCGTCGAGGATCGCCGATTGTGAGCGGCTGACCACTTGGCGACCCTGGTGCATGGCGATGGCGCAGAAGCGGCACGCCCCGTAACAGCCGCGGTGGGTGGTCAGCGAGAAACGGATGGTGTCCAGTGCGCGGATGGGGCCGCGGGCCGCCACAGCGGGATGGGGGTCGAGCGTGAACGGCAGGGCGTAGACGGCATCCAGCTCAGCCGAGGTGAGGGGCGGCGCAGGCGGGTTGTGCACCAGGCACCGGGTGTCCACTTTTTGCAGGAGGGGACTGGCCGTGTGAGCCTCTTGGTTGGTTGCGAAGAGGCGGAACATCTCCAGAAAGGCGGATCGCCCTTCCGGGGTGGGCGCGGCCACGGTGTTGAAATCCGGAAGAGCGACAGCGTTTGCGGGCCGTGCCTGCGATGAGGCCGGCAGGGCGTGGCAGAGGCCGCGCAAGCCGCGCCAGTCGGTACCGTCACGCCATGCGCGGGCCAACGCCGTGATTGTGCGCTCCCCCATACCGTAGACGAGCGCATCAGCTTTGGCGTCGAACAGCAGGGGGCGCCGCACGGTATCGGACCAACAGTCGTAATGCGCGATCCGTCGCAGGCTGGCCTCGATGCCGCCGATGACGATCGGTTTGCAGGGCTTGAAGGCGGCGCGGATTTGGTTGCAGTAGACGATCACCGCGCGGTCGGGCCGGGCGTTGTTGACGCCGCCGGGAGTGAAGTCATCCTGTCTGCGGCGGCGGCCGGCGGCGGTGTAGTTGGCGACCATGGAATCCACGCATCCGCTGGTGACGCCCCAGAAGAGGCGCGGTTCGCCGAGGCTGCGGAAGGCCTCCGTCGAGGCGGGATCGGGCTGGGACAGGATCGCGGTGCGGAAGCCTTCGCGTTCGAGCACACGACCGATCACGGCCACGCCGGAATAGGGCGAATCGATGTAGGCGTCACCCGAGACCAGAATCACATCCGGCGCGTCCCAGCCGAGTTGCCGGATCTCCCGCTGTGTGCACGGCAGGGGCATGGGGCTTAGGCGAGCGGTTCGACCGAGAGGCGCAGGAACGTTTCCAGACGTTCACCCGGTTCAAGTGTGCGCAAGAGATCGCGTTGGGCTGCGGCCTCCCGGCCCTCGGGGTAACAGTTGGCGGGTTCAAGCCCCAGAACGTATTCGCCTTGGCCGCACATTTTCCACTGAATCAGGAAAGGGAGTTCTGCCACGCGGTAGGTCACGCGCAGGGAGAGGCGCAACTGCGGATTCACCAACGCGGCCGAGGCCAGCCCCTGTTCGTCGGCTGGCAGGGTGTGGTAGTAGACCTGTTCGCGGAAGCCCGGCGCGGGAGCGGCGAAACGCTGCCACTCCGCGAGCCCGGCCGCGGCATGCTCGTTCTGCGGGGTCACGGGATGGTCGGGCATCACAAGTGTGGCTTCCGGGTCCACCAGCGGCCAGCCGAGGTTCATGTGGTAGAGCAGCATCACGGGCGTGGGCGCGAAGCCCAGGTTCTCGATCGTGTCGCGCACGGTGATGGACGGCGTGTCGAAGGCGGTCGAGATCGTGCGCGTGAGCGTGAGGTTCTCGCCGAAGACCCGGGCGTGACGCATGCGTCCGCTGGCGCTCAGGGTATACGTGCCGTCTGGCGTCCAGGCTGCGGAGGTGTTCACCTCCTCGGCTGCGAGGTGGCTCAACCGGCCGTGCAGACCGTGGCGTTCGCCGTCCGCTGCGCACGGTCCGCCGACATTCAGCAGGCCGCAACCGGTGAGCAGGCCGCCGCCCCAGGTCCGCAGCCACTCGCATCCCTCGGGGTCGTAGGCGTGGGGCACGGCGGGCGGCTGGCATGCGAGCCAGGCCAGCGGGATGCCTTTGTACCGCGCCGGGCCGATATCCATGCCGCGGTCCGGATACACGGAAAACGCGAGTCCGCTGCCGGATTCGAAGTCCAGTACGCGCATGCCGCGTCCCCGGCCGTCCTCCTCCACCAACCGCCGAATCGCGGCCATTTGTTCCATCCGGCCCACGCGGGCCGCTAAAAAAGCACGGTCTTTTTGATTCATCCTCTTCCTCCGATTTGAAATAATCGTAGCAAAGAGTTGCTTTTTCGGCACGAAACGAATTAAACTCTTTTCCTGTTTTGTTTGTATGAAGAAGGTGGATGGATTACAGAAAGGAAAAGGGGATCAACATGATGCAGTTCAATCGTCGTGATTTTATCAGGGGATCGGCACTGGCGGCGGCGTCGCTGGTCGCGGGCGGATGCGAGACCACCGGAGCGGCGGGCCGCTATCCGGCGGTGACGCGCACGGTCGCGCCGAGATTCCGTAAGCCGGGCGAGAAGCTCAATATCGGCGTGGTCGGTGTGGGCGGCAAGGGATGGAGCGACTGGATGCCGATGTTCAAGAACGGCGAGAACATTGTGGCGCTCTGCGACGTGGACCGCAATCCGATCAACAAGGCCTTGGCCGAGTTGGAGAAAGCGGGGGTCAAACCCTCGCAGGTCAAGTGCTACAGCGATTTCCGTAAGATGCTGGACGAGTGCAAGAATCTGGACGCCGTGACGGTTTCGACGCCGGACCACATGCATGCGCCCGCCGCGATCCGCGCCATGAAGCAGGGGTGCCATGTGTTTGTGCAGAAGCCGCTGGTGCGCACGATCTGGGAGGCGCGTTATTTTGAAAAGGTCGCCAAGAGCTGCGGTGTGGTGACGCAGATGGGCAATCAGGGCAGTGCCAACAACGGCCTGCGCCGTAACGCTGAACTGTTGCAAGCCGGTGTCCTCGGTGATGTGACCGAGGTGCATGTGTGGACCAATCGCCCGATATGGCCGCAGGGCATCGGCAGGCCCGAGGGGTCGGACCCGATTCCGGAGACGCTCGATTGGGACAGCTACCTCGGCACGGCACCGGTGCGCCCGTTCAAGGCCGGCGTCTACCACACCTTCAAGTGGCGCGGCTTTTTTGATTTCGGCACCGGCGCGTTCGGGGACATGGCCTGCCACACCATGAACCTGCCGTTCCGCGGTTTGCGCCTGGGCGCGGTCGAGTCGGCCGAGTGCATCCAGATCGAGGGTAAGAATAACGAGACCTATCCCAACAAGAGCATCGTGCGGCTGACCTATGCCGCGCGCGGCCGTCTGCCGCGGGTGACGCTCTACTGGTATGACGGCAATCTCAAGCCTTCGGCAGAGATCATGCCCAAAGTCGTCGCGACACTGGGTCAGGTGCCGAACACCGGCTGCCTGATCATGGGCAGCAAAGGCATGGTCTGCAGCACCAACGACTACGGCGCGGACGGCTACATCGCCTTCAACGACGAGGCGAAGATGAAGTCGATGTCCAAGCATGAGGCGCTGACCGAGGCAGTCATCCCGGCGAAGTTCCGCCCCAACACCAATGGCCACTACCTCGAGTTCGTCAACGCCTGCAAGGGTCAGGACGTGTGCTTCTCGGATGTGGACCATTCGGTGCCGATGCTGGAAAGCATGCTGGTCGGCTGCGTCGCGCAGCAGGTCCCCGGCAAGCTGAAGTGGGACAGCCGTAAACAGGAGTTTGCCAACAACGCCGCAGCCAACGCGTTGGTCAAACCGCACATCCGTCCCGGCTGGGAATTCTGACGGGGCATCCGCCCGGTCGGAATGTTTGCGCAAAGCCACGAAGGCCACGAAGAGGTCGGAATCCGGAATCTTTGTGACCTTTGTGGTTTTGTAAGGCCTGAACATGAATCTTTGGAAAGACACGTATCCGCTGATCATCTCCTGCGCGCGCGGGTTGGCGCCGCAGACGGTCGGCGAACTCAAGCGGCTCGGTTACCGCATTGTGGACACCACCGCACAGACGGTGGTGGTCCGCGGCACCATGCGCGACATGATGACGCTGAACTTGCGGCTCCGCACCGCGCACCGTGTGCTCGCGCCGCTGTTGCGGACCGAGTGCCGCAACCTCCGCGAGTTTTACGACGACGTCAAATCCATCGATTGGGAAAACCTGCTGGAGCCGGACGGGTATTTCACGGTGAACAGCGTGACGCGCACGGACGCGATCCGCGACACCCGCATGGCCGCGCTCAAGGCCAAAGACGCGATCGCCGACCGTATGCGGCAGCAGTGCGGCAGTCGTCCCGATTCGGGCCGCGAAACCCACGGCGCCGCAATCTTTGTCTATTGGCAGAGAACCGAGCTCATCATCTATCTGGACACCACGGGAGGCGAGCCGCTCTCCAAACGCGGGTATCGCATCACGCCGGGAACCGCGCCGTTGCAGGAGACCCTGGCGGCCGGATGCGTGCTGGCTTCGGGATGGGATGCCAACAGCCCGTTTGTCGTGCCGATGTGCGGTAGCGGGACCCCGGCGATCGAGGCCGCGCTGCTGGCGCTCAACCGTGCGCCGGGCAGCTTCAAGAGCCACTTCGGGTTCATGGCCATCAAAGGGTACCGCATCACGATTCCCGGCGAGCGCGCGGGAGCGAGTGTGCGGCAACGTTTCGGTGCCTCGCCGGAACAGATTTGGAAAGACATGGTGGCTACCGCGCGCGATCAGGAACGCCGGGAGGGCCTGCCGCCGATCCTCGCCACGGACATCGACCCCGAGACGCTTGAATCCGCGCGGCTCAACGCCATCGCGGCGGGCGTCTCCGAACACATCACCTTTGCCGCCTGCGATTTCGAGGCGACGCAGTTGCCCCCGCCGCCGGGGGTGATTTTCCTGAACCCGCCCTATGGGCAGCGTCTGGCCTCGGGCGTCGCAGTGGAGAGCACGGCGGAAACGGATGCCGAGTCTGCTGCGGATGAGCCTGCGTCAGGTGAGGCGCTGGAGCCGCTTTACCGCCGCATCGGCGATTTTTTCAAGCGTCAGGCCGTGGGCTATACCGGTTGCGTCCTGACGGGTAACCTCGAGTTGTCGCGCCGTATCGGGCTGCGTTCGTCGCGGCGCATCCCTTTTTTCAACGGGCCGATCGAGTGCCGCATGCTGGTCTTTGACCTGTTTGAGGGTACGCTGAAGGAGGCGAAAAAG
>Ga0255347_1007656_pt1 | contig 11155 bp, 15 predicted proteins | sample wastewater_treat_2_FD_192479 | JGI IMG/M metagenome (GOLD analysis project Ga0255347, IMG submission 192479) | Wastewater microbial communities from Lulu Island WWTP, Vancouver, Canada - plant24 | ecosystem: Engineered > WWTP > Wastewater > Unclassified | place: Canada: Vancouver, British...
TACCTTCATTGATGGATATACCAGCTCTTTCGCATAAAAATTGTTTAAGATCTTTCATATCATATTCTTTTGTTTTATACTTTAAAAATAATAAAATAAAGGTACTATCTAAAATTGATGGTACCTTTATTTTTTGGTTCAATATAAATTCTTATACACCACGTTTATTACCCCAAACTCTAATATGTAACCTATCGCAAAGAATCCAACCACGATCAATACATATCCTGGCTGCTTCCTGTGCGTTCTTGGTGAGTTGTTCATTGGTTATACCTTCCGGCATCAACATCACATCACTTGGATCGAAGTGTGCCCCCAATTCGGTAAGGTGGCGAAGGAATATGTCGATCGATCTTATAGATTCGTCACCACTATAAACGAATTTCAACTGGAAATCCGATACCCTCATTAGTTGAGCAACAACACCAGGTCTAAACCGGGTTTCTTCCAATAACCTGACCTCGTCTTCAGTAAACACCTTTGTTTCTCCATCTATGGTATATTCCTTACCAACCACCGGAACCGATGTTGCCAATTTTGGAGATATACTAAACATATCCACCTTCGACATTTCATCACAATTCATTGTCCCGTTAGTTTCCACAGTGAAGAAGTATTTTTCCTGCATTTCCTCCTCGATAAAATCAATCAGGTCCTCCACAGCATTCGCATAAAGCATTGGTTCACCACCTGTGATCACTACCGACCTAACATTTGGATGATCGGTAAATTCCTTGAGAACATCCAGGAGAGTGAGTCTGGTCTTTGCTGGTTTAAATGAAGTGTATGGTGTATCACATACAGAATCATTGAAGCAACAACGCAAGTTACAACCGGATACTCTTATAAATACGCTTGGTTCTCCCACGCACCTACCTTCACCCTGGATGGATGTGAATACCTCCACTATTGGAAGGCTATCGGCCAATCTCTTCGATAAATTCTTACCCATAATTCACAATTTTATTTTAGCCCCAGGCATTGGCATCCACATGGTTGAATGGTTTACATTTTTGTTCAACAACACCTCCGGTAAATATCTTTACCAAATCATCCGACATATTATTATGGAGCACCGGACTAAACGATATTTTATTTAGGCTATCGTTTAATATGAATGAATCATTCACATCGCATTGTGCATAACCACTTTCGGTTTCGTGGTAAATTACCCCACAACAATGAAGTGTTGGACATTCGTTATTCAAACGGGTAGTATGTAGAAGGATATGGTTAACGGCCTTCATAAACATTACCGAAAGGCATTCGGCTGTTGGATTGAATGGTAAGGAAATCCACCTATTACAGAATTTTTTAATGCTTTCGATATATTCAGGATCGTCCTTATCCCAAAATACATAGCAATGATCGAACATATCGATAAATTCCTTTACCGTATTCTTCATAAGGCCAAAATCGTAAAGCATACCGGCATTATCCAAGGAATCACCCTTTAGTAACACTTCGATAATGGCGCTATGACCGTGCATTGAATGGGCACACCTATCGGAGGAACAATTGCGGACTATATGGCCCATTTCCACCCTAAATTTCTTGCGTATTATCATAATTACCTATAATTTTAGTTAATATACTTAAATTGTCTGGCTTCTTAACTTAAATCCTTCATAAGTATATCCCAAAGTTCATTCGAAATTTCACTTATATTTTCCAATTGTTTCATCAAATCGTTCCAATTACGATCAATCAACAATGGTGAGCATTTACAATACTCCGCGCCATCACCTAATTGGCTCGACCACGATATAATTACTGGTTTACCCCACGAACTATCCATAATACTACTCTCCAAACATTATTTCTTTAAGTTCTTCATACACTATTTCGTTTGATTTAATGGCCTTGATAATGCGCTGGTTAATATATGTAATGGATGCACTCGTCACATTATATTGTTTAGCTATCTGCACCATTGGTACCTCCTTGCGTTCTGCCAAGCCAAATGTCTGGAAGAATACATCCGCGTCTCGTTCGCTAAAATGATCCTTTACAAATGCTTCGAGGTGGTCTATTACTGTGGGTGATGATGGTCCGGATGGTGCACAGGATGGTTCCGGTATATTATAATGCTCCTCTCCATCGGATCCTAATGTAGTCATAATGCGTTGGCATATATAGGTGGTTCTCCCTTCCTTGCGGGCCTTTTCCTGTTGGTAGGAGGAAAACTTAACTATATGGCCTTCGTTATTTGCACCGTTGGACATTGCATAATATATTTGGTATGCTGCATACTGGAGAAATGATTGTGAACCACCCTCTTTGTAGTTGTTCATTGCCATTGTTAATCCTTCAAACCCGAAACCAATCAGGTCCTCGTAGGTTAGTGGGAGTTTATCCTTATTTTGGTTTGCTATTTTGTAAACCAATGGTGTAAATTGTTTTGCGTATGCGTTGCGCTCTTGTTCGTTTATAGGTTTTCTAAAAATATTTTTCTTGTTCATTTTTATAAAAATTTAGTAATTACTGCGTTACAAATTCACATGTTATAGTCCAGGGGTAAGTTTCTGTTCTCACTCCTTTACAGAATCTACACGACATGCAATTATTGATTCCACACGGACAGGTTGGGCAGGACAAGGTTATATTCCTAAACCTAAATGGTGTTTCAGTATGTTTTACAAATTCACATGTTATAGTCCAGGGATAAGTTTCTGTTCTCACTCCTTTATAGAATCTACACGACATGCAATTATTGATTCCACACGGACAGGTTGGGCAGGACAAGGTTATATTCCTAAACCTAAATGGTGTTCCAGTCTGTTCCTCCTGGATAGGTTCTCGTTCTGGTGTAGGAACTGGCTCCGGTGCCGGTTCGGCTGGCTTATCGTTAAGTGACTGTTCCATACAATTACACAATTTTTGACATTCATCTATATTCGATTGCAACCACTCTCCATAAGGAACGATTTTCAATTTCACATCACCCATAACCTTAGCCTGTTGGCGTTTCATATTTTTCTCGGCTGTTGCCTTGATCATTGGTATGGGATCGCTCTTACCCAAGATGTATTGTGTAGATGCTCCTTTTTTGGTAATACACATATTACCACCCACCACCACAAAGTGAGAATTTACTTTGTTTTCCTTTTCAAGTTCTTCCTTATACCTGGAAAGTGCCGCCTGCACATCCTCGTACGTTCTCATATCCTACAACCCCTAATATTTTGAAGGCCTATCAGTGCAAGCCATAATTATTCCACAAATGATAATTACAATCAAAGCCAATCGCGGTATCCATAACGGAGCGGTTACCCACCACCAGGACCAATCGATTACATCACACAACTTCAAGATCAGGAACACAATGAACAATACGGTGCCCAAGCCCATTCCTCCAGTTGTTTTTAAATTAGTTTCTGTTGACATAGTTATTAAATTTTAAAGTTAGTTGCAATTAAAAACTTTTTATCATATTTTCAGCATCATCCCTTGTATTCCAACTTACTTCTCCGTTATCAAACTCTTCAACCAATTTGGAAAGAAAAGTTTTTAACTGTTCGCTTCGCCAACTAACACTAAATAAACTCAATAAAAGGGTCTCTGCTTCGTATTCAGTTATCAGTTCCAATCGAAGTTTTTCTGCTATTTCTAAAATTCGTTCTTTCATATCTTTTACTGTGTTTATTATTTACGTTTTACAAATTTATATAAAAGAAACCGGCCATAAATTAACAAAAAAAATCATTTTTTTTGGTCCCGAATAGTTAGGTTCGTTAACAAAGAATATTAAATTTTTTTCCGGTCTTATTATTTAAATAAGTAAAATCATTAAATGCAATATGTTAAGTTTACCACCACGATTTGACCAATTTAGGTTTATGATTCCAAAGGAGTTCATCCCTGAGGTGATTCGTAATAAATACGACGAGATTATAGCTAAAAACGCCAACGTATTTACTAACTCTATGGATTACCTTAACGAGAGTATTCGTGGTATCCAGTTGCCGGGTATAGACAATATAATTGTTCAACAACAACAACAGGTATCACATAACCTGGTGAAACAAAATCCAGCCAAAGGTAAAATCAATATTGAACCGGCACATGCGAACTCGACTCTAATATCCGGAAATATCCTATCCAAAATTGCAAATACATTTACTGTAACGTTTAGGCAAAACCAGGGGTTATTCAATTACTTTATGTTATACGAAACTATATTCTGGAGATTTTGCCGCCCGGAACTTTATGGTAGTAAGGATAGTGACGTGTTCGATATTACTTTCCTGGACGAAAATGCTTTGCCAACTTCACGTATGATGTTAATGCAACCGGAATTTAATGGTATAGCCGGTTTGGATTTTTCCTACGATAAGATGTCCAGGGAGGCCGACACATTCGAGGTAACTTTTACCTTTAATAATATTCAATTTGATTTTATACCGAGAAAACAATAAAAAAGGTCCTCAGTGAGGACCTTTTCTTATTTATAGGCTCTTCCTATTTTGCAAATTCCAACACACATTTTACATTGATACGCTTGAGAACATCGTTTTCGATCTTCCAAGGCTCAACATGCTGCATTTGGTCAACCTCCTTGTTGAATTTCATAGGCTCAACGAATCTGGCAATCTTTACCTTTACAGGACCTGGCTTGTAGGTGTTAATAACTTCCGGATGAACTGGAACCATACCTGTGATCCCCATACTTGGAATTTCAACAAATACTCCGGTCTTTGAACGGGTGTTACATATACCGGTGATGTTACCTTCGTGCACCTTTTCCTGTGCTTCCTTCCAAGCCTTGTTTCCTTCGCAGTAATCCTTGAACAATTGGATTATATTAAGGTTGCCAAGGAATCGGAGATATTCTTTTGCGGAACAAACAACGGTAACGTCGGTAGTACCTGGACGAATCGAAAGATTAGTGATAAAGGTATCCACATCCTTACCATCCCATTTGGTGAAGTCGTCGGCGATATTCAATGTGATCTGCGAACCTGGAATAAAGGCCTGCATATACATATCCTTGCCACACAAATCGGAGATAGCTGGAACTCTAATGTTACCAATGTAACCACTTCGCATATGCTGTAAACTGGTGATTTTGGTAACGATAGGCTTATTGATATTTGCCTGGTTATCGATAGTTTCCTGGATTTCCTTAATGAAGTCATCGATAAGTGGCTGGAATGGATCAACATATATCTTGTTGACATCCAATGACATTACCTTGCAACGGAGAGGTTCCTTTGGGAGGAAGTTTCTAAATGTAGGATACTGGTAGAGGTTAATCGTGGAGATAACGGTTTCCTTGTAGGAGTTTTGTTCGAATATTACACCCTTATTGGTGATATCCTTTACCTGCAATTCGATTACGTCACCTGGCTTGAGTGAACGGCATTCATTCTCACCACTAATTTCGCGGAGGCGAGAGATTGTTGTTTCGTTCATTTCATCTCGGTAAGCGTGTACAAATGCTTCCTCGATTGAGAGATTACGGAACATTTCCGTCGATTCCCGGATTCTTGCTATATCCGAACGTGAGTCCGGCCACTCGAATCCCTTAATGCCTTCTTTACCAAGTTTCTGGTATTTGGCTGTTGCTTTGTTTACTATCATTCTTCGAATGTATTAAAGGGTTAGACTTAAAAATTTCATATAAATATTAGAAAAATCCTGGTGGATTTTAACCAGGATTTTATTTATTTTCGTACCAATTTTGTTTAATGGACTTCTTAGTTATTGTACTTATCACATTATCACCATTATTAGGAGTGAAAAGCCACTTAATATAGGATGGTTGTTCCTTGCAAACTTCAACCACCGGGTATTCCTTGTACTTACCAACACGGAAACGCAATACACCATCCTTATCGATATATACGAAACCCTCCGGTGAAGTCCTCATCATTTTGGTTACATACTGGTTGGATTCGTCTATAACATTCATATCATTCTCGGTGCGGATATCGTTAAGTAATTTATAACGCTTGATTTGTTCCATATATACCTGTATGGTAGCCAATACATCCGACATTGAATTATGGGAGTCATCGAATCTCTTACCGAAATAACGCAGGTAGGTGTCACCCAATTTGTTGGAATTTATCCTACGCTCTATATCGAACGAATCGATATATTCGTGTTGGTCGAACCCTGTTTCCAAACCTTCTCGTTCAAATTCCTTTTGGATAAAGGCAATATCGAAGGTGGAACCATTATAGGTAAGGATTGGATTCAGGTTAATCATTTTCATAAACTCCTGGTATACTGAACGAAGTGATACACCTTTTTCCTTAATAAATTCCTCCGAAAGGTTGTGTACTACCTCGGCTCCTGGAGTCATATACCATACACCCGAAGGCAAAATATACTTATCAAATGTTGCGAGCACCTCACCGGTCTCGGAATCAAAATTTGCCACTGATAATTGAACGATTCTATCTTTATTGCGATCCAACCCAGTGGTTTCTACATCTATGCAAGAAATTATCATAATGTTTTGATTTTATTGAGTAAATATAAAAAAAGCCCACAGGTATTTAACCCATAGGCTGATATATTTTTAACGTATGCTATCCTTTATTTATCTAACCATCACCACCCAAGTACCATGAGGATTACGGAACTCGGTTGTACGTATAACTGTAATGACATCGAGGCGGTGACGACCGTTGGAACCGGCATGTATGGAGCACACGATATTCACTCCGGTATTTGCATCTCTTACAACAAATCTATCGTCCACATCCAGGTGGTTATTTACAAGGTCCTCAATAATACGATCGGTTGCCTGGTAAATCGTTTCGCGTATTTCCTCATCGGAAATGAAGTTACGTTCATCGGTGCCGTGACGGCTTTGGCGTTCCTCAGCATGTGCTGATTTCGATATCACTATATCGAACTCGATTTTCTTTTTAATACTACCGGCAACTGCCTCATTAAGATATGTCATTAAATCTTTCATATTAACAAAATTCAATCATGCTTGTACTTTATTATATATAATAAGAGCAATCAAAACTAATTAAGAATATGCTTGCTAATTCGTTACTAATGGGTAAACCTGATATATATTCGAAGCATCTGGGTGAACAAATAATTCATTTAGGTGCAATGACTTTTATGTTACCCGAAAATATAGATTACGAAATATTCAAGGTGGACAAGGCACACATTGCGCGTCCTGATTTAATATCGAAGGTATATTACGGATCGGATTCGTACGGTGACCTTATATGTAAATTAAATGGTATATCCAATCCATTTGAAATTAACGAGGGTGATATAATTATATTACCAACATCCGGTATGCTGGATAGATTTTTTATATTGGATACCTTTAATGATTTGGAATCAGGCCAGGATGGTAGTAAAAAGAATAGACCTACACCAAAGGCTCGCACCGAAAAACGTAAACCGAACGAGGCAGTTATTGGTGATACTCGATTCAAGGTCGATAAAGAACATAGGGTTATAATATACTAATGATTACTATAAAACACGATAATAAATTAACGTTTCCTTCTATAACTGTACCAATGATATCGCAAGATGAGGAGGATAACACCCACGATGGAATCAAACAATCTAACGTGGAGGGTATACTGGTACCATTGTTTAGATTTAACAATTTCACCATTAACTTCCAAATGGTAAGAAGTATGCATCTTACCTGTAATCCCACACCACAAATAGATTTGGAGATAGATGATATAAGTGGTATGATTAAAAACCTGGATACTCCTGGATTGGATAATGTGTTATATATGCAAATCCTACCACCATTCGACGATGCCTACAAAAAAATTGAATTGGCATTTCGGGTGTATTCAACTGAAATAATTGGTAGCATAATATCAATTCGTGGTAGGTATTCCTGTCCAAAATTATTTGATGTGGTGATGAAATCGTACGGCATGATTGACACCTACACACTATTTGAACAGGTTTCCAATGACCTGGCTTTGGGGTTCGCCTCGAATATGGATGGATCCGAAGATAAACGTTATATATATAATCCTAACCTGTCACCGATTGAATTTCTCCAAAAGGAAATCAGGTTTGGAGGAAATATGGAGCATGTGTTTGACTGGTGGATTGATTTTTGGAACAATATAGTATTGGTTGATATATACGAGGAATACAACTCACTTTGTGAGGAAGATAATATGAAAATATGGATATCCCCGGTTATGCATGATGTGGATGCTGGAGCCGAGGCGGAACCACACGAGGTCACTACTGCATTTACCAACCATCCGGCAATGATGGGTAATCCTTTATTCGTGCCGAGCTATAAACCGGTTATGACCGGTAGTGAAATCACGGACTGTAATTTCGAAACTTATTCGATGGATGATCAGGAATGCACTTCCTTACTTATCCAGGATGGAGATGTTCACCATAATACAGTATTGCGTTACATATATGGTGGAGAAAAAATAGGAGAATTTGATTACCTTGGTCAACGTATGGCCCGCGAAATGTTCCGTAAAAAAATTTACTCCCAATGTATAGAGGTTAGCACCAAAATGCCAATGTTATCCCTTATAAAAGGTGATAAGGTAAATTTGTGGTGGTATGATATAAATTCATATATGACGGAAAATGCCGATAATAGTGAAATATCCACAAATGTATCCATACCAGAAAATGAAATAGATAATCAAAATTCCTTCGTTATCAATAAGACCATATCCGGACAATATTATATACTGGATATTACAATTAGTTATGATATAAATGATGGGTGGACCAATACATTTATCCTTAGTAGGTCGGCCGAAGAGGTTCAACGTTTGAATCCACCTGAAAATGAATCGTATCAATAATGGCAACAGATGGAAGACTTATAATAAATGGAGATAAGTGGGACGGTAAATCCTATAGTGGAATAAGAACCCTACGCGAATCCTGGCGATTGGCTGGTGGTAATAATGATGTATATTCCGAGGATTTCAATGTTTTCGATACACCAGGTGATTTTTATTTCCGTGTATTTTTCGATTTTACCACACCAGGTGGTTTACTTTATACTGGTGATCCAATAACAGACATTAAAAAAGATCAATGGGGTTCAAAGGAAGCACCGATGGTAGCAGATAGTGCCCTTAATTATCTTATGGTTAATGGTGAATGGGAGCGTGCGGAAATGCTTAAAAATTTTATTAGGTTATTATCCAACATAGTGTCTCGTTCACCGTGGTATTTTATATCACTCGTCGGTTTGGATGCATTATTAGCCGTTCCAGGATACGTTGATCCGGCAGAATTCAAAATAGCGGAGGGGCAACAATTACGCATAAATTGTATGCCTGATGCATATGACAATCGTATTGGTACATTATTGGATTTATATAAGGCCATAACATTCTCTCATCGTTTGGATAAGGTAATTCTCCCGGAAAACCTTCGCCTATTCAATATGTATATTTATATATTCAACACTTCGATAGGCTCCGGTAGTATTCCAGCAATGAAGGATGCAACCTTCGATCAAAAACGTATAGGTAATGCTCCTTATGTTACTTCATCCAAACTCATTGAACTTCACGGATGTGAATTTAATCCAAATGCCAATGCAACAGGTTATGTCACGATAGATAATACCGAGGGATTCCAACAACATTATACCATAGCAATCCAACCAAAGAAAGTATATGAGCAACGTTATAATGAATTGTTAATGCGTAAAATTGGTGATATGGTATTAAGTGACCTGTTCCTGGACGAAAAAGGATATACCGGTTGGGGGCAAACCTCCGGCAATGCTTCGTCTGGTGATACTTTGCCGGAAAACATAGAACTGAAAGACCCAACCGATATATATAAACAACACGAAAAAATGTTACCAAATCCACAAAATGCTGATCTGTTGGCTGATTTAAAAGGTGCTAATAAAAATATCGATGTACCTGATATTGGATCAGGTGATAGTATAAGGGTCAAAGATTTAGGATTCCTTGGTACCGCATTAGCAAGTACAATTCAATCGTATAGTCCATCTAATTTGGTGAATGTTGCGTTAAATTCGGCAGGTGACGTCCTTAATAAATTAACATTTGGAAATCTATTCCACACATCAATTAACGATGTGGTTTCACAGGCATCCTCTAAAATCTCCGAATTTTCGGCCGATGCTCTTGCCTCAAAAACTGTTCGTGGTGGATGGAAGAAGGTGGAACGCTCACTTCCAACTGGACGTGCTGGACGCACACTTGGTGGAAATATTTTCAAATCCTAAAATACAGCATTTATCTCTTATATAAAAGAGGATCTCCTATCCCCTTATAAAGTATTCAAGGAATAGGAGATCGTTTATTATACGCAAGATTTTCCTACTTAAATCAAATTATATCCTTACAGAAGGTTTCGATATCTTTGCCTTACCGGAAAGTGCCTCCATAATATATGAACTCAAGGGTTTCATTTCTTGATTATTTTCCATTACCTTATGTATCATTTTTTTCAATTCATCGAAATGGCTCCACCAGGGTTTAGGCATTAGTTTTTTATAACAGGCAAGGTCGTCATCCATCAGGCATTGGCGAACCTTTGTGGCCGATATATCATCATCTCCACGTTTTACTTCGATTACCTGTGGTTCCTTCGGGAGACCTGCCTTTTCCCAATATTTTTTGCATTGGTTACTATAACCGGCATACCTATCGGTACCACAGGTCCAGGAATCAAGTACGTAACCATTTGCATCCAACTTCTCCACTATTTTGACAATATCTGCATTGGATACCAGGCACATACCAAGAAGTTCAGGAGTATCCTTAATTTGATCCTCCAACATACTCATAAAATCCTGGCTCGCAAATGGATGTTTGGCGTCACATTTTTCAGGTTTGGTTTCTATAACGCATAAAATTGTTTTATTACCGGTCTCCTTATACGCCTGCTCCACACAACGAAGGTGGCCAAGGGTGAAGGGTTGGAATCGTCCAAGCACTATATTTACTGGTGTCATATTCTAATTAAATTCTTTTATAATTCGTTCGTAAAATTTCTTCAGGTTTGGATTAGGCTTTTCGTCGTCATAACCAGGATGTTTCTTAAAATACAAAATTCAATAAATTAAATAATTAATCATAAAAAACATAATTTAAAACCATGCTTTTATGACTTGAATTTTGCTGAAAAACATTAAATTTAAATTTAACTTCATTTAATGAAACTCGAT
>Ga0255347_1007658_pt1 | contig 11154 bp, 9 predicted proteins | sample wastewater_treat_2_FD_192479 | JGI IMG/M metagenome (GOLD analysis project Ga0255347, IMG submission 192479) | Wastewater microbial communities from Lulu Island WWTP, Vancouver, Canada - plant24 | ecosystem: Engineered > WWTP > Wastewater > Unclassified | place: Canada: Vancouver, British...
GAGTACCGGGGTAACCGGCAGCTACATTACAACCTGCCTCCCACGCACCACGGGCAATCGCCTCGTTTCCTAACATTAATTTCTTTGTCATTTTTTCTCTCCAGTAAGATCTATCTTCCTGACAATATTATACCCGCTGTCGGCAAGGGCGTTTTTAGCGGCTTCGATATCCTCAAAGCGGAAGATCATTACCGCCCTGCCGTCGCGTTTTTCTGTAAACGCATACATGTATTCAATGTTCAGATTCTTTTTAGCAAAAGCATCAAGCGCGTTAAAAAGCGACCCCGGCCTGTCATCGATCTCCAGGGCAAGGACATCATTGACTGAACAGGTGATGTTGTTTTCACGCAGGGCCTTAAGGCCCCTCTCGGAATCATCAACGATCATCCGTAGTATGCCGTAATCTGAAGTTTCGGAAATAATAAGAGTCACAATATTGACGTTCTCGTCAGCCAGGGCCTTGAGCGCCTTCTGCAGATGGCCGGGCTTGTTTGATATAAATACTGAAAGCTGTGTTACATTCATTTTACTCCTCCAGACCTTAATCAGATTTTCGTTTATCAATCACGCGGACAGCCTTACCCTCGCTGCGGGGTATGGTCTGAGATTCAACAAGGGTAACCTTGGCTGTAATACCCAGAACGCTCCTGAACCTGTCGGCAATATTCTTCGAAAGGTTGTTAAGCGCTTTAAGTTCATCAGAGAAGACCTTTTCATTAACTTCAACCATTACCTCGATGTCGTCCATAGAGCCCTTCCTGTCTACAATGATCTGGTAGTGAGGCTCTGTGCCCTCAATCGCCATGAGTACTGTCTCTATCTGGCTCGGGAATACATTGACACCGCGGATAATAAGCATGTCGTCAGTCCTGCCGCTTACCTTCTCCATCTTTACCAGCGTTCTGCCGCAACTGCAGTTGTCATGGTAGAGCATGGATATATCGCGCGACCTGTATCTTATTCCGGGGAAGGCCTCTTTGGTGAGCGAGGTATAAACAATCTCACCCTTTGTCCCTTCCGGAAGAACTTCACCTGTATCTGGATCGATAATTTCGACGTAAAAATGGTCCTCATGCACATGCAGCCCCGACTTTTCGGAACACTCGCACGACACACCCGGCCCGATGACCTCGCTGAGACCGTAAATATCGTACGCGTCAATTTTAAGGCGCTTTTCGATCTCAGTCCGCATTGCCTCTGACCAGGGCTCAGCGCCGAATACACCCACGCGAAGCTTTGTGGATTCAATTTTGAAATCAGGCATCTTTGTCTCTATGTAATCAGCAATGTTAAGGGCGTACGAAGAAGTGGCACAGAGAACAGTTGTTCCGAAATCCTTAAACAGCATAATCTGCCGCGGCGTGTTCCCTCCGGAAATTGGAACAGTAAGCGCGCCAAGCTTTTCGGCGCCGTAGTGAAGACCCAGCCCGCCGGTAAAGAGTCCGTAACCGTAGGCATTCTGTATTACATCATTTTCGTTGACTCCATAAGCAACAAGGCATCTTGCCACAACCTCTGAGAACACCTCGACGTCACTCTTTGTGTAGCCGACAACAGTTGCGTTGCCCGTTGTGCCGGATGAGGCGTGTACGCGCACAACCTTGTTCAGGGGAACGGCAAAGAGGCCGTAAGGGTAATTGTCCCTCATGTCCTGTTTTGTCAGGAAAGGAATACGCTTCATATCATCAAGGCTTTTCAACTGGTCAGGATGGAACCCGGCGGCATCAAACTTCTTTTTGTAAAAAGGGACATTGTTGTAGGCGTGGTTAACGGACCATTTAAGGCGTTCCAACTGCAACTCCTTCATTTTCTTTTTGGGCATTGACTCAATTTCTTTGTTGAACATGGAATTCCTCTTTTAAAATGAAAACATCCCCTCAGGGGTATTATAAGACAGGGCATGCCGCTGCTAAGCCCTTAAAACATTCATTACTTATTATGCGCCGGAATTAATCAAACGATTATTATAGGGTATAAAAATATTTTTATAATAAAAGTGTTTTTTCAACATACACTGTAAAATAGAGCGCCGCCTGAACTTAACGCCCCCGGCGCATGCCGGGATATTTATATTACGCATGGTACGGGCCGAGGCCTTGAGTCTTCGCCCCCGGCAGAGTATTCCTCGGGCAATTCATATACTTAAGGGAAAAAAATCTATGTTCACTCGCCGGGGGCATTGAGTGCCGCTTCAGCAGTAAATGTTAATCGGCTGGGGGCGTATGGTATCAGCTCCCAAATTTACGAACTGCGATGCAGTGCTATGCAGTGAGCCTGTCGAATTGAGCCTGCCGAACTGAGCCACAAAACAGGAGGAAAAATACACACTGTTTTTTTATGGACAAAATTTTATACCCGTACATTCTGCACCCCGTAACTAAAAATTATGGAGGGAGCCATGCCCCTATTCACAGTTGACAGCACAAAATGCCTCAGGGATAAAATCTGCGTAAAAGAATGCCCCATGCAGATCATAATGATGAAATCCGACGAAGAGACTCCATCCCCCGCGCCGCTGGCAGAGAAACTATGCATAGATTGCGGCCACTGCGTAGCGGTCTGCCCCACTGGCGCCTTAAAACTGAACACCATGGATCCCGACGCATGCGAAGTTCTTCAGTCCGACTGGAACCCGGGGCATGAGACAATATCAAAGTACATGAAGTCGCGCCGGTCAATCCGCAGATTCAAAAAAACTCCGGTTGAAAAAGAAAAGCTGGGCGAGATCATAAAGGTCGCGGCACACGCGCCAACGGGCCACAACTCACGCCCCGTTAACTGGACCGTCTTCAACGACAGCGTAAAAATAAAAGAGATAGCAGCGTCAGTAATAAGCTGGATGAACTGGATGAAAGATAACCAGCCAGAAATCGCAAAGGCGATGCATTTTGACATGATAACAAAGGCATGGGAATTCGGCATTGACGTGGTCACCCACAATTCGCCGGCAATAATCCTTGCTCACGGAGCAAAGAAGAATCCCCACGCGCAACCTGCCTGCACAATAGCGCTGGCGCACCTTGAAGTTGCCGCGCCGTCATTCGGGCTGGGCTGCTGCTGGGGCGGATTTTTAACATGGGCCGCTGGAACATGGGAACCGTTAAAGGAGAAGTTAGGGTTGCCCGAAGGCCACGTAATGCACGGCAGCATGCTTATGGGCTACCCGCAGTTCAGGTACCATCGCATACCGATACGCGAAGCGAAGATAAACTGGAAGTAAACGCCCGGGGTACAGATAGTCCCTGGCAATATTATAGAGAACAAGCCCATACCTCTGTTCCCGGTCTTCAACGTGAGAACACGATTCTAAGATAACCATGATACTAAATATTGCTTAGCTTAGAAGTGTCTTTAAACTATTTATTGCAATATTCGAACATTTCTTAAAGTATTCCGGAATTTTTTATTGATATTTGGATTGTTATGGAGATAATAATGGTTGTGCTGAAATGTATTATTAAAGGATATCATGTCGCCGATAACAAAATTGTTTAATGAAATTGAATTGGTTTTTTCCAATTCTAAAAATTCTTTCAGAGAAATTCATTTAAAAGCTATCAACTCTGGAAAAATTCAAAAAGGCATCGGATTAACCCAATTCCCAACCAAGTTTCATGGACCAAAAGTTAATATGATTGAAAAAAAAATTATAATTAACGAAGATTTTTTATCATACTTATGGGTAATTATCTATTTTGTAGTTTATAGAATTGATAGTAGCAGAAACCCTGATTATTGTAATTTAAGTACTGGTCAATTTAAAATTGAAAACAATGAAGTTAATAAATTGTATAGACTTTTCAAATGGGGATTAAACTTATCGCATTTTAATCATTCTGAATGGGATAAATCATTACCAAATCCAGAAATATCAAACCAGTTTACAGAAAACGAAAATAAAATTATTAATAATACTAATGTAATTTTCCCAGTTTCAGTATCATATCTATTGTTTCATGAATTTGCACATTTATATTATGAACATCCATTATCCTCACAATGTAGTAGCGACGAAAGTAAAATGTATGAAAAGGAAGCTGATACTTTTGCACGAAGAATGATTTATGATAATAGCGATACTGTTGAAGTTAAAAAAACAGCATCTTTTGCAGTACTTTGTGCCAATTTATCTCTGTTATTTTTTAAAAATTCAAATAAAACTCTTGTTTCTGATACTCACCCAGATGTTGATTCAAGAATTTTTGATGCTTTTACTGACATGAATATTGAAATAGAAGATATAGGAAATTTATTAGCCGAAGCATTTTGTAGTACATGTATAACATTTTTTTCTATATATAATATTCCTATAGACATTAAACCTCATTACGAGAATAGAAATGAAGGCATAGAAATTATTCTTAAAACCTTTGACTCAATGAAATAATAATGTACTACATTTTAAAGCTTGACTTTTGAGTATACAATGTATATACTTTAATTTGTAGGGGGCAAAATATGCAGGCTGTAATTCGAAAATGGGGAAACAGTTTAGGCTTTAGAATTCCTTCAGCCTGGGCAAAGGACAATGGAATAAAAAACGGGAGTAAAGTTCAGGTAATCGCTGAAAAGGGAAAAATCATTATTATTCCACAGAAAAAATCGCTTGAAGATATGATGAAGCTGGTTACTGATGAAAATCTTCATTCAGAAGTTAAAACGGGCTTTGCTGTAGGGAATGAAGAGTGGTAAAAACCGGACATGTTCCTGAAAAAGGTGATTTAGTCTGGCTTGAATTTAATCTTCAAGCCGGGCGTGAACAGCAAGGACATCGCCCGGCAATCTGCATTTCTCAAAAAATTTATAACCAAAAAACCGGGCTTGCTTTATTTTGCCCAATTACAAGTCAAATAAAAGGCTATCCTTTTGAAGTTATACTTTCAAATCATTCAATAAATGGATGTATTTTAAGCGACCAGGTAAAAAATCTGGATTTTGTTCAACGAAAATGCAGGTTTATCGAAAAGGCAAGTGAAGACGAAATTAATTCTGTTGTAGAAAATATAAAATTGATGATTGAATAATGAGCGATGCCGCGCGGCGCTGAGTCAAGGCCGGGGTTAAGTTGACGCTGCCGATTCATGGGCGGGATTAATTTGACGTTTACCGAGGCTGAAAATTAATTGCGAATATCGTCTAACACCCGCTTTAACCCGCCGAATATCACAAGCCTCCTAATAAGTCAGGCAAATGTTAGCCCGGCGTCTTCTGCGCACAAAACAACAAAAACCACTTGACGATAGTATCATTTGATACTATCGTCATTATATGAAACCACCATATAAGATTACTAACAGAATACTCTCTCTGTATGGACAAATAACTGAAGCGCTTGGTATTTGTCAGAGTATTTTATTAGTTAAACCAAAAGCAAAACTCAGAAGAGAAAACCGAATAAAAACAATCCATTCCTCGTTAGCTATCGAAGGCAATACTCTTAATATAGAACATGTAACCGCACTTATTGAAAATACGCGTGTTATTGGTCCAAAAAAAGATATTCTTGAAGTGCAAAACGCAATTAAAGCCTATGAACAGTTAAACGATTACAATCCCAAAAACTTGAAAGATTTCTTAAAAGCGCATTTTGTATTTATGAATGGATTAGTTGATAATCCGGGTATGTTTCGGAAATCGCAAATAGGAATATTAAAAGGAAAACAAGTCTCCCACATTGCACCGGGATCTGATATGGTTCCGGGCTTAATGAATGATCTGTTTGATTATCTAAAAAAAGACAGCGACCCGGAAATAATTAAAAGCTGTGTTTTTCATTATGAAATGGAATTCATACATCCGTTTGAAGACGGAAATGGCCGAATGGGCAGATACTGGCAAACACGCTTATTAATGAGTGTAAATCCGATATTTGAATTCGTTCCGATTGAAAAAGTTATAAAAGATAATCAGGAAGAATATTATAGAGTACTGGAAGCATCTGACAGCTCAGGCTCTTCAACGATGTTTATAGAGTTTATGCTTGTTGTCATTAATAAATCACTAAGAGAAATAATAGCGGAATCAACACCGATAACATCGGATTTTTCAAAACGCGCTGAATTCGCATTATCACAATTACATGACTGGTTCAGTCGAAAAGACTATTTAAGCATCTGTAAAGGCATATCCACCGCAACGGCAAGCAGGGATATAAAGCAGTTACTAAAAGATGGTTTAATAGAATCTTCCGGTTCCGGACGGATGACAAAGTATCGAAAGAAATAAGCGAATGTTGGGGCGAACCTTTTTTTGAGATTTCTTCTGGAGTTTTCAGTTATACGGTATTATAATGTGGAAGATGTTGGGATGGCAGTATGGCAGAGAAAGAAGCAAAAGCACGGATAAAAATCAACAAACTCCTTGAAGAAGCCGGTTGGAGGTTCTTTGACAATGAAGCCGGCAAGGCAAATATTTTGCTTGAAAACAATGTCAAACTTACCAAAAAGCAATTAAATGAGCTTGGGGAAGACTTTGAAAAAACCGGGAATGGCTTTATTGATTTTTTGCTTCTCGATGCGCAGGGTTTTCCGTTTATTGTACTGGAAGCTAAAGCGGAAGATAAAAACCCGCTATTTGGCAAGGAACAGGCCCGGCGTTATGCGGTTTCTCAAAACTGCCGCTTCATCATTCTGTCAAATGGAAACATTCACTATTTCTGGGATTTGGAAAGGGGCAATCCACACATAATAAGCCGTTTCCCGAATCCGGAAATGGTACAAGGGTATTCTGATTTTAAACCTGATAGAAACAGTCTGGTCAACGAAACGGTTAATGCGGATTATATTGTACTGACACAAAAACCGGATTATATCACCGACCCTTCTTATATAAATGAAGAAAGCCGTAAAAACTACATTGAATTAAACAAACTTCGTTTTTTAAGAGAATATCAGATACGGGCAGTCAGGTCGATTCAAAATGCTGTCAAGGATGGGAAAGACCGCTTTCTTTTTGAAATGGCTACAGGTACGGGCAAAACGCTTGTATCTGCCGCGGTAATAAAGTTATTCCTGCGAACCGGAAACGCGCGAAGGGTTTTGTTTCTGGTAGATCGGCTTGAACTTGAAGATCAGGCATATAAAGCATTTACCGATAACCTCAGAAATGATTATCAAACGGTTATTTATAAAGAAAACCTTGGTGATTGGCGGAAAGCGGAAATAGTTGTTTCAACTATTCAGACTTTTTTGGCAAGGAACCGATACAAGCGGCTGTTTGCACCTGATGATTTTGACTTTGTGATCTCGGATGAAGCTCATCGCAGTATTGGCGGAAACAGCAGAGCGGTTTTTGAATATTTTATCGGGTATAAACTCGGTTTAACCGCGACACCTAAGGATTATCTAAAACATATAGATACCGCGGAACTTGGCGAGAACGACCCCCGTGAACTCGAACGAAGGCTGCTTCTGGATTCCTATAAAACATTCGGTTGTGAGAACGGCGAGCCTACATTCCGCTATTCGCTTGTTGATGGCGTAAAAGACGGATTTCTTGTAAACCCCGTTGTTGTTGACGCAAGAACGGAAATTACAACACAGCTTCTTTCAGACCAGGGGTATTCGGTAATTACGCAAAATGATGAGGGAGAAGAGGTTGAAGAGACTTTTATCCAGAAGGATTTTGAGAAAAAATTCTTTTCAGAAAACACAAACAGGGCGTTTTGCAGAGCTTTTTTAGATAATGCCTATAGAGACCCGATAAGCGGCGAGATCGGTAAAACAATTGTTTTTTGTGTTTCGCAGAATCATGCCGCGAAAATCACCCAGATTCTAAATGAAATGGCTCATCAAATATTTCCGGATAAATACAGTTCTGATTTTGCTATCCAGGTTACATCACAAATCGCGGACGCTCAGCAGTTCACCATAAATTTTACAAACAACCGGCTTTCCGGAACCGGGAATTTTAATCCGTCATACAAAACCAGTAAAACCCGTGCTTGTGTAACTGTTGGGATGATGACAACAGGTTATGACTGCCCGGACATTCTTAACCTTTGTCTGATGCGGCCAATCTTCTCGCCAACTGATTTTATTCAGATTAAAGGCCGTGGAACAAGAAAACATAATTTCGCCATGGAAATTATCGACCCGCAATTAAAAATTCAGACGGGCGAAAAGCAAAAAGAAAATTTCAAGATGTTCGATTTCTTTGCCAACTGCGAATATTTCGAAGAGAAGTTTAATTATGATGAAGTGCTCAAACTGCCAAAACCAGGCAGTGGGGATGGTCCGGAATCACCGCCTCCGCCTTTGACTTATGAATCCACCAGGCCAGATGCGATATTAACAGTCGCAGAAACAGCAGTCGGCCCTGACGGCATGAAGATTGACAGGATGTATTTCGAAAAATTTGAAAAGACAATTATCGGGCTTCCTGTGCTGAAAGAGCAGGCAGAAGCCGGCAAATGGGATGAACTGATGGAGTATCTTGAAAAGCATGTTCTTGATAAACCCGAAGAATATTTTACCCTTGAGAAACTTCGTTCATCCATCCAGATTGACCGCCGTGTTTCCATGCGGGAAATAATTGAAAAGATTTTTGGCATGATCCCCTATTTTAAGACAAAGAACGAACTATTGGACGAGGAGTTCGATAAGTTTGACAGCAGGTATCTGCCAAAAGAAGAATACTTTACCTACGCCAAAACTGTTTTCAAAGCATATATTCTTGATGCGGAATTCAGAGCTATTATAGACAACAAAAATTTTAAACTGTTAAGTGTTTCACCTTACAGAGAGGCATTCAGGAAACTACCGCAGGAACTGCGCGACGCGATTCCGGAATACATTAAAGACTTTGTGCCGCTTAACAAATTTGCGGCGTAAATTTAACATGATATACAGAATGTTCAGGATATGAAATATGAGAATAATATGCATCCTGATTATCCTGATTATCATGTTAATTTGAGAGAAAACAGACAATCTTAGACAACGAAATTAGTTATGAATAATTTAACATGATATACAGGATGTTTAGGATATGAAATATGAGGATATAACAGAAAAGATTTTATCTTGTGCTTTTGAGGTTATTAATGAGCTTGGATCAGGGTTTTTAGAATCCGTTTATGAAAAAGCATTGATGATTGCATTAAAAGAAAACGGACTCTCTGCTGTTTCACAATTTCCCATAAAGGTTAATTTTAGAAATAGGGTTGTAGGAGAGTTCTTTGCAGATTTATTTGTGGAGAATAAAGTAATTATTGAGCTGAAAGCAGTAAAGACTCTTTTACCTGAACACAAAGCACAGGTCATCAATTATTTAAAAGGCACTGGCATTGAAGTAGGATTGTTAATAAACTTTGGCCATCAGAAACTAGAATATCATCGTTTTTATTTGCCGGGAAGTACAAACGAAGAAAATAAACAGGATAAACACGATGATTAGGATATGAGAATATTAAAATGAAGCGAATGATTTATTTTGTAGCAAAAATCCTGAATATCCTAAATATCTTGTTAATTTTTTAACAGGATATACAGGATACGCAGGATATATAGGAGGCACAGGTTGCTCGAAATACACAAGATAAACACTAAAATATCCTGACTATCCTGGAAATCATGTAAATGCAAAGGGAGTGAATTATGTTAGACAACGAAACCAAAAGAAGAATCGACACCGCCCGCGATATTCTTGTCGGCAAAGTGCCTGACCCAAAAAGTCAGGTGGAGCAGATTACCATCGCGCTTATATATAAATTCATGGATGACATGGATAAGGAAGCGGTTGAACTTGGATGGCAACCGAGCTTTTTTACCGGCGACTATGAGCGCTACGCATGGAATAAAATATTTGACCCACGCATTGGCGGCCATGAAATGTTAGGGCTTTATGGAGAGGCAATTACAAAGCTCAATCAAAATCCGAATCTACCTCAGTTGTTCCGTGATATTTTTAAAAATGCCTATCTGCCCTACCGTGACCCTGAAACGCTCAAACTGTTTCTGAAAACGATCAATGAATTTTCGTATGACCATTCAGAACGCTTGGGCGATGCCTTTGAGTATCTGCTTTCGGTTTTAGGAAGTCAGGGAGACGCGGGGCAGTTCAGAACTCCCAGGCACATTATTGATTTTATGGTGCAGATTGTAAATCCTCAAAAGCATGAGACTGTTTTGGACCCTGCCTGCGGTACCGCGGGTTTTCTGATTTCATCATACAAACACATTCTTAAAGAAAACTGCAAGAAAGTTCCGGGTGATTTACTCGACACTGAAGATCGTAAAAAAATACTGACCAATTTCAAGGGATACGATATTTCTCCGGATATGGTTCGGCTTTCACTGGTAAATATGTATCTGCATGGTTTTGTTCAGCCGCAGATAGTGGAATATGACACTCTTACCAGTGATGAACGATGGAATGAATACGCCGATGTTATTCTTGCCAATCCGCCGTTTATGTCGCCTAAGGGAGGCATCAAGCCTCATAAAAAGTTCAGTGTGCAAAGTAACAGAAGCGAGGTTCTGTTTGTAGATTATATTGCCGAACACCTTACACCCACAGGTAGAGCGGCGGTTATTGTACCGGAGGGCATTATTTTTCAAAGTGCTACGGCGTATAAAACACTGCGGAAAATGCTTGTGGAAAATTATCTCTATGCTGTTGTATCGCTCCCAGCAGGAGTTTTTAATCCATATTCCGGTGTCAAGACTTCGATTCTTTTGATGGACAAACAGCTTGCGAAGAAAACAGATTCAATCCTTTTTGTAAAAATCGAGAATGACGGCTTTGATCTGGGTGACCAGCGACGACCAATTGACAAGAACGACTTACCCGAAGCACTGAAGTGCTTGAATGAGTGGAAGAAGACGATAGTGAATAAACAGGATAAACAGGATAGTCAGGATAAACAAAATAAAAATGTAGAAAATCCTGATCATCCTGTTAAATTTTTTGGAGGAAGAAGTTATGCCTTGCTGGTAAAAAAAGAAAAGATAGCAGAAAACGGCGAATATAACCTGACGGGGGAGAGATATAAAATCGTTGAAACAAGGAAACATCAGAAATGGCCAATGGTGAATATTGGAGATATTTGTGAAGTATTAAATGGATTCGCTTTCAAAAGTGAAAAATACGTAAATGAGGGCATAAGAGTAATTCGTATAACAAATGTTCAAAAAGGCAAAATAATTGACAATG
>Ga0255347_1007665_pt1 | contig 11146 bp, 10 predicted proteins | sample wastewater_treat_2_FD_192479 | JGI IMG/M metagenome (GOLD analysis project Ga0255347, IMG submission 192479) | Wastewater microbial communities from Lulu Island WWTP, Vancouver, Canada - plant24 | ecosystem: Engineered > WWTP > Wastewater > Unclassified | place: Canada: Vancouver, British...
AATTGCGCTGTACCGTGAGATCGGCATTCGAGCCTATTAGAGCATAACTTCCAGCCTCACAGGTAAGCGTGTAATTTCTGGCAATAATAAAATTAACATCCATGCCGGTAAGTACATATGAGCCGGCTTCACAAACCATTGTTCTTGCAGAGTTAAGTGCCGCTGGAGAGCCTGTGAGCGCATAGCTGCCCGCGTCACAATTTAGTGTGTAATTCCGCTGGATTATGAGATTGGTATCCGTGCCAGTTATGAGATATGTGCCTACTTCACACAATAGCACATAATTGCGCTGTATTACCAGGTCAGCGTCTGACCCAGTTAATGAGTAAGAACCTGTTTCACAGTTGAGCGTGTAGTTATGCTGCACTACCAAGTCGGCATCAGTGCCGGTAATAGCATAGTTACCAGCTTCACACGATAATATTAGTTCTTTGAATAAGCCAACGTCTGAACCGGTAATTGAATATGAACCCGCTTCGCATATAAGCGAGTAATTACGTTGAACCACCAGGTCGGCGTTTGCGCCTGTTAAAGTGTAAGAACCTGCATCGCACGAAAGAGTATAGTTTCGTTGGACTATCAGATCAACATTTGATCCGCTTAGAGTATAACTCCCAGCATTACATATAAGCGTGTAAGTCCGCTGCAGAACGAATGCTGCATCAGTACCTGTGAGCGCATACGTGCCCGATTGGCATGTGAGCGTATAGTTTCGCCGCACCGTAAATGTGGCAGCCGTGCCGGTCAGCGTATACGAACCAGCGTCACACGCAAGTGTCAGGTTTTGAGAACCACTGCTGCCCCAAAACGGCACACCGCCGTAGGAGTAATCCAGCGTGTCTAAATCAATGCCTGCCTTAGCCGCAACCGAAACAAATGGCACACCCCCATAGGAGTAATCCATTGTTTGCACGTCAGTTTTAGTTGGTAGCGCCATAATTACTATGCCTGTGTAATTTCAATATCGTCAATAATGATGTTCTGGTCGGTTGCACTCACATACCACGCGCCCGCTTCAATTTCCACGACGCCTGCCTCGGTAGGAGTAAATTCCAGCGTCACTTGATTGCGGGAGGTATTGTCGGGGCAAGTGACGGTTATATCACTCGTTCCATCGCTCCACGCGATTTGTCCCCATCTGCAGCGCAAGCCGCCCGCGATACCAGTGCCCGATTTTTTGAAGTAAAGCTTGACGGTTACTTTCCCGCTTGAGCCGACTGCTACGCGCGCAATGGGAATATAGAAGGGATAACCGCCGTTTCTTGCCGCATCCGTGATAGCGAACTTCCATTCTTTGCCAGTCCCGCCAGCCGTAGCTGCCTGCGAGTTGGCGGTGGCATAATCGCCGTAGATGTAGGAATAGCCGCCCAAGTTGTTGATGTATTGACGTGCGTCTGTGTAATGGGTTGTGCCCATTGCGACTTTTGTGCTTTCGGCGATGGTGGCTTGGTGGCAGATGTTTGTGCAATTATCGAAATAAATACCAGCCGTTGTGTTGTCAGTCGTTGATAGGGAATAAACGGTATTGTTATTGCTGCTGGTGGTGTAGTAGATGCCAGAGTTGTTATTCGAGTTGCAGGTTGCACTTGTGATGGTGTTATTGCTGCCGCTGTAGTAGATGCCAGAGTTGTTATTCGAGTTGCAGGTTGCACTTGTGATGGTGTTATTGCTGCCGCTGTAGTAGATGCCAGAGTTGTTATTCGAGTTGCAGGTTGCGCTCGTGATGGTGTTGTTATTGCTGCCGCTGTAGTAGATGCCGTAGCTGCCGTTCGAGTTGCAGGTTGCGCTCGTGATGGTGTTGTTGTTGCTGCTGTAGCAGTAGATGCCAGAGTTGTAACGCAAAAAGTTAAGTTTATCTAAACTAACATAACTTTTACTCGACAAATACAACCCGTAGCCATAACGGTTATTAAACGTGATGTGCTTCTGCCTGAACCAAGTCTGTCCCGTTTGTGTTTCGGTAGACAAATCCCAACCGCCAGTAATAGATAAAAATGCCGATGAGCTGCCAGATGAGCTGACCACTTGAACCTGCGCTGTACTCGAAGCTGCTGGCCCAGTATCTGTTACGCCCAACTTTTGACTGGCATGCCCGCTTGTGGTTTTAGATGGATATTTCTTGTAAAGCGTTGCACTGGTATCAGAACTAATTGTAATGACTTCGTACCAATTACCATCTGGGGCGGAGATGAAGTCGCCGATAGCAAGCTCGCTGGTGAAGAGCGTTTTAGTGCCAGTAACGCTCGTGTCATTCAGTGTCCAAGCAGTCGTGCCAGTCAGGGCGGTCGGGTCAGGGCTTTTTTCAACCCTGACCTCATCGCCAGCAGCGCGCGAAGTGGAGGCTTTAGTAATAGTTTTATATGGATTGGCAGCCGTACCCGTGCCGTTGGTATCGTCGCCATTTGCCCATGAGCAGTATACGATTGCCATTATTACCTCCGATTATGCCAAGCTAAACAGTTCTGTGCCGAAGTCGAGCTTGAATGTGTCGCCAGAGGCGAGCGTGACTTCAGAGCCGTAATCGAAGTAGCAGATGAGCGGGTCGTCGGTAGCGGTGTCATTGTAGATAATGACATATTGGAAAGGTCCAACATCTGCAGATGCGGTCATTGTCAGGTCTGCTACAACCAACTTGTACGTGCCGGAAGTCTGACTTGAGCTCGATACCGTCAAAGTCGTGGTATCAACCGCAGGCGCGGCGATGGTGGTAATGTCCGCCAGCTTGACATGAGCCGATGCAGATGGGGCGTTGGTAGCGTTGGAAAACGCGACCTTGAGGGTATCCGAGCCGAGGTTGTGTTTCCCCTCGGCCAAGTCCTCCACGAAACATTGAAATTTATTGTAAGTTGCCATTAGTTATTCTCCTATAGGTTGAATGTTTGAATTGATAACGAAGGTCATAGTGCCCTCCGATAACTTGAAAACTGTTGAATTGGCTTTTTGTAGCGGTCACGCAAGCGGATGGTCGAGTTATCCCACGGATCATGTATCCAGATTGCATCATCATCAGCAGGGGATGGAATGCTGCTTACCCAGTGCTCGTCAAGAGCGGGTGTGCCTTCGTTGTGGTCTACCAGCATCACCAACGGGCAACCATCAGCGATTTTCTGCTTTATTTGCGCATCAGTTGGATTCCACGTCTTGCCTTCCCAGATAATGTTGGGATGCTGCTCCGTCACCTTTTCCCAGACAATCAGGTTGCCGTTACGATAGCCGCCGTTGGCTGTGCGCCAAGCGTTATTGACAACCGGATTGGTCACAATGCCAAGTTGGTTGAGCGCGTTTGTTTCTGCCGTCATCGTGCAGCCATAAGAGCCGATTGTGCCTGACGTGCCAAGTGGCTTATCCTTCCAGCGTGGATCGCGCTGCCAGTACAGTGCGCCGTAGTATTTCTCTGTAATAGGTAGCGGTAAGCCCAGCCGCTGTAACCACTCCGAGCTCGCCCAAGCTTCGTGCCCCACCCTCCACCAGCCCGTCGAGTGTGTTTCGTAGACCGGCACGATTGCCTGAGATGGAAGCCAGTCCGATTCAGGTCTGACTGTGCCAGCAGGCGTGTAGCGCGTTTTGAGGCGGTTAGGCGGAGTCGTTGTGACCTTCGCGTCAAACAGTTTGTCTTCAACTTCAACCGGTGGTTCTGGTTCAGGTGTTTCTTCGCCCAGCCCGAAGTAAGCACGCAACTGTTCCAGCGTGCCATTGAATCGGTTAGTATCAACATAGTGACTAACCACACCAACCGCACTGCCGTTGCCTTTCTCTGCGGTCTGGTGAATGAGCCAAGAGTTTACGCCGTTAGGCAATGCAGGCGGTGGAGTTGCTTCTTTTGTGTAGAACGGGTTTGGAAGCGGCTTGAGATACCCAGCCAGCCACCAGTCCAACTTCGGCAACCTGCTCACATCCACAAACTGGTTTATCCATGAAGCTCTGCTGTAAATGATGGGATAGCGTCCTGTATTTTCAAGGAGCAACTCTACGCATTCCAGCAGCGTGTCGGTGATGCGTGCCTTTGAGTAGCCGTGATCTAACTCCATGTCCAGAACAAGGCGGTCATTCGCTTCTGGGCGTACGATGTTCAGGAAGTGGTCTGCCTGCTTCGATGCAATCTCGCCAGGGTAAATGACGTGATAGGCAAGACGCGGTTTAGTGATGTGCGCCCAAGAGTAGGCAAACCACGGGTCGATGTATCCCCAACTGATGCCAGCCCTGACCGCAACGAAGTCACAGGTGGCGTTGATCGTGTCGAAGTTCGGCTTCTGCTTGCCGTCCTGACTGTAATTGTGCTTGCTAATGTCAATGCCGAATGGTAGTGTCATAGTCTTATGCGATCTCGTAGGTCATACTTGCAACAATCGTTTGTCCATCGACTATACAGGTAGTAGCGTCGTTTTTATTAATCCTTAGCGACGATGCAGGGGCAGCAGCCACCAACAATGATGTTGTGCTGATGTTTGACGCGGTGGTATATGAGAATCCAGAACCGGCATCGGTGAGTAAAGTCTTTGCGCTGGTGGGTAGCGTAACTACCAGGTTTCCTGCGGCTGTGCCTTTGTCGGTTATAACGACTTTTATTTTTACATTCATAACCTTGTTAATTTGTGAATAATATCCCGTTGCGCTGACTGTTGTGAACGTTCCTGACTGAGATGTTACTGTCGGTGAATAATTTTTCCAAGTCGGTAGCAATTGGTATTGAGGATGGTCGTTATCTGCCAGTCCAGCCAAACTGCCATGATCCACCACCGAGCCAGTAGTCTTTCTCAGCTCCGTTTCTACCGCCACCACTTCGGCTTGCAAGTCGTTGATATGCGCGGATGCGATTTGGTCACCCGCCTGTTTAGTTGTGAATACTTTTACTCCACCTGGAAAAGTTGCTGCCATAATTTAGTTCCTTTCTATTCGCAGCGCATGATATAGCGCAGTCTGATATAAGGCGGCATGGACGATCCAGCCGCTGTGTTTGGGGTTGTATGTTTATGGCTATTCTGATTCGTAAGAGCGGCTATTGTTATTGGGTGGGTGTGAGAGCCTACGCCTGATGTCGTGCCACCGCCCCAAATCTCACTAACAGTTGTGCCGCTTGCAGTTACGGTTGTGCCGCTTACCTGTGCATGTCCATGCGTCTGATAACCAGTATCAAGGTTAGTGTGAGTGTGAGTGCTGCTTCCGCCAGTTGCCCCTAACGTTCCACCAGACGGAACACCCTTTGGAAACCTGCCAATTAAGTTAGGCGTAACCACCCCGCTATGCGTTGAGCCGTCACAGTCATACCAGCCTACTGGAGGGGTTGTGCCACTAAACATGACAATTGAGCCAATGGGTAAGTCTGCCATTATAGTTTCCTCATAATGAAATAAAGTTGCAGATAAAGCGGGTCGTTATCCTCTGCCACTGTGCTTGATGTCGTGTGCTGATGAGTTCCGGAAGCGGGTAAATCCATGTCTACATCGTGAGAGTGCGTCGGGGAAATGCCACTTTGAGTCCCGCCACCAGTGGTAGTAACATCAACCTCGCTAACCGTTCCCTCAATAAGACCGCCAACGTCGTGGACATGGTTACCTCCGGCAACTGTGACTGAGTTGGTGTGTGAGTGGGTGGCGTTGCCAGTTTCCCCACGCCCAGCGTCTTCACTTACCCCGACTACGTACTTTCCTTGTAGATTGGGCGTGCCGTCATTCCCATTGCAAATAATCCAGCCAGTAGGAATTTCAGCCAATGACTTGTTCCACATGATTATTGAGCCGATTGGTAAGTCCATAGTTATATCTTCCTGATAAAGTAAAGCCCAATTGAAAGTGGCAGGTTGGCTGCACCGCCCGTTGCCAACAATGAGTGGCTATGTGCTGCGGCGTACAGTGGAACTACTGTTTTCACATGGTTAGTATGAGTATCCGCCGCGATCTCTGCATTTGGAGTAGTAGCAAAATGCGAAGGTCTTACCATATTAGTTGGTGCTCCAATAGTTACGCCAGCATCACTCAAAACGTGTTTGTGATAGCCAGCCAAGCCAGTCGGGTCAGAATATGAGTGCGTGTGAGTGGTTGATCCAACTGGTGTGGTGTTGACAGTTGTCGCACCCATAACCAACATGCCCGCTGCTGCAGAGTAATATTCCCAGCCATCTGGGATGTCTGCTTTCAAGCCATACCACAGGACAATCGTTCCGCTTGCTATTTTCCCTGATTTTCTCGAGATAAATGTGAAGCTCATATCAAATCACCAGGAACCAAAAGTCTAACCCTTGCGGCGCCGGAGTGCCGGCTGTCACGGTTACATTAATCGGTATTTTTGTTAACGCGGCGGGAAGTGTATAATTCAACGTATTTGCCGTTTCAGCGGATGTTACTCCAGAAACGCTGCCATAAGAACTGCCAAGCGCCACCGTTACGGTTTTTCCGGTTGAAGACGAAACTATGCCGATTCCAAGCTGCTTCACCTTTTTACCTGCCAAATAAGAAGGCACGAAGAAATAAGCCTTTGCGGAAGTAGTAATGACCGCTTCATCCGGCTGAAACAGTTGTATATAAACAAGGTTTTTGTTAATATCATTGATGACTTCAGTTGCAAGTTTGTCATTTGTAATTGTGGCATTGGCAATTTTAGCGCCAGTCACGTTCAGGTCTTTTAGTGCTGCCGTATTCACCACCCCTGCTGCAAACTGTGAACTTGCGCTAACACCACCCGCTGCTATTTTGCCCGCCGTTACCGCACCGGTTGCAAGCGATTTTTCAGTAAGCGTGCCAAAGCCGAGGGTGTCGCCGTTTTGTCTGAGTACATGTCCATCAGTATTACTTGCGATTGCCGATGGAGTGGCAGAGGCGTTTGTCGCATTGCCTATCACCGTGCGCGCGTTAGTGTTTGCAAGTTGAGTAGTAGCCAATTTATTAAATGCAACGTTTCCAGACCCAACTCGTCCGAGGACTGTGTTTTCTCCAGCAGTGATTTCATCAGCATCGCCTGCTGTTGAGCCGCTTCTACCAACAACTGAATAACCGTCCACGTCTTGCACTTTGGCAAAGGTGACCGCATTATCTCTAATCGTTCCGGTCGCAACCGCCTGACTTCCGGCGGTTTGGTCAAGTTTTGGGGTGGAAACAGCCCCATCTTTTATCTTTGCGTTTTCTACCACGTTCGCGTCAAGTTGAGCCGCCGAGCTGATTCTAACCTGATTCATGGTGATAAGTTTCGTCATTGTAGTAGCCGGAGCACTCACATCCAGGAGCAGCAATTTATCATTAGTTGCCACCGCGTCTGTCATCGCCGGAAGGGTGTCAATTTTCTTGGTTACAGGTTCTGCCATTACATAGTCCTTTCAACGCCAACAAGCTCAGCGTCTATCAAATATCCGCCCGATAAATTACTTACCAATCGCTCAATCACCCCGACAATATCCTTGCCATAAAGCGAATCTATTACAGCGAGGTTTCCGGGCTTTACATCGGAGCGCGGGAACAGCTTACTATTCTGCTGATAGCGCAATTTGGCGTATTCAGCGATTCTGGCAAGCGCAAGATTCACCGTTTCTTCATTGCCGGTTCGGATGAACGGCAGCAGCGTAGCGTTGTCTATTTTCCAAACGTTAGGCGGAGCGTAAACGCTCCAGTCACGGCGATAGGTAGATAGATCGTAAATAGCATTGGACGCGTCATACGCAAAGCCCTCATTATAGTTTTTTACGCCGTCCGGATTAATCCATTCTACTAACTGCGTTCCATCTAACCAGGGCTTGCCTACCACGTGCACTTCTGGCATGGGATCGGCAGCCGGAACATGCAGGTATACATAGTTGACGCCAAACTCAAATTCTCCATAAATGGTATAACCGAGAATATAATCATCCATAGACGCCGGGTCAATGAGCCATTCGCCGTTAGCCGTTCCGAGATAAGTGATAACATCGCCGATACCAGAAGCGCTTACCCAGTGATAAGGCTTAGGATAGACTACCATATAATCGCCGGGAGTAAGCAGCGCGGAAAATATTTCTTCTTCAATCGTGCCTTTGGCATAATCATGACTTGAAATTTGAACCGCCGTGACGAGCTGCTGAATAGTTAGCTCCTGTGAGTCCGTCTTTTCGTCGTCGGTTATGAAAATATCAACGACTTGGTCGGAATACAATACGTTCGACGTGTCATATTTAGCGCTTGCGGAATCATAGTAGCTTATCGTTTCAACCACTTTCGCAAGCGGGATAATGCCCTGCTTTATGCAGATTTTATCTGATCCGGCTGTAACCGCATAAGCGCCACAAGCAAACAATACATGCTGAAGCGATTCACGGAGGGTCTTGTTGCCCGGCAAGTAACCTTTTAGCTGCTTACTGGCAACAATTGGCTCTATCTCATATCCAACGTCAACCGACTTCATAATATCGGCGATAATAGTGCTTACAGGAGTTGGCAATTCGTAAAAGTTGCCAAGATACGTTTTATTATCGAGCGTGCCAATAGCGTCCATGCAAACCAGCTCCAACTCGCCCTGTTTTGGGTTACGCCATTCTTGTAGATAAAACCGCCCGACCATGTGCTCAACGCCGTTCATAGACTCGCGGATGTCAACGATAAGACCGGTGGTCATGGACTGATAGTAGACACCGTCCGAAAACGGGCTGAATTTGTCCCTGAGCGTTCTACCTTCTTCGTCTACAACGGTATTGTCCAGCCACACCCTTATCCTTGCAGTTGACGATGGAAGTTCAATGCCAACTGGATGAATTTCTTGCACCGCCTCCGCTTCAATCACAGCCTTATCCCGAAACTCTACGATTTCGTTATTGATGTGAAGCTGAATAATCGGAAAAGTGTTTGCCATGATTAAGCAACCTTAGTCGGCTGTTTGCTAACTACCGACACGGACATGGACTTCCAATAAGTGACGCCATTCTTGATTCGCAGCATCTCGTTTTGCGGGTTAGCAAAGTAGCCCGTGAACGTGTGCGTTCCGTCTTCATCCCAAAGCGTAATGGTGTGAAACTCCTCTGCTTCGGTTATTTTCTTCCAGAGCAACTTATACTCTTCCGGAAACTTGTAGCCACTGGCAAACTCAAGTTCATAATTGAAATAAACCCCGATCATCTCTCGGTGAAGGTCGCCGTCTACGGTTCGTTCTGCATATTTATCAAGCGCGTCCGCTTTTATGGTCAGTTTTTTTACAGGAACAACGTACTCTCTATCGTCGATAATGATCGTATCTTCACGTACTGGCATTATGATACCCTCACAGCCTGCGCTAACATGGTATTGCCTACCCGACTATTCTCACGTTCAATGTGCGGCTTCAATTGCCTAACCAGCTCTCCCATTGTCCCGCCGAATGTGATCGTGATATTCTGGTTGCCCATACCGCCGACTTCTTCCCTGACAATTTGACGAATAAGCGCCTCTGGGGCTTCAATGTTAGTTCCAGACCGTTGATCCCCAACAACCGCCATAAAAGGCGCGTTAGGCGGAATGACCGCGCCGGTTGCAAGAAGCGGTATTTGTGGCGCGCTAACATTTGGCAGGTTTACCCCAAAACTTTGCCCACCAAAAAGCGGCACCCAGTCCGGGATAGAGAACGAGATACCATTCAGGGCATTGATAACGCTATTTATCCCACTGGTCAAGCCGGTAAGTAATCCGTTCAAAAATCCGATAACTCCATTGAATATCCCCCTGACAAATTCTCCCAAGTTAACAAACGGACTTTCGACAAACTCTTTGATTTTCTGAAAGGCGGTATCGAAGGCATTTTTTATCGGCTCAATGACATTGTCAGAGAACCAGTTGGAAGCCGTGTTCCAAACAAGTTGTATATCATCCCAGGCTCCAGCGACAAATCCTGATATGCTGCCCCACGCGTCAGAGAAAAAGCCCTTTACCGGTTCTGTCACATTATCGTAGAACCAGGTTGAGACGGTAGTCCATACGGTTTCTATATCAGTCCACGTGTCAGCGGCAAACCCTTTAATGCTGTCCCAGGCTTCGCTAAACCACCTCTTCAGTGGTTCGATTATTTTTTCATCGAACCAGCCCTTAGCCGCGTTCCAAGCGTCCTCTATGCCCTGTTTTAGCCCTTCGATAATATCGACGCCCTGTTCTGCCATAACCGTTGAAGGCGATGCAATACCAAATGCCCTTTTGAAGCCCTCTATAAACGGCTTAACTATCTTGTCACGGAAAAACTCATAAATACCAACGGCGGCATTGACGATGCCGTCTAATAAGCCTTGCCAAATATCGCCTCCAGCTTCATCCTTGAAGCCCTCGAAATACTCTTTTACTTTTTCCCAAGCCAGCTTCAGGCTTTCCCAAATAGCCGTACCGAGACCAACGATTATACCAGTGGCTGCCCCGAGAGCTGAACCCAGCAATTCGAACACTCTCGATATAATCCCGCCCCAATCAACGCCTGTAATCCAACCCCAAACATAAGAAATAGCACTTGTTATGCCAGTCCAAATAGTAGTACCGACGTTCTGCCAGTTAGCGTTCTGCAAGAATCCAATAACAGTATCCAGCAGCCCTTTGATGGCGTCGCTGATTAAGCCGGCGTATTGCCTTCCAATTTGAAGAAAGTTGATGTTTGCAAGGAATGTTTTGACAGAATTAACGACACGGTTGAATCCGTCGGCGGCGTCCGCTCCCATCCGCCTGAAGTCAAAGCCTTGAATGGTCTCCCGCGCGCTCGTAAGCGCTCCGATAATTCCATTTGATAATTGCAACCCGAGCTGCGAAAAGTCGCCCGCCTGGAATGCGTCTTTTATCATGCCTGATATTTTCGCAAGCTTCAATGCCAACGTGTCTAATTCAGCGTTCAACCCGCCAGCTTCAGCAGGTGAAGGCAGCCCGCCCCCAGCTTCACCGCCCCCAGCACCGGTGCCGCCGCCGGCTGTATCCTGACTTAGAACGTTCAATTTGTCGAAACTTGCCAGCGCGCCCTTAGCCGCCTTACCGGCCGCTTCAGTGTTTGCCGCCGTATCTCCCATTGCCGCAGCGGTAGCTTCAGCATTATCCGCCATTGCCGCTTCAGCGTCTGCCATGCCAACAGCCGTGCCAAATAATAGATTCATCACTTGCCCGACAATGTTAAAGAGCTTGGTGAACCACAAAACGACCTGACTAACAGCCGGTATAATAGCGTTCAGAATGGGAATTATGGCATTGCCAAC
>Ga0255347_1007667_pt1 | contig 11145 bp, 10 predicted proteins | sample wastewater_treat_2_FD_192479 | JGI IMG/M metagenome (GOLD analysis project Ga0255347, IMG submission 192479) | Wastewater microbial communities from Lulu Island WWTP, Vancouver, Canada - plant24 | ecosystem: Engineered > WWTP > Wastewater > Unclassified | place: Canada: Vancouver, British...
ATAGGTTACGGGTTAATGGCTAACCGGCCGACAGGGATGGTTCCCTGAACCGTCCGCGGGAGAAAGAGTTTTTATGCGGAATGCGAGAAACAGTGTGCGAAAGATCGGCGTGTCCCGCGGATTCACGCTCATCGAGATGATGGTGGTGATCGCGGTGATCGGCATTCTGATCGGCGGGGTGTTCAAGCTGTTCAGCACTGCGGGCACCAGTTCGCAGCGTGCGGAGACCATCGCCCGTCTGGAGCGGCTGCAGAACGCCATTTCCGGATTCTATGCGGAGTTCGGCACTTATCCGCCCGTACCGTCCCACGGTTCGCCCGACCCCTACATGGAGGCGGACGAGGATGGCACCTACACGGGAAGTGCTGAGCTCAACTCGGCGAACGCCAACCGCGCCGCGCGCTGCCAGCCGGTCGCCTTCTGTTATCCGAATGCCCGTTCCCTTGATTTTTATATCAACGAACACTATCAGAGCGAGGGCATCGTGAGCGTGAACGATGCCTTTGGTCCGGATGTTCGCAACCGGAACGATTATGAGTGGGATCAGATCAGGATCTTCCGGTTCGGTCTGATGTCCTATCTGATGCCGCGTGTCGAGCTGATGCTCAACGGTTCGGAGCTGGATAACCTCAGCGAGAACGACGAGAACATCCCCAACGCTTACTTCTTTGACACGAGGCAATGGACGCACTACAACGCGGGATCGAAGATCTCGGGTCCCAGCGGCGGGTGGTGGAACAAACTGCGGGAGGGACTGGCCGCGCAACGGGACCGGGAGAACCATGCGGTGGCGCGCTGGCTACCCAATCTGGAAAAGAACGTTTGCGGTGGTCCCGGAGACCTTTTGGGGATCAACACCACAGAGCCCGATACCGGGCTGAGCATGGTGACCGTGAACGACCCTGATAGCGGAGTCGCGTATAAGCTCATGCGTGTCTCCGTCCGGGACGGTTGGGGGGAAGACCTGTATTACTATTCTGCGGCTCCGTATCAAAGCTACCGCCTCTGGTCTGCCGGTCCCGACAAGAAGACCTTCCCTCCCTGGATCTCGTTGGAATCGCTCTCGGCAGATGATCGGAGAATCGTTTCGGAGTGGCTGAAGGATGACATCGCCCGGTTTGACCGGTCGAAGTAGGAGGAGTGTGTGAGCATGGGGGTGTGGTGTAGCCCAACCGGCCTGCGCCACCCCGCAAGCTCACAGACAACGGGTGTGCGAGGACTTCTTGGGTCGCGGGCTTCGTCCGCATGTAAGATGAGTGAGACGTTTATGTGGTATTGGAACAACATTCGACATCCGGTGGCGGACGGCCACCGCTTAGGTTATGGAGGCGGGGCCGGAGGGACGCCCGCGCTCCCGACTGGAATCCGAATCAAACACGCGCTTCACACGGCACCCCCTGTTTCCGGCCGACTCCGTTCGGGTTTCACCTTGGTCGAGATGTTGCTGGTGATCGGGATCCTCGGGATCCTTGCCACCGCGCTGGTCGGCTCGTTCTCCTATGTGCAGAAGGCCGCGCGCCAATCGCAGGCCCAGAGTCTGGCTTCCGAGTTGGCGACGGCGCTCAACATCTACCTTCAGCAGGAACGGAGTTGGGGGGATGTGTTGCCGAACAAATCGGAAATGGATGAGGAGGCTTGCTGGGTACTGCAGGAGAAGAAGCTCTTCGATGTGACGACCTACAAAAGCGGGGGCGCGGAGATCAATAACGACAGCCTCGACCGGTACGGATTGCTTGATCCCTATGGCCGCGCCCTGTTGCGGCGCGACCCCGGTATCAATGCGGGGGAGGTGATCAAGCACCGCCTCCAGATCCGTCTGGATGACGATTACGACGGGTATGTGGAGGCCCCCGACGGCACGAAGGTGCGTGCTTCGGTGCTGGTCTGGTCGCGCGGCCCCGATGGCAAGGACGACGCCGAAAAGGGTGGCAGACGCTATCCGGACGATGACCGCTTGAGTTGGAACCATGGCAAGGCCAGGGCGGAAACGGGCAAGTAGGGAACAGGAACGCCGGACATCGAACGACGAACAATGAACGCTGAAGTTCCAGAAGAGGATACGATGGTGAAATCTCAAATCTCAAATCTCAAACCGCGGTCGACCGGATTCACCATTCTCGAACTGTTGGTCGTGGTTTCGATCATGGCGGTCATCGCCACGCTGGCGACCGGTGCGGTGGTCAAGGCTGTCAAACAGGGGCGCAAGAAGCGGGTCGAGGCCACCTGCCGTGCGCTTGAGATGGCCCTGACCAATTATCGTGCGCAGGAGGGCAAGTGGCCGTTTAAACTGAGCGATCTGAAGCGGCAGGGTACGGAAGGCCAGAGCCGCAACGACAAGAAATACTGGGCGCACGGCGCGGACAATGCGAAGGTCTTCAAAGATCTGTATCAGGGCGCGGGTCAGAAGACGGTCTATCTTGATGCGTCGGCGGTGATGGCGCTGCTTGATGGTCAGCGGGTGCAGCTTCGCGCCGCGCTTAGCGCGGGCAGACGGGATGTGCCGTTGATCTACGCCGATCCCAATGAGACCTCCATCCTTCGCTATTACTGTGTGGAGTACCGGGTCGAGACTGACACCGTCGCGGTGCATCCGCACTCCGACCACTCCCCCTGCAAAGACAAGTGAGGGACGCGATGGCTAAATCTCAAATCTCAAATCTCAAATCCCGTGGTTTCCGGTCCGCTGCGGGGTTCTCGTTGCTTGAGCTGCTCTCGGTCATGGCGATTGTAGCCCTGCTCTCCACTCTGGCGGTCACCAGTTACTTCAACGCGATCCGCGGTATGACGCGGCGCAGCGCGGTCAAGCATCTGGCCAACAGTCTGATCCTCGCGCGTCAGCGCGCCTGCCTCGAAGGGGTTCGCGTCAGCGTGATGGTGTACAACGAAGTCGCCGGATACAACAATAAGGGTGATCCGGAGTGCGTGCCCTCTTACGTGGTGTGCAAGGAGGCGGGCCGTGTGACCGCTCTCAGCGGGACCACGCTGGTTGATGAGTTCACGCCGCTCGATAAGATGTTCGGCACCGCAACGGAGGATGACACGGTCGGTTCCTCTTATCTCGGAAGCATGCGGCTGTACAACCTCACGGCGGGCAAGTGGTGGCAGGTCACGCCCACGGCGGTATCCCACAGCTTTTCCGGGCGGAGGTCGTCGTATGTCGCAAACCGCAGCTATACGATTCCGGCCTTCGGATTCAAGAAAAACGCCAATGTCCGCAACGCGAACGATGCGATGTGGGAGGTCGGGGATGTCTACGGTATCGAGGCCGCGCCGCCCGGTTCGCTGCCCAAAGGGTTCAAGTTCACCAATCTGGACGGTAATTCGGATACCTTGCCCGAAAATCTGAACAAAGTCGAGCTCATCACGTTCCTGCCGGACGGCACAGCGCAGAAGGCCATGACGGTGACGATCCGCGAACTGTTGCCGCCGAAACTGCGGAGCGAGATCCGGGTGCAGCGGGACGGTTCGATCCAGTACAAGTAGCAGGAGAAGGAAACCCGGATTGGGCGGACAAGGAGATGACGATGCGCGGAAGAATGACAGAGAGATGCGGGTGGAACCGCGTTGAGCGTTACGCCGTTGCGGGCGGGGACGCCCGCGATCCCGGCTCGATCAGGCCTTTCAGCGTACGGGCCGGATTCTCGCTCATGGAGGTCAACATGGCGATTTTCGTCATGGCGGTCGGCATCCTGAGCATGGTCGCGCTTTATCCCTTGGGTTTGCGCGAAAGCGTTCAGGGCCAACAGGACCTGACGCAGTCGATGTTCGCGGATTACCTGCTGAACCAGGCGGTGGCTGTGGCGTCCATGACGAATTTTCCGTGGTCGCAGTGGAAGAGTGTCCCCAGCATCGCGTCTCTCGACCAGAGCGGCATCACGGCTTCGCAGACGGATAACAGACCAGCCTTTATGAGAGAGCGCATGCGGCAGGCCGATGACTGGCCTTCCGACCGCTTCCGGATCATCTGCTGCCGTGGCGCGGGCGGCTCGGACCGGATCATGGGAATCATGGTCCGCTCCACCGAGATCGAAGGCGAAGACGTCCGGAATTACACCAACAACCCGGTCTATTATGCCGAGGCCTATTTCCAAGGTGACGTGACGAAATAGGGGAGAAGTTAGAGGTTATAAGGAACAGGTAACAGGTAATGGGCACGATGGTCAACTTGCAGATCCCCAATCTCAAATCCCGCGGGTGCCGCGCTGGAACGGTTTCGGAAAATGTGTGGCCGTTGCGGGCAGGGACGCCTCTACGGGGCGTCCGCGGACGGTTCGGGGAACCGTCCCTGCCGACAATCAACCGTTCCCATGCCGGTTTCTCGATGATCGAGGTTCTGGTCGCGGCCAGCATTCTGGTGGTGATCGTGATGATGCTTGGGATGCTCTTCCAGCAGACCAGTCTCGCGTGGCGCTCGGGATCGTTCCGGGCCGAGGCGTACATGCAGGTGCGCTCCGCCATCGGCGCGATTCAGCGCGACGCTTCGGCTGCGGTGGACGCGCGCTTTCTGCCGCAGCAGTATGTGACGGAGGGGCAGCAATTCTCGGGAGGCCGTTTGATCTTCTACACCTTGACCGGTGGCGTGGAACTGGATGAAACCGACAACCTGCTTTTCAACCGCAGTCTCAAAAAGGTCACCTATGACACCGCGGGCAACCGTACGGAGCAGTCGCTGACCCCGGGCGGCTCTTGGGGCCCCGAGAAAAGGGCCAACGTGTTGACCTTCGCTGAACGCCAGAGCAGCAAAAACCGGCCGAGTGTGTCACTAACGCAGTTCACGCCCCATTTTGGTCAGGCCGCCGACGGACTGGACTCCCAGGGGTTGCCGCTCCACATCACGTTCGGTGCACAGGCGCGCAGCACGGGCAACACGCTGGACATCGGCGCCTGGTCCTGGGGTCCGGACGGCCGACGCAACACGACGGATGATATCAAGACGTGGGTGGAGGAGTGAGAGGGGGTTTTATGCACGATCGGAACAACATGCGAAAACCGGCGGAGACGCTTCGCGCCTCGCGCCTCCCGTCTCTTGGGTTCACATTGGTCGAAATGCTGGTGGTGGTCGGCATGCTGGGGGTGCTCATGGCGGTCTCCTTCTCCGGTGTGGGGCAGGCTCGAAAACAGGCGAAAATCGCCAAAGCGAACTCTGAAACGCGCGAGTTGATTAACGCCTGGCTCGCCTACGAGGCCGCGCATGACGACTGGCCGGTGGAGATTTCGGGAGACGAGATCATTGCGGACCAAGGCGCACTGGGTGAACTGCTGGGCGAAAATGAGGAACAGGCGGTATACCTCAACGCCAGCCTGACCGGCGGGATATTTCTGGACCCGTGGGGCAACCCGTACCGGTTGCGGTTGCTGTATGAAACGCGGCAGAATCCGAAAACCGATGAATTCCCCGCATCCGTGACGTTCCCCAACCGGCATAGGCGATAGGGGAGGGAAGGTTAAAGGACTTTGTGTGATAAAATAGCCACATTACGGACAATACCATGAACAGACTTTTTCGATACGGACGAAACGGGGTGGGGCAGGGCGGCTCCGCGTTGCTGATCGTGCTCGGTTTTTTGAGTTTCATGATGATCAGCGCGGTCTCGTTCGCCATCTTCATGCGGATCGAACGCCAGGCCTCCTCCAACTACCGTCACGCGATCACCGCGCGCCACATGCTCAACGCGGGACTCGTTCGTGCGATCGATGAGGTCGACCGCCACCTGCGGGACGTGAAATTCCCGCCCTGGCCGGGCCGCGTCTATCCGGGCGGAACCAACACCCTCTCCGCCACGGTTCAGGATACCCGCGTACTTTCCCTGGAGTCCCTCAGCTTTCTTCCCGGCATCTTCGTGAATGACGTGCGGTATCAAGCGTTGACCGGGGATACGCGTCCGATCTGGCGCCAACTCAGCATGCCCATCAACTTCAACAGCGGCGAGAACGCTTTCGGAGGCGCGGAAGTCGGGCGCTTCGCTTTTGTGTGCGTCAACCTCTCCGACATGCTGAACGTGAATGCGGTCAGTGCCGCACAGTCCGGCACCAACCGCATCAATATCGGCCACCTGTTCCGAAATGACGGTGCGGCTAACACGTTCGACAACAACAAACAAAATCTCGACCGGCGCTACGAAACCCTGCAAGATTTCTACGCCTGCATGTTCGAACGCAACGATCCGACTTTCGGAAGCCCCTATCACAAATGGCTGGATACCGGTGACGATCTGGACTTCGGCTTCGTAAGCCACCATGTGCTGATCACCGACGGGATCGTCAAACCTGAACCCGGCAACGCGAACGCGTTCGCCATCACGGAAAACAAACAGCCGATAAAAAATTTAGGGTCAGCGATTCCGAGCATGGATCCGGTGTTCCAAACCGCCTTGGGGAATGCTCTGGTGGGAGGACTGCGCAACCAACAAGTCATTATGGCGCCGATGATCGCCGATTACCTTGACAACGACCACATTCCCAAACGGTTTGACATCCCGACGGTTGAGATGACCCCGATGGTCAGCGAGATCCGGTTGCTGCAAGGATTAACTCCGATAATCAAGCAAGAACTTGTTCCGGACACAAGTCCGCCGGAGACGATCTACTATCTGCAAATGACAACGGCACCGGGACCTCAAGCGCGTATCATTGAGGTCGAGGTGACCTGGCCGTTCAAGCATCATCAGGAGCGTAGCGCAATACCGAATTATTCGCTTGAGGTGAAGGCTTTTATGAAAATCATACCGAATGACGGGACGTCGTTGAACTCGGCCAGTTTTGCGGGAGGTGTGGCCGGGCCTCAATACATACCCTTGAGTCAAGCGCAGGATGTGCCCATTCCTAACGCATGGAATACCGATGGGGGTGACCCCAACGCGTGTTATAAAAAATGCATTGTGCATTTGGACATAACGCAACAGAATTTGCGGAAAAACATCTGCCGATCCTCCACAAAAAACTTCCAGTTGCTGGATCCGCAATTTGTTGTGAATCAGCCCTTTTGTGTGGCACTGGTTTTGTTTGTCTCTGTGAAACAGGGCGATCAGTATGTCGATATCGTGCCTCATGGAATGTCGAATCCAAATCTCCGGGAGCCGTATTTGGAGTCCGTGAACAAGCTCTTTTTCCGCACGGCGGGGTCGCATGTGGTCGTGGCGCAGGGTGTTGATTTGTCGAACGGAACTTTGGGCAGGCCCTTGCCTTTTGTTTGGAACGGGCTGGAAGTTCCCGACCCCCGTTTCAACTATCGTGTTGCCAACTGGGTCAAGAGTGGCGGGTCCATGGGGGCGGTCAATGCTTCGACTACGGCGCTGCTGGGCCAGGATGGTCGTGACGGGGATATCTATCTCTCGGTTTCGGATTTGGGCAGAATGTGTTCTCCGGGTGAACTGGGTTTTATTGTCAGGCCTTTCCCGCATAGAAGCGGGAATCAGGACGCGGGAGTCGATTTCGATACGCACACACTTACGGATACGCCGGACCACGCGCATTTTTACCGCACGATCCGGCTGTATGACCATGGCGGAACAGGGGAAAATCAGAGGCGCGACCGGATTTTCGAATATTTCACTGAAGGGGATCCGCATGCCGTATCATCGGAAGTGCGGGTGAATCCGCTCTCGGATCTGCCGCAGGTGCTGGTGGCCGCGCTTCAAAACACGCCGGTGGATTGGTTCTGTGCCAACGAAAAGCGGGAAGGCCGGGATTTTCCGGTGTTCAACGACACGGACTTGATGTCCGCTTCTACTTGGCGGGCGTTCACGAACGGGTGGTTGCAATGTGTCGAAAAGGTCCGGAATAATACGACGATCACCACGGCGCGGGATCAGCACCTCTCCATCCACTACGGGGATCAACAGTATTTCGACTGGTACGCGGGCCAGAACCCTAGGGTGATTTTCGGCCAGACGCTCTCGGATCCGCTGCACGAGGTGGACCGCAAGATGCTGTTTTCTTGGTCGATCGCCAACTTCTCGGACCGGCAGCAGCTTTTCCTCTACGTGCTACGGGCCGAGGCCACGGTGCCCTCGTTCGGTGGCAGCGATATGGGCGGGGTTAAGTCCGTGGCAGGCGGCCGCGCGGTGGCGCTGGTCTGGCGTGATCCCTATCCCGTGGGATATCCCGATAACATGGTGAGTGACCCCGCGAATTTCCACGAGCACCGTGTCCTGTTCTTCAAGCAACTCGACAACTGATGGAATCCCTTTCACAGGGGGAGCGGACTTCTCAAACAGAACCGTTCATCCCCCGTGCGTGGAGGATCATGCGCCGGCCCGGATAATCAGCGCCAACCCCGCCACAAACAGGATAAACATGGCGGCATTCAATTGGTGCGCAACTTTCGGCGCACCCTTAAACTCTTTCCAGATCAGGATGCCCCACAAGGCAGCCACCAGCGTGGCGCCCTGACCGAGACCGTACGAAATGGCGGTGCCGGCTTTGCCCGACGCGATCAGGCTCAGCGCCATGCCGATATTCCAGATCGTGCCGCCGAGGATGCCGACCGCATGCAGCCGCGGACTGCCCAACGTGAAATAGGACGAGGGCGGCACCGGCTCCCCCCGTACCGGCTTGAGCGAAGCGATTGTATTCCAAAGGAAATTCGAGACAAACAGACCGACGGCAAACACCACCAGCGCCGTGTACGGCGTCATCAGACCCGTTTCGGGACACGCGAAATTTTTGACCATACCCTTTGAAACCAACCCGAAGAACCCCGCCCCCATCAGCACGCCGGCAATCACTGAAATCGCGACACCGAGACCGGCTCCTTCCCCTTGCGGGCGGCTCTCGTCTGCCGCGACACGCTTCTTGTAAGCCAGCGCGTTGAGAATGATGGCCAGCGTCACGAGGCCGACGCCCGTGAACAGCAGCACGGGATCGCCTTTGGGGTTGAACCAGTAAGTCTGGATCACGCCCAACACCAACGCCAGCCCGACGCCTATCGGGAATGCCACGGCGAGCCCCGCCAGATCAATCGCGATCACCAAGAGGATGTTCGACAGATTGAACAGCACGCCGCCGAGAAACGCCAGCGCGAGGTGATTCATCCCGGCTTGACGAATGTCAACGAGGAAGCTACGCCCCTGCGACCCCATGCTGCCCAACGTGAACGCGATCAACAACGAGCTGAGCAGAATGCCCAGGCCGTAATCCCAGTAGAACAACTGATACTTCCACGCCTTGCTCGCCGACAGTTTCTGTGTGTTGCCCCACGATCCCCAGCACAGCATCGTCACCACGCAGAAGATCACCGCCACCGCATAATTCTCAACAAAAAACATGCCTACCTCCTTTTAGTTCATTAGTTAATTAGTACATTAGTTCATTAGTTTGTCTGGGAGTGCGCTGCCCCCAAAAAACCTTAGTGCCCTTTGTGCCTTCGTGTGAGGAAACAACTTGTTTTTTATCGCGCTTGTCGAGCCGTAAGGCACTAATGCACTAACGAACTAATGAACTCATGCACTAATGAACCAACTCCTCCCGTCTCGGCGCAGACGCCTGCGCCCCCATACGCGTCACTGAAATCGACGCCGCCTTCGAAGCAAAGCGCACCGCCTCTTCCAGTTCCAGCTCCTCCGTCAACGCCACGGCCAGCGCACCGTTGAAGACGTCGCCCGCCGCCGTGGTGTCCACCGCCTCGACCTTAAAGGCCGGGACCATGACGCCGTCCACCCCGTCGAAAACGTATGCGCCTTTGGCGCCCATCGTGATCACGACCTGCAACACATCCTTGTCGCACAGTACCCGGGCGGCTGCCTCGGCGCTCGCCTCGTCCGTGACCTTGATGCTTGTCAGCAGCTCCGCCTCGCTCTCATTCGGCGTGATGACCTCAAGACAGTCATAAAGATCCGCTGGCAGTTCACACGCGGGCGCGGGGTTCAAAATGACCGGTACGCCCAGATTGACAGCCATGTCGGCCGCGTACCGGACCGTTTCCAGCGGCGTCTCAAGCTGCATCAAAAGCATATCGGCCTGGGCGATGACGCCTTCCAGCCCCTCGATGTCCTCAGGCATCAGTGTCCCGTTCGCGCCCGACGCCACCGCGATGCAGTTTTCACCTTTGGCATCCACCATGATCAGCGCGACGCCGGACGGCTCGGACGGGTCGGTCAGCACATAATCCGTGCAGATGTTCTCTTTGGCGAAGAGCGCCTTCGCCTCGCGGCCGAACAGATCATCGCCGACTTTTGCGATAAAGACCACCTCGGCACCCAGACGCGCCGCAGCCACGGCCTGATTCGCTCCCTTGCCTCCGGGGTTCATCAGGAAGCGTCCGCCCAAGATCGTCTCGCCCGGAGCCGGGATCCGCTCCGCCTTCACCACCATGTCCGTGTTGGTGCTACCCAGAACAACAATCCGCTTCATCCTTCCCCCCGTCTGTTTTCAACGCCCGACGCCGACCCTTAAAGCTTGTTCAGCGTCAAGCATTCGGCGTTCACCGTTTAGCGTTCCTGATCTCCACTCCGCCCCAATATGCCGCCTCGCAAAACCAACCATCCGGCTGATTCACCAACTCAACCGTCACCGTCTGGCCGGCAAAGGCAGCAAGGTCGATCGAGACCGTCTGCCATGCGGGCGGGCCTTCGATTTTTTTGCGGGTGACCTCACGACCGTCAACCCGCGCGATAAAAGTGAAATCGCCGCCATCGTGATTCGCGAGCAGCACGTCGAGCTTGGACACGCCATCCTTCGGCACGGCGATGGCCTTCGACAGTGTGACGCCCGTGGTCTTATCAAGCGGGTGGGTCATCACCACATGCTGCCGGCCCAGATACCCGGCGCGGTAGCCAGGCTCCATGTCCTTCGCGTTGGCCGTACACGTCCAGCCGGGCAGCAGCGCGTCCAGCGCGCCCTGCACGCGACGGGTCGGATCGCCACCCCCCACATCCGCAGGATGCGCCTTGAAGCGGATTTTCGCGTACTCCTCCGCAGTAAAGCGCGAACCGGCGATCGGGCCGGGCGCCCAGCTCAACATCAACGGACCGGGCCGCGCCGGACGGACAGGGATCACGAACCACTCCTTGCCGTCCGCGTCGCGCTCGATCCGTCCGCCCTGCTGCACCACCGTCTGCCGTGCCAGACGCTCGCAAACATCCAGCAGCGCCGGCACGTTGTAGGCGGTGTAGGAAAACTTCGGTTCGAGCTTCAGTTCCTTTGTGT
>Ga0255347_1007668_pt1 | contig 11144 bp, 11 predicted proteins | sample wastewater_treat_2_FD_192479 | JGI IMG/M metagenome (GOLD analysis project Ga0255347, IMG submission 192479) | Wastewater microbial communities from Lulu Island WWTP, Vancouver, Canada - plant24 | ecosystem: Engineered > WWTP > Wastewater > Unclassified | place: Canada: Vancouver, British...
TCCTCCGCTTTATCACTCTTCTCGCGGATTGAAATGTCCGACTTGAGGTTTTGCTTCATTTTGCGCAAATCATCAAGCGATTTAATTTTGTTCATATTTGTGAATTTTTTATTATAAAGTGTTTATTGTTTTGACAGAATAAACGGGGTTTTCTAAATAAAGTGTAAAAATAGCCATATTATTTCTCATAAACAAAAAGAAATTTTTTAGATATTGCTACTGACCATTTCATACACCAGTTTCATCACCTGCGGATCGTTGAGAGGCAGTCCGTCCAGAGCCTCATCCAGCTCTTTTGTGCTGATGCTGAAATCCTCCTCATCGGTGGTATAGTGCAGTACTATGTTGATATCGGGATTGGCTCCGAGAAGCAGTACATAGGCGTTTGCCAAATCTCCCATCGGAGGACGGTCAATATGACTCAGGCCATATTCCGCTTTAACGGTAGTTCCTACTCCTACAGTGGAGTCTATTGAGAGGGAGCCGCCCGCCTGTTCGGCACCCTGCCTTAAGAGCGGGAGTCCGAGTCCCACTTTACGGGTGGTACGAGTGGTGCAGTAAGGGTCCGTCACCTTTGCAACCATTTCAGGCGTCATACCCTTTCCATCGTCACGAACGGAAATTGAGAGCAGATCGCGTGCAATGGATACAAGCACCTCTATCCATATATTTTTGGCTCCCGCCGAAATAGAATTTTGGACTATGTCCAGAATATGCATAGCAAGATCGTTCATACTGTAAAGATTCAATCGAGTGAAACAAACCGCCCCTCCTGCCCCCTCAGCGCCATCGCTACTTCCGCAAAGGTGAGTTCATGGATATGGAAAGTGCATCCGGAAGAGAGAAAATCTTCCTGATAATGGGCATCCGAAGAGCGGATGAAACGATATTTTGAAAGATATTTATGAGTTTTAAGCAAATTGTTGAGATCACATCGGGATGAAATTTCCAGGGAATCAGGCTTTAAGTCAAAGGGAATAAATCCCAGCTGGCTCAGCACCGAATCACGGCTTTTATCCACATGCGCCAATATAAAAATGCCATCCAGAGTTCGGATAAAGGCCTCCACCTGCTCCAACGATTGGTCTATCGCAGATATTAGAAGATATTCCTCCTCACCCAGTATATTTTCATCACGATCTACCCACATCTGGTAACCGAATTTTTCAGGAACATTTGGTATTGGAGGAAGGTGCTTGGTGAGATATTCCTGTAGCATATCAAGTCTTTCCCGATCTTCTACAAAAGCGAGACAATGAACCTCTTCCCGTGTGGTAATTTCAGCTCCGCAGAGCACCAGAATGCCGTTTTCTTTACCAAGGTCATGTATCTCGGGACATTGACGGGTACTATTGTGGTCGGTTATGCCCACAATAGTGTACCCTTTCTCCCGAGCGCGGTTGACGATGAATCTCGGAGTCATCTCGATGTCACCGCAGGGGGAGAGAAAAGTGTGATTATGCAGATCCCCTTTGTATGACCCAAGCTCCACGGTGGTTAGTTTATGAGAGACCAGAGTTTACCCGTAAATTCGAAACAGGATTTATCGGTACCGAGAATGGGGAGGCCCTCCTCATTTGAAACCTCCATTGCATCCTCATCCGGCTTCAGTCCTTTGACCAAAACTATGGCAGCAAGATCTTTAAGAGAAGCCACCGCCATTATGTTTTTGTGTGTCTGGAGAGTGACCCAAACTTCACCTTCCTGTGAAAAGCCCATAACATCAGAGAGCAGGTCCGATACATATCCGCCCTCGATTGCCCTGTCAAGTCCATTTTCTCCCGAAAATACCTGCAGGTTCATTTCTTGCACAAGTTGTCTAATAGTCATATCTTTTGCCCCATATTTCTTCCATCAGAGCGATGGCCTCGTCTACATTCAACGTGCCTCTCCTTTCGTTGGCAATCTGCATGAAGACGCAATTGTTAATATTTCTCTCACCATTAACGATATCTCCGGCGAGAGCCTCACAGTTGGGAGAACCGCAGGCACCGCAATCAATGCCCGGTAACGTATGCTTCAGATTACGCACCTCTTCCATCTTGCGGATGGCCTCCTTTATATCCCTTCCGTATTTCATGAAGGCGCGTGGTTGCACCCTAGTGAATACCATATAATCAGCGCAATATTTGCGAAAATCCTTGATGTACGGATTAACCCATGGAGCGGTCGATGCCCTCTTATGGAGGCCGTCAGCCACAAGAAATCGGTTGCCTCTGACAAGGATACCCCCCGAACAGGACTCATCACAGCATCTGAGCTCCAAAAAGTCCACTCCCTCTATATCCCCATTCTCTACCTTTTCCAAAAACTCCATCACATTGTCCATACCATCTATGGCCAGAGCTACGCCACGTATGGCGTTGGTCTCGCCGCGGGTGGTGGACCATCGAATGGCATTTGAGGTTATCTCCTCGTTGATACGGATATTATTCTCCGTACAGCTATGGTTGCGATGCACCATCATCACTTTGCTATAGAGCAGATCCATATTTATGGCTCCGGTAATCGGAGAGACATATCCTCCAACAGGGTCTTTGACCGCCGCAATCTTTGCTACGCAGGGTGTGAGATAAAATATGCCCAAATCCTCTTCCGGAATACCTGCATCCCGATATTTGCTCTTGTAATATTGAGCTGTAATCTCCAACGGAGGTAAAAGCGTCATTATGTTGTCCACCAACGAAGGGAAACGCACCTGTATCAGGCGGACTATGGCAGGGCAATAAGAGGAAATTACAGGTCTGGAATCAGCCGGAGCCTCTTCAATATAACGATTCATCTCCTCTATTAGATAATCTACACCCAGTTCCACGGGACTTACCTCCGTAAATCCAAGCGAGCCGATGATACGGTTGATTTCATTCATCTCTATCCTATCCTCAAACTGGGAATAGAAGAGGCTCGGCACCAGCAACAAGCGATGTTTGTAACCGAAAATATGGTCGAAATCATCATCTACCACACGTATCGCATTCGTTGGACATTCACGATAGCAACGGCCACAGTCGATGCAGAGGTCACTATGGATTACAGCCTTGCCACCCTTGACCCTCAATGCCTCAGTAGGACACACTTTCATACAGTGTGAACAACCTACGCAAAGATCAGTCATGATCTCCAATCCACGGTAATATCTGCAATGTTCGCCCTCTGCCATAAAGTTCAGAATCTAATGAAAAAATCCAGGACCGTACCCTTGTTAACCACCGAGCTTATATTAAATTCATCAACATTGGAACGTATATTCGGTAGTCCCATTCCTGCTCCAAAGCCCATATCACGCACCTCCTGGGAGGCAGTAGAATAGCCCTTTTCCATAGCCTGCGCTATATTGGGGATACCGGGGCCCTCATCATCAAGAACCACCCGGATACCGGATTCATCGACACCGGCAGTGATAACTCCCCGCCAGGCGTGGGCGACAATATTGACTTCAGCTTCATACATTGCAACAACCACCCGCTTGATTATATCAGGTGGTACTCCAAGTTGTTTGAGTACACGCTTGATCTGCGATGAAGCATGGCCGGCTTTATTGAAATCGCCTCCTTCAACTGTGTAAACAAGTTCCATAATCAATATACAGGCTTAAGACCTGCGTTATAGAGCAGACCGGATGTCTTAAACATAGAGAACTCGGTGGTGATGATAGTCATATCATTGTCATCCGCCAGTTCTATCATATCCTGGGTAACCTTCTTGTCACGCACGATAAGAATATATTTAAGGTCGGACATTTCGGCCGTCCTTATGGACTGAATGTTGCTAAGTCCCGTTACAAGCAGGAAATCAGTAATTCGCAGTGTTAGCACATCACTCATCAAATCGGAAGAAAAGGCATACTCAACTGACTCGTCAAGGTTTTGCTCTCCGCATATAACCTTTCCTTCAACAAGGGCGACTATCTCTTTTAGTTTCATAAAAAATATATAATTAAAGGGCTTTTATTTTGTTTGTCAGGCGACAAATATAGCATCATTAAATGAAAAATGCAACTGCTGTTTGAGCACATGCAAGTCCGAACGCTGCCGGGAGATAGGATATGGTTCCCACCTGGGATTTCTTATTGGTTTCCTCTACCGGAATAATGGCTTCGCGATCGGGCAGTTCCTCCGAAAAAACTACTTTAAAACCCTTCGAAATACCCTCTTTACGAAGTTTTTTACGGATAATGTAGGCAAAAGGGCAGTTGAAGGATTTGGAAATATCGGCAATCTTAACCTTGGTCATATCAAATTTGGCTCCGGCTCCCATGGAGGAGACGAGAGGTATTTTCTGCGACATGCAGTAGCGAATGAGTGCTATCTTTGGGGAGAGGGTGTCAATGGCATCCACGAGAAAGTCTATTCGATGTACGGAGAGGAGCTGCTCCACATTTTCCGGAGTGAGATAATCATTTATTATAGTAAGAGAAATATCGGGGTTAACATCCCGCAGGCGCTCAGCCATCACTTCAGTCTTGGGTCTGCCTGTGGTAGACTCCAGCGCCAGCAACTGACGGTTGCGGTTGGAAAGGGAAACATTGTCGGAATCGAGTATCAGCAGCGATCCCACACAGGCACGGGCAAGCATTTCGGCGGCATAAGCGCCTACTCCTCCAAGCCCTATGACCGCAATGTGGGCGTCGCGCAGCCTATCCATTTGCTCCGGGTCGAGGAGCAATCTTGTCCTCTCCTGCCACATCTCAAAGTACCTTCTTTTTTGCCTCATCCCAGATCTCTTCCATCTCGTCGAGGGTCATATCCTTTAAATTGCGTCCAAGCTCTTTGCTCTTAAGCTCAAGGTAGGTAAATCTCTCCTTGAACCTACGGCAGGTCATCTCCAGAGCAGTATCCGGATTGAGGTCGTATAGGCGCGCAGCGTTGACGATGGAGAAGAGCAGATCCCCCAATTCGCTTTCAGCCCTTGCCACCGACTCCGGATCGGAAGCCTCCATAGAGTCGAGCTCCGTGCGAAACTCACCTATCTCTTCAGCCACCTTATCCCATACCTGCGATCGCTCCTCCCAGTCAAACCCCACTGCCCTCGCCTTGTCCTGCATACGATAAGCCTTTAGCAGCGAAGGTAATGATTCCGGGACTCCGGAAAGCACCGTCTTGTTACCTCCTTTCTCCGTCTGCTTCAGGGACTCCCAGTTGCGTATCACCTGAGCGGAATCCTCCACGGAAGTGGCTGAAAAGACATGCGGGTGACGATAGACAAGCTTTTCGTTGAGCATATTTATCACATCGGTGATATCAAAGGTACCCTCTTCGCTGCCTATTTTGGCGTAAAAGACAATATGGAGCAAAATATCTCCCAACTCCTTTGCCATATTGAGCGAATCACCCGCAAGGATGGCTTCACTAAGCTCATAAGTCTCTTCTATTGTGAGCGGTCTAAGGGATTCAACTGTCTGTTCCCTATCCCAGGGACATTTCGCACGAAGCTCATCCATGATGTCGAGCAGCCGCTCAAATGCCTGTAATCTGATATCTTTCTCCATTGGCTTTTTTGTTAAACATTGGCAAAATTACCAAAAGTTTCCCAAATCGGATATGTTTTAATACATTTGCACCCTACATTAATCAATAACTGAAAGTAACGGGAAAAAACAGTACTGAAATGCGAAATATCAAGTTTATCAGCGCCGATGAGGCAGTAAAAGTGGTAAAATCGGGTGACCACGTCCATTTGAGCAGCGTTGCAAGCGCTCCCCAAATCCTGATACAGGCACTCTGTCGCCGCGGTGATGCGGGCGAACTCAGGGATGTACGCATCCATCACCTCCATACCGAGGGTGAAGCCCCCTACGCTGACCCCAAATACGAAGGTATCTTCTTCCATCAGGCATTTTTCGTAGGAAGCAATGTACGCAAGAGCGTTCAGGCCGGCTACGCCGATTATATTCCCATTTTACTGGGTGAGACACAGAAGCTCTACAGGGGCGGCTATCTACCCTGCAATGTGGCAATGATACAGGTATCTCCGGTTGATGAGCACGGATACGTCTCCCTCGGCACCTCAGTTGATGCTACTTTGGCTGCAATAGAGTGCGCCGAACATGTCATAGCTGTAGTCAACGAAAATGTACCCCGCTCCTGGGGAGATGCGATGATACCACTATCCATGATAGATTTGTTTGTGGAAGACAACACTCCACTTGAGCCGGCTCACTTCACCGAGCCATCGGAGATAGAGAAGGCAATCGGTATACACTGTGCCAACCTCATAGAGGATGGCGCAACTCTTCAGATGGGAATCGGGGCAATTCCAAATGCCGTGTTAGCTCAGCTTGGCAATCATAAAAACCTCGGCATCCATACGGAGATGTTTGCAGATGGTGTACTCCCCCTGGTGGAAAAGGGTGTGATCAATGGAGCCAACAAGGCTATAGATAAAGGTAAAATGGTAGCCACCTTCCTGATGGGTTCGCAAACCTGCTACGACTTTATAGATGACAACCCGATGGTATTGATGATGGATGTCGGTTACACCAATGACCCCTTTGTCATTGCACAGAATCCTATGGTTACCGCTATCAACTCGGCATTACAGGTGGATATCACAGGTCAGGTGTGTGCTGACTCTCTGGGCACCAAATTCTACTCCGGCGTAGGTGGACAGATGGACTTTACCTACGGTGCTTCCAGATCCAGGGGCGGCAAGGCAATAATTGCAATGCCTTCAGCTACCAATAAAGGTGTGAGCAAGATCTCCCCGATCCTGACTCCCGGTGCAGGTGTTGTTACTACACGCAACCACATACATTGGTTTGTCACGGAGTATGGTGCAGTAAATCTCTACGGGAAGTCCCTCCAGGAGCGGGCAAAGCTTATCATCAGCATCGCTCATCCCGATGCGAGAGAGGAGCTTGACAAAACTGCATTTGAGCGTTTCGGACCACATTTTCACTTCGTAAAATAGAGGTGAGTTCGGAGTTCGGAGTTCCGGGTTCGGAGTTCCGGGTAAGTTAAAGAGTCCTGAGTTAATAATAATTAGCTCAGGACTTTTTTGTAAATTTGCAGATACAACTATTTATATCCTATAATGAAGCGTTTATACCTGTTTATAATTGCATCGCTGCTCTGCATAAATGCAGCGGCTGATATTCCCTATTGGAACGACCTTCAGACCACAGGAGTCGGTAAAGAGTATCCGAGGACGGAGTTTTCCGTTTTTAGCAGCCGTGAGGCGGCACTAAATGGTACATACGAATCCTCTCCTTACTATCTCTCCCTCAACGGCACCTGGAAATTCCTCTATACAGATGACTACAGGGATTTACCCGCCGGTATCGAGAAACCCATATTTTCCACGGCAGAGTGGAGCGACATCAAGGTCCCCGGCAACTGGGAGAGACAGGGATTCGGTATTCCTATTTATGTCAATCATCCTTACGAATTTCCCTATACAAGGAGCGTGAAACCAACCTTACCGGAAGTAATCCCCGCAGGAGTCTATCAGCGCACCTTCACACTACCTCAAGAGTGGAAAGGAAAGGAGATATACCTCAATCTTGACGGAGCAAAATCCGGCGTCTATCTCTATATAAATGGTGTGGAAGTTGGTTATAGCGAAAATTCCAAGGATAGGGCGCAATGGAAAATCACCCACTTCCTCAAATCCGGTGCCAACCATCTTGTAATAAAGATTATGAGGTGGAGTACCGGCACCTGGCTGGAGTGTCAGGATTTCTGGAGGATCAGCGGTATCGAAAGAGATATCTATCTCTCGGCTCAGGAGCAAACTTCACTTCGCGATTTCACAGTTACTCCAATCCTCAGCGAGTCCGGCGAGGGTCAGCTTACGCTCCGTATGGAGTTATTCAATCCCGATTCCCACCAGGTGGAGGCAGGGTTTGAGTTGCTGGATAAGAATGGAGTCACAGTTGCCTCCGGAAGTAGCGCTACAAACAATCTCAGTGTGAGTTTTAATGCGAGAATAGAGAATGTGAAACCATGGTCGGCGGAGCATCCAAACCTCTATAATCTGATAATGAGGGTTGAAAATGAATATATCCCATTCAAAGTGGGATTCCGCAGATTTGAGATCAAGGACGGCCTTTTCTTTGTCAATGGACAACCAATAAAGTTTAAAGGAGTCAATATCCACGAGCACGACCAGAATACCGGACACTATATAAGCAGGGAACTTCTGCTTAAGGACCTTGAGCTGATGCGTCAGCACAATATCAATGCAATCCGGACAGCGCACTATCCCCAGCCGAGATTATTCTATGAATTGTGCGATGAGTTGGGCTTCTATGTCTATCACGAGGCCAACATCGAGTCTCACGGGATGGGGTACAATTTACGGGAGGGCGGCACTCTGGCCAATAACCGCGACTTTTACGCACTGCACCAAGACCGCATAATAAATATGTATGAAAGATGTAAAAACTATGCATGTGTTACAATCCTCTCTTTGGGCAATGAGGCCGGAAACGGGTACAATATGTACAAGGCCTACGAATGGATTGAGGAGCGCGAAAAGAAAAATCCCGGAATGCATCGTCCTATTGTCTATGAAAGGGCGCTGCTGGAGTGGAACACCGATATGTATGTGCCACAATACCCCTCTGCCGACTGGTTTGCAAAGATGGGCGAAGAGGGATGCGACCGCCCCGTAGTACCGAGCGAGTATTCTCATGCAATGGGCAATTCCAACGGAGGTTTGAGCGCACAATGGAGACAAATCCGCCTCTATCCCCAACTACAAGGGGCTTTTATCTGGGATTGGGTAGATCAGGGGTTCCTCGAGAAGGATGTAAAGGGATATGAGTATTGGGCCTACGGAGGGGATTATGGTGTAGATATGCCCAGCGACGGCAACTTCTGCTGCAACGGTATTATAGCTCCCGACCGAACCCCGCACCCCTCCATGGAGGAGGTTCGTCACGCATATACCAATATACTGTTCGAAGCCGATGATCCCGCCTCAGGCAAAGGATTTACCATTACCAATCTCCACTATTTTACCTCTCTGGAGGGATATGATGTTTACTGGTTCATAGAGGGAGACGGCAAGATTATCCGTAAAGGAAAACTACACTTCTCTACTGCACCCCAGTGTGTGGATTCATTTGATATTTCCTATAATAGAGTGAAGTTCAAGGAGGATATTGACTACTATATCCGCTTTTCGGCTGTGACGAAAGAGGCGGAGCGACTGATTCCTGCGGGCCACGAGGTGGCTTCGGCTCAGTTTCCTATTTCGCTTCGCGAGAATGTTACTCTTCCGAGAATGAAAAAAGGCGATGCCTTGGTGATCGATGAAAATGAGGAGTTAATCCGTATCGGCAATAAACGCATGCAAATGGTCTATGACAAATCACTCTGTACCATAACCTCGCTGAAAGTGGATGGCAGGGAGCGTTTTGCCGAAGGCTGGGGCATCAGGCCCAATTTCTGGAGAGCACCTACCGACAATGATTATGGCAATGGAATGAACCGTAAAAATGCTATTTGGAAGGAAGCCTCAAGTAACTTTAATGCATCGGCCGGCGTCTCGATGGAGGGCGAGGATGCTATTCTAAAAGTCATCTATTCCCTTCCTGCAGGAAATAATTTTGAAATGGAGTACCGCGTAAGTCGCAATGGTGTAATACACGTTTCAACACGTTTTAACGCGGTCGAAACCAGGGCCGGAGAGCAGACTTCTCCCCTATTTGTTCCCAGAATAGGAGTGCGTTTCAGACTTGCAGCTTCCAACGACAGCTTCAGCTATTTCGGTCGCGGACCGGCTGAAAACTATGTCGACCGCAAAGAGGGTTCTCTTATCGGACTTTATAAGAGCAGCGCAAAGGATGAGTATGTCAAATATGTCAGACCACAGGAATGTGGTCACCACTGCGACGTGCGCAGGGTCGATTTCGCAGATATGACCATTTTGGCGGACGATTATATGGAATTCAATGCCCTGCGCAATTCGGTGGAGGATTTTGATCTGGGAAAACAGAGCCATGTAAACGATATTACCTCCAATATTAGGAATTATGTAGAGGTCTGTCTCGATTGGCGACAGATGGGAGTGGGAGGATATGATAGTTGGGGCTCACTGCCGGATGACTATGCCATGATTCCTGCCGGAGAAAATTACGAATGGGGATTCAGGCTCATATTCCCTTAGCTCGTTTTGCGGAGAGAAAAATCTCAACGAGTTTTGTTAACTTTGTGAGAAATTGAAAAGCGTAAGCCTGATCAGGAGAGAAAAATGGTATACAGGAGACTTTCAGAAACGGAGTTTGAAGATATTGCTTCAAGGATTCTATACGAAGACAACCACATGCTTATTTTCAATAAGCGTAGCGGTGAGATTGTGCAGGGTGACAAGACCGGAGACGAGCCGCTGAGCGAGACTTTGAAGGCATTTGTGGCTCAACGTGACTCCAAGCCGGGGAATGTCTTCATGGGAGTGCCGCATCGTCTCGACAGGCCGGTAAGCGGTGTCACCATTTTTGCCAAGAGATCCAAATCCCTTGAAAGGCTCAATGCCATGTTTCGGGAAGGGAGCGTAGGGAAATATTATTGGGCTCTGACAGCTATCAGGCCTGAGCCCCTTGAGGGCGAATTGGTTCATTTTCTATTAAAAAATGAAAAACAAAACCGCAGCTATGCCTATGCTGCCGGAGCAGGAGCCAGAGTTCCCGAAGGGGCAAAAGAGGCCCGTCTGCGCTACAAAACCCTGGAGCAGACCGAGCGTTACTGGCTTGTAGAAGTAGAACTGCTCACTGGCCGCCATCACCAGATCCGCTGCCAGCTCTCCGCCATTGGTTCTCCAATTAAAGGAGATCTCAAATATGGCGCTACCCGCTCCAACCCGGATGGCGGTATTTCGCTGCATGCGAGAGGCCTCTCCCTGATTCACCCTGTAACCAGGGAGCCTCTCACAATTGAGGCACCTGTGGATTGGACACCAATATTGAAGAGATAAATTTTACATAAAATGAAACTGAGACATTATATAACGGGAGTTGCCCTGATTGCGATAGTGTTCCACTCCTGCTCGGGAGCACCTTCCGAAAGCATTCCAAGCGACTCTTATCCCGATATCATTCCCGATTATATAGGAGTAACCATTCCCGAAGGGATCGCAAAACTCACCTTCGAAATGGCTGACGGCAGCAAATGCCGCTACGAGATGGAGAGAGAGGGTGACAA